>Ga0123341_1000920_pt1 | contig 20567 bp, 13 predicted proteins | sample Turbeapinknodule_FD_89959 | JGI IMG/M metagenome (GOLD analysis project Ga0123341, IMG submission 89959) | Root nodule microbial communities of legume samples collected from Mexico - Turtle bean Mexico pink nodule | ecosystem: Host-associated > Plants > Roots > Nodule | place: Mexico: Nepantla...
AAGACTACAATTGGCAGATATGTTTACTAAAGGACTTCCCACAAAACAATTCGAAGATCTTACTTGCAAGTTGGGAATGATAGATATACATTCACCAACTTGAGGGGGAGTGTTGCATAATCAAGAGAATTATGTTGTAATTAAGTGCAGATTCCATTTTATATTTATTAGGACAGATTTGTTAGTGATTTGATTTTATTTGATTTGTACAACTTTAAACAACCATTATAATTGTCTTTTATTACCTATTATTTCTTTCCTTAATTAGGTTGTAAAACAGTATATAAATAGAGACTGTAATCACATTTGTACAATAGTTGCTAAAGTTACTTTACTTAGGGTTAACCTATTTAGGGTTGTGAATATGATAATCTCTTTTATCTGACCCTGCTTAGGTATTTATGGCCAGTAGGAAGACAGAAGTTAGAGGATGACCAGCGAAACAATCCATTTTGTTCTATTTGCCAACTGTAGATACCATTTTCTTCAATTTAGGCAACAAAAAGCTCCCCTCTAGCCAGTCGTGATCGCTCTTCCCATGACCCCAACCAGAACCTATGCAATAGTTGGGAAGAACATTGTGTGACCATGGAAGTGGGCACTGACAGTGCAAGATAAAAACAGATGAAAAAGAGGGGATTGAACCCGAGAAATGATATACCATATATAAAGGATTTTTGAAATTGTGTGCATCTAGAAACATGAGTATTCTTATTTATAGCGAAGGAAAAACATACTAATAAGGAAAAAATTAGTATAATGAGGATTATCTGCTAAGATATTTCTCTATTTAATGTAATCAAATGATAGGTGAAGATTACTGAGTTAGGCAGATTAATTTCCACTCTAGGTATTCCAATCGCATTTGTTTGCATAAGTTGTTATATGATTTGAATAAGTTCCTAGGAAGTGTTATAAATGGTTTATGCATTTATGATTTGTAATTGATCCAATAATGGCACTTATGATAGTTATTTGCACTAGATGTTGGAATGACATACCGATAAGTCCTTTGAGAATTTCTCAGAAACTACTGTAGCTTCAGTACCGTTAATTCTAATTTGATATCCTGTTCGTCTTAAGTACAGGGTTGCTCGTTCCCAATTCTCGGAAGAATCCGTCTATTGCAAATAATTAGAAAAAAAAGTAAGGATGCATATAAGATGCAAGGATAACATGGTATATTTTGTATACAAGAGATAATATTGAACCAAATTAGAATATAAAAAGTGAGTACAAGTCAAGATTCTCAACTTAATTTTAGTAGAATAAAATTAAAAAGTTTTAACAAGTTGATAAACATTTGAAATGTCAAACCTATTCAAATGAAACAGTTTCAGGTTATTTGAAAGGAACTTTTCGTTTGTGCACAATTAAGTATACTTCTACCTGTTTAATATTTGATATGTTGTGTTATATCAAAGACAAGATCAGCTGTTTCATGAGATATATTGTATTGCTCAAGAACTCTTAAGTTACATCATGAACCACATAGATTATGCATAAATATAATGAATAAGATCAGATCATAAGAGGAATTTCCAAATAAACCAAACCTACCAAGAGTAGAACACTGAATATTGCTTCTCCTTTAGACAGATTTGTGTCAATCTCATGTTTCATTTCAGAGTCTATAAAGTCAGCCAACAGAAAACTATGATTAGAGAACATTAAAGGAGAAAATTACTAAAATAATATCACAAATATTATACCATACTTGCATGAATATAATGATATTTTATTAACAAGAGTTGGTGGCTCTATTAGAAAGTGAGTTTAGACCTACCTCAACTTCATAAAATCAACTTATAAATAAGGTTTGCACTTGTTTCTATATTATAATTTGATTTGATGCTGAATTTTGAACACACTCTCGCTACTGAGGATTGAACATTTCAAGTGTGTGAGTAGCTATTTGTGGGGTTGATGGTGGCTAAGAGCGAGTGGTACAATAGACCCAACAAACTTTTTAAGATAAAGCCTAATACCATCATAGAAAGTGAGCTTTTCAATAGACCCAACAAACTTTTTAAGATAAAGCCTAATACCATCATAGAAAGTGAGCTTAGATGTAACTCAATCTCCCAAAATTGAATTATAAGATAGGTTTGCACCCAATTATACATCATAATTTGTCCATATCTCTAGTAGATGAGAAAACTTTAATATTGGCTACAAAAAAATCCTCCATATAAACATGGCAGATTGTATTGTTATGTGGTGCACACCAATAAATATCAGTGGTGTGAATCATAACATTATGTAAAATGTAATCTTCATTGATCTAATTGTTGAATTAGAATCATATATTCTATAAGTTTTGTGATAAATCTAAGTCAAAATTGAACAATAATAAGATAATTAAAATTCAAAAAATTGAAACCACCATGGGAGACTATTGAAGGGCTAAAATACAAAAGGTAATGTTGTAAATAGCAGATTATTAGGATAAAAATATTCTCAATATCTCCATGGTAATTAGGAAAAAATATACTCAAAATCTTCCTATTCATTTTAACATTTTTTTATTTCCTCATCTTAAAAGATTAGATTATTACAAATAGAGATGGCGATAATGTTATTGGTGTGATGGTTATCAATAAAATAATTCTTTATTGGTTAAATAGTCGATTCAAAACAACAAGTATTAACATATTTCGTTTTTAGTACAATAAGAAAAAAAGAATAGTCTTTGTACAAAAAATTTAATTCCGTTAGTTTTGTTTGAATTCCGTTAATGGTTGAGGTAATTGGGTACACGTTTGGTCTTTAATAATCGTCATTGTGTGTTTATTAAAGGAAAAATTAACGCTAATATGCAATTACCCTTTGCTTTTGCTTTCTAAATTTAAAATCCTTAGTGACTCGCTTCAAGGTTAATTGCATATTATTGTTAATTTTCTTTTAAATAATCACACAGTAATTTTTTAAAACCAAACATGTCCTCAATTACCTCAACCTACAGAATTCAAACAAAACTAATGAAATTAAAGTTTTGTACTAAGGCTGTTTTTTTTTCTTTATATTATACTAGAAACAAAATATGTCAATACTTATAGTACTAAAGCGACTATTTACCGTTTTTTATTTCCTTACATTGTTCAAGTTGGTATCTTGGGAGTCCTGTTTCTAATATTTCATTAATAGTCACTACTGCCACCACCATTGTTTGCTATTGTTGTTGAGGTTTGTGGTGAGCCAAAATGTTGTGCCCCTACTCTAGCGACCGAAAGGTGCATTGTCAACATAGTTGCCACATAGTGTCATGTGTTACCACTACTATCAACACATGTAGCCCACACACCTTTCTTGGAAATCCCACTCGCTATTGCCATAAACAGGGTCACCGAGACCTCTTGAGCCCATTCCAAAGGGTGATGACGTCTAATTTGAATCTGATTTGAGTAGATCTATTTTTTTTTTCAAACAGACTCTTTGTTACGAATCAAAGTAACAAGGATTGAATCTTTGTTATGTCATCACTTTTGTGTATTTTTTTTCAATGTCCAGCATGAAAGACGGACTTCATCGTTTGAAAACAATTACTAAGTCCTTTGGATTGTATACCCTGTCCCTGAAAGGTAAGACTACATTCATACTATTGTTGGCCCTTTGTCTCAAGGTGTTTGGATTGTTGATTCAAGAACAACTGGTCACGTGACTCCATTTCTTAAGCTCTTCAATTCACATGTCAAAAAGATCAAATAACAACTCATTACAATTGCAAATGTGATAGTGTACCCATATGCAGATTGAGAATATGACTTTAGAATTATCTATTGTTTAATATTTCCTACAACTGACCAATAGTCTTATCCTCATAAAAAAACTTAAAAAAGATTTGAATCGTTCAGTAACTTTTTTCTCTTCTTATTGTCTATTTCAGGACCTTGTCATGAGCAATAAGATTTTAATTGCAAAGGAATAAAGTGGGTTGTATTTGTTGGAATCCAATGACCAAAACAAAACAAAAGTTATTAGCTAACAAGCAACATCAGAAATATGGGCAAGTTCCCAAATATGGTTCATCATAAAAGACTTGAGGATCACTCATTCAACCTTATCAAATCTTTATTCCCTTGTTGGTTTACTAAAGAGTTTGTTCAATCCTTCAAATGTGATATTTTCCAACTGTCAAAACATCACCATGCATTTTATCCCATATGTGATAAAAAGAGAAATTTTCAATTTGACTTTATTAATGTTGATGTTTGGGGACCTATTTTGGAATTCATTTCTAAAGAAGAAAAATGTTTATTACTTTTATTGATGATTGTACTCATGTTAAATAAACATACATTACGAAAAGTAAATCTAAGGTCTATCAAATCTTTATTAATTTTTTCCATCTTTTCCAAAATCAATTTGGAAAAACATCACAAGAAATATATTTGATAATGATACTGAATATGTGAATCATAAATTCTCCAAATTTTTGTCTCATAATGGTATTATTTATGAATCAACATGTCTTAAAACTCCAGAAGTCTATTGCCAAAACCTATTGGGGAGAAGCTCTATTAACTGTCACATACCTCATCAATAAGTTACCCACTTGTATCTCAAATAATGTAAGTCCTATTGAGTCTTTTTTGTTTTGTATTCCCTCTACTCTTCTATTGTCAACTCTACCTTGTCGAGTAACTGGATGTTCTATTTTTGTTCACTCTTATAATCTTAATTGCAGTAAATTAGATCCTAGAGATCTTAAATATGTAATTATTAGTTATCATCCTAATACAAAAAGGTACACGTGTTATCATCCTGATTCGTCGTATCTTTATCACCAAGAATGTCACCTTTCTTGAAATAAAACCTTTTTGGTCAGCACTCCGCTTTAAGACTTGAAGTGAAGGAGCTCTTTTTCCTGTCATTAACATCTATCTTCGTAGGATGCTCAAGAACCATATGATGAAGCCATAATAAATAGGATCTAACCAACTCACAGTGAGGAAAAAGACATTCTTTGGCAAAAAATATCAAAGACAACTCACTTTGACTTTGGAGCAAGAAGAGTTGTTTGACTTGAAGGTAAAGAACCCTCAAACTAACACTGAGGAAGTAAATGCTACCCAGAATTTACCCATTGCGTTGAGGAAGGGAAAAAGTTCAATGTGTTAAATATCCTATTTCTAAATATGTCTACACCGGAAATCTCTATAATAGACATCGAAACTTTATTGTTGTCATTGATATCACAAATTGCTATCTTAGTTCAAGAAGCCATGTGGACTAAAGCCATGAGAGAGAAAATGGACGCATTAGAAAGAAACTTAACATAGGAGATTGTCAACAATCCAAAAGACAAAAAGGTCGTACGAAGTATATGGATATTTATAGGGAAATATAAAGCAAATGTGTTAATAGGCAGGTATAAAGCTAGAGTGGTTGCAAAGGAGTGCACTCAAACGTATGGAATTGACTATGAGGATACTTTTCTCATGTAGTAAAGATAAATACAATTCAAGTTGTTCTAACTCAAGCAACTCATTCTAAATGGAACTTATATCACGAAGCTTTAGAAGAAGTGTATATGGAGATTACTCTCGGATTTGAAACTCATAGTCGAAAGAATATGGTATGTCTCTTAAAGAAGGCCTTGTATGGTCTTAAACAATCTCCAAGATTTGAGAGATTTACAAAAGAACATAATTTCATTAGAATATACCAAAGTCAAGGAGATCATACTCTATTCATAAAGTACTCCATTATAGGTAAACTCACACTACTGTTAGTCTGTGTGGATGACGTGATTCTTGCAAGATATGATGAAATAGAGAAATTGAATTTAAAGGAAAAATTGGCAACCAAAAATGAGAAAGTTGTTTATTCAAAAAAGGAGATTTTCATATCCCAAAGAAAATATGTACTTAATCTCCTCAATGGGTGAGTTGGAAGGTAGAACAAGGGATGTTTGCGGTGTGGTTTAGTTCGGTTTATGGATAAAAATACATCCAAACCAAACATAAAAATTGTGGTTCGGTTTGAATGTGTTGAAGATCCCACATCAACTAGGAATAAAGCCAGATTATAATATATAAATAGTGCAAAATTCACCTTATAAACGGATTCTAAGGTTGAGTTAGATATAAACTCAATTACTAAGATGATATTAGAGCCATTAAAAACCTATCCTATCCTAATCAAGTTCTTTACCGTTATTATCCTCCCACTAGATCACTCATAAATATCTAATCCACTTCTTGTTAGACCACCCATAAATATCAAATCCCATGCTTGAGATGTTGTGTAAAAGGGTGTTCGAGATCCCACATTAATTAGGAATAGTCAAATTATAAGATATAAATGGAGTACAATCCTCACCTTACAAGCCAATTTTGTGAGGTTAAATTGGACATAAACTCACTTACTAAGACAACAAGTGTTAAGTTAATGCCTTGCCACGAAATTTGAGATTAAGACATTAGGAAGATTTAAATATTTTTTTAGAATTGAAGTGGCACATTCCAAAAAAGGAATCTTCATATCCCAACAAAAGTATATTATTGACTTGCTTAAAGAAATAGGAAAGGCAACCTGCAAACCAAGTAGTACTCCAATTTATCCAAATATAAAGTTGGGAAGTGCAAAGGAGGATATTGCAACGCACAAAGAAATGTATCAAAGACTTGTTGGCAGACTTAATAACTTATTTCACACAAGGCCAAACATTGTTTTTGTTGAGTCTAATTTTATGCACCAACCAAAGGGTTGAACTACATTAACTTTGAAAGAATTATATTCAAGTTGGGAATGAAGAACACTTACTCACCAACTTGAGGGGAAGTGTCAAAACTGTGTTGCTCATTATGTGGTTTAGGAAGTTTCTTATTTTATCCTTGCTATAATTTTATTCTTTATTGTGTATCTTCCGATTAATACTAGGATTATGTATTTAAAAACAATCTCATAATTACAAAGATTTGTTTCCTTAAAATTAGCTCTCTATATTTCCTAGAATAATTTTCTCCTTCAATACAATCAACTCCTAATTTAACTATTTTAGCTCCTAGAAAAAAAGCTATAGCCAAGTGAACTAAATTAATTATAAAAAATTTCAACAATCATTATTTTATCTGATTTTGGCTATCAAAATATTATTGAGCATCAAATAGATAAAAAAAAAGTGCCAAGCTAGAGTATAGTCTTACAGATTCAAGAGAAAATGAACTTACCACATGTTATTTTGTTTTGATCATTAGCAAAAAGCTTGACCAGTTCCCCCTAACAAAGAACAAATATGACAAAAATAAGTTGAATAACATTCTACTGAACAGGAGATATATCTGCAAATTCCATAATATATGTGTAAAAAGGAATAAATTCAAATATATCAAATCTTGAATATTAAATTCAGAGAGATGACTATTAGATTTATCCTCAAAAGGAGGAGGGAAAATCAAAGGCACACCTTTAAAATAAACTATTTAGACTGCAGAAGAATATCCTTTTACTCCTTTTATTATATTCAACTTAGGCCATTTAATGTCACCAAAGCATCTAAATCCCCTCATTACATTAAAGTTATCTTCACAGCATTACAATTTTATTTTATGGCATGTCTGTTGACAACTGTGCTTATTTTTGGAATCAATTTTTCTAGAAGAATAATTCCGATCAAGGTCACATTGTTCTGATTTGATCTGATTTAGGATAAAGACCAGTTATTCTTATTTTATCTGATTTAGGATGAAGATCAGATTGTTCTGATTTGGTTATTATTGTGGGTCAGAATCAAATATCTCCAAGTTGATTTGATCACCTTTAATTTACTTCCCCTTTTTCAAATGTATTAGTAAAAAACTCAAGCCCTACATCAACTAGAGTACCAAAATGCAGTATATAAGCTGATTTTATACAGTTGTGTTAGACCTAAACCCACGTACAAGAATAATTCTCCCTGTCAAATTGTTATTCCTCCCGGCAGTCCTTAAAATCACATGATATCAGAACTTCAACTGTGATCGTGAGGTAGCCTTCCATGTTATTACTCCACCTCGTCTTCCATGAATTTTGGTGGTAATGAAAGTGTATCATCCCTTATTATAGATAATTCCTTGTCCACATGTAACAATTTACAACTTGTGATCCAAAAGCTGAATGGTAAATATATGTTGAATGAGATCTGTTGCATAATTATTTTGTAATTAAGTGCATATTTCATTCTCTAATTATTAGGACAGATTTGTTAGTGATTAAATTTGATTTGTACAGCTTTAATCACCCATTATTTATTGCTTTCATTTGTAAAGAGTCTATAAATTGAGACTGTAATCACATTTGTAAAACATCTCAGAAATATATTTCATCTATTCCTTTCAACTTATCAGAGCTCCTGATCTGGGAGACTCTTGCTTCTGCAATCTTTTTTTTTAGCAGTCTTCATTGGTGCAATTATTTTTCTGGGCAGCATTCATTGCTGCAATTACTTTTCTGGGCAGCATTCATTGCTGCAATTATTTTTTTGGACAGCCTTAATTGTTGCAACTTTTTTTTCCTTATCTTTTCTCCATTGACCACCACCTTGCACCGTTACTGCCAGCCCCATTGACCGTCGCCGACCGCCGCCGCTGATCGCCGGAAACCGCCACTGGCAACCGGAAACTGCTGCCGGAAATTTTTCCGACAAACTTTTTTTATTGAACAGGACCAAATTTTGTCAATCTGCAAAGCTCAGTTGGTTTTAAGCTCTCATGGACTCCCTTAGTAAGACATCTAGCTATTGTTCCTTAATTATGAGTGGTAAGATTTCTAGTTTCTTATTCTTTAATGCTTCTAGTACTGAAAATATTTGAATTATAGACTCTGGTGCTACTGATCATATGACAACTCATTCCTCTTATTTTTCATCCTACACTGCTTTATCTGGCAACCAATATATTTTTGTTGCTAATGGTTCCAATACCCCCGTTACTGATTGTGGTAATCATCCTCCATTTAGTACCCTAAAGTCCTTATTTCCTGTTTTATTTACAAAAGTGTCTACTGAGTCTTTTCATTGTGATGTTTGTCAGTTTGCTAAACACCATCGAACAACTTTTCTTCCCAATGGTAATAAAAGTTCTAAACCTTCACCTATTCCTAATATCTCAGGTGCAAAATTGTTTGTTTCATTTATTGATGATTGTACTCGGGTTACCTGGATATTCCTCATGAAAGATAAGTCTGAGTTTTTCACTTGTTTATAAAGTTTTACAAAATAATTCAAACACAATTTGAAAGTCAAATTAAGAGATTACGTTCTGATAAGGGGAGAGAATATGTGAACCAAAACCTTTCCAAGTTCCTTCAGAAAAAATGGAGTTGTTCATGAATTAACTTGTGTGGACACTCCTCAACAAAATGGGGTTGCTGAAAGGAAAAATCGTCATCTCTTTAAGATTACTAGAGTTTTACATTTTCAAATGATTGTTCCTAGATCTTACTGGGGAAAGCAGTTCTGACTGCCACTTATTTGATTAATAGATTACCCTCTCGGGTTCTAGAGGATGTTACTTCTATTCAGCTTATGACCACATTCTATCCTTCTATTCTCATGGTCACTAGTCTTCAGAATTGTGTCTTTGGTTGTCCTGCTTTTGACCATGTTCATAGTCCTTATTAGGGTAAGTTAGATCCTCGCACCATCAAATGTGTCTTCATCGGTTATGCTCCCAACAAAAATGGGTATAAATGTTATCACCCTCAAAGTCGTAAAGTCTATGTTTCCAAGGATGTCACATTTCATGAAACAGAGTCTTTCTTTCCTAGTTCTTAGCTTTTGGGGGAGAATATTCAAGCTGAGGATCTTGAATTGTCACCTTTTCCTTTGTTGCAGGATTTCATTCTTAGGGAGGATAACAGAGACCCTGCACCAGCATCATTACAGAGAAGAGTGAGGACAAATACTTTGGAAAACAATATCAGCGAAGGCAACAAGAACCCGTCCTGGTCGAACAACAACTTCAATTATCCGAACCGGAGGTAAGAACTCATACTTGTGAGACTCTTGAGAACACCTTAAATACTGCTTTTGAACCTAACCTAAATGATTTACCTATTTCCTTGAGAAAAGAGAAAAGATCTTGTGCCAAATATCCTATATCCTAATTTGTGTCTACAGAAAAACTTTCTATGCAGCACCAAAGTTTTCTTTTAGTTATTAATTCTATCAGAATCCCTACATCAGTACAAGAAGCCTTAAAAGATGATAACTGGATTCAAGCCATGAATGAAGAAATGAGTGCATTAGAAAGGAATGAGACTTGGAAGATTGTAGAGAGGCCAAAAGATAAGAAAGCAGTAGGTTGTAGATGGATATACACAGTTAAGTATAAGTCTGATGGCACACTGGATTGGTATAAAGCAGGGTTGGTTGCAAAAGGGTATACTCAAACCTATGAGATCGATTATGAGGAGACTTTTGCTCCAATGGCAAAAATGAATACAGTCATGATTAACACTTTGGTTGGGCAATGCATCAAATTGATGTTAAAAATGCCTTCTTGCATGGAAGCTTGGAGGAAGAAGTATACATGGAGATTCCACCGGGTTATGGTAATGTTAATGAAGAAAATAAGGTGTGCAGACTTAAGAAGGCCCTGTATGGTCTTAAACAATCACCTCGTGCTTGGTTTGGAAGGTTTACTCAAGCTATGATATCTTTGGGGTACCGACAGAGCCAAGGTGACCATACTCTGTTTATAAAACATTCTCAGAATGGTAAACTCACTCTACTTTTGGTCTATGTAGATGATATGATTATTACAGGTGATGATGAGATTGAAAAACAAACTTTGAAGGAGAGACTGACTGCTCAATTTGAGATGAAGGATCTTGGGAAGCTGAAGTACTTCCTTGGGATAGAGGTTGCTTACTCTAGACAGGGCATCTTTATTTCTCAAAGAAAATACATCCTAAATCTCCTCAAAGAGACTCGTAAGCTGGGTTGCAAGACAATTGAAGTGCCAATAGAGCAAAATCATAGGATTGGAATGATGAGGAAAATCCAAAGGTGGAGAAGACACAATATCAAAGACTTGGGGAAAACTCATTTATCTATCACACACTAGGCCAGACATAGCTTATGCAGTTAGTGTGGTTAGCAAATTCATGCATGATCCAAGAGAAAGACACTTGCAAGCAGTAAATAGAATTATTCAGTACTTAAAAGCCTCTGCAGGGAAAGGATTGCTATTCAAAAAAGGGGAAAACTTATCCATGAAAATATATACTGATGTTGACTATGCAGAATCAATTGTTGATAGGAGATCTACCACAAGCTATTGCATGTTCCTAGGTGGAAATCTGGTGACATGGAGGAGCAAGAAACAAAATGTAGTTGCAAGATCAAGTGCAGAAGCAGAATTTAGAGCCATGGCTCAAGGGGTTTCTGAACTATTTATGGATGAAGATTATACTCGATGATCTCAAAATAAAATATGAAGCTCCTATGGGTTTGGTGTGTGATAATAAGTCTGCCATCAGTATTACACACAATCCAGTTCAACATGACCGAACAAAGCACGTAGAGATAGACTGACATTTCATTAAGGAGAAGTTGGATAGTGGTCTTATAGCCACCGAGTACATCCCTTCAAGACTCCAATTGGCAGATATGTTTACTAAGGGACTTCCCATAAAACAATTCAAAGATCTTACTTGCAAGTTGAGAATGATAGATATACATTCACCACCTTGAGGGGGAGTGTAGCATAATCAGGAGAATTATGTTATAATTAAGTGCATATTTCATTCTCTATTTATTAGGGCAGATTTGTTAGTGATTTGATTTGATTTGTACCGCTTTAATCACCCATTATTTCTTGCTTCATTACCTATTATTTCTTTCCTTAATTAGGTTGTAAACAGTCTATAAATTGAGACTATAATCAGATTTGTAAAACATTTCATAAATATATTTCATCTATTCCTTTCAACTAGCTCAATTAGTGAAATCAAACTTGTCGAAAAGGGAAAGTTGGGCTACTGGACCGGAGACACTCCTCGACCTATAGTGACCAATAGTCAGAAAATTCACTAATGATCCCATGACATGTCAAATTGAAGAAGGACAATTCAATTGGGAAGCCATACTTATTCCTCCCAATTGCAAAAGATGTATTGGAGGATGTTTCTGACTGCAATTATGACCTGCAGAACACTTACCTTTTTTATTCCTTAATAATACATACAGGAATAATTCTTCCTGTCTTGTTTTTACTTTCTACTAGCAGTCTCTAGAATCACCATACTTTAGCACAGAAGACAAACATCGCTTCAAAATTCAAACATAAATTCCACATTTTGTTTTTGCAACCTGATAGAAAAGTCTTATTTGACAAGCATATCCTAATTTGAAATAATAAATCCTAGTGCATTTATAGCATCCATAGATATGGTAATAAGTATATCATATAACATGCACAACATATATGATAGACCATGCATATAACTAATATATTTCAAACCTGACGGCCTTTATCATCCATTGGAATACACTCAACTGCTATCAATTTATCAACATCATCAGCTGTAACAACATACTCTGGATTTGTGGCTCCTAATTCAAGAAAAAACATACATGAAAAGCAATAACAGGCACAAAATTCCAAAATAAATGCCCAGAGTTATAAGTCCAATCTACCTTCAATGTAGTGTCTAGTGCCATCCTCAAGATGCCGAACCCACTGATGTGAACCCAAGAGTAATGGCAATATCAGTAAATAATAGAGAGGAAATTATGGATGATATGCTAAGTTCATTATTAATGGAAACAATATTCACCTGAAAAATACAAAGATAAGTTCCACGGACTGGATATCCACATCCAAGAAGCTTTTCTCCCGGAATAGCATCACCAGAAATTTGAAAATTCTCAATGCCAGGGGCATCTAGAAATATCAGTCGGTATTACAAAAGATATACTATCTATTATAATTTGTAAATATATATATGAATATATAAATATATATATATTACAATAAAAAACATGAGTTACCCTCAGAAACAGAGGAGGCAGTCTCATCCAGCTCAGGTTGAGGTTGATACATGTTGGCATTAACAAAATTTCTTTCCATGTTTTTGTCCTGCACTCCAATTTTATCAATTGAACCATACGGGAAAGAAGCTACATCCCTGAACAAGTCCAACCATAGGATCATACATGTATGGTCAACATGAAAATGTAAAATCATGTGACTTCCTAAATAGTTGTCACCTTCAAAAAAATTCCAATCTTGAACATTCAAGTGAGATCAAATAGTCAAGTTGGTTTCTCTTTTCTATTGTGTGTTTGTGTGTAAATGCGTCTGTCAAAGTTGAAGTGCAGATAGACAAATGGTAAAATAGAAGTAAATATTTCCCATCATTTAGGTCAAAAAACCACCAGTCGCAATTTCATGACCATTTTCATTGATCTTTTCAAACTGCCAATGGAACTAAAAGACTAGATAGATGGCCATGAGTGTTGTGCAGACCCGTAACTATTCCTCCCAATGTCATGCTACACATTGTTCCTAACTAATGACAGTTAAGGTATATACACTAGTAAAAAACACAAGTGGATAAATAATACTAACCTATCGGGCTTAGGAATCTGCTGATAGTTGAATGCTTTGATTGACCAGTTTACATCAGGATTAAGTGCTGGGTGCATATATCCTGCTATATTGCTTGTTAACTGATGAGTTTGTTCATTCCCAATAAGATTCTGTTGGGAGAAATTATGCTGAAACTGAAATTATAGTTAAATCATAGTTAACGAGGACAAAAAGAAAATCTATGATGATAAACCCAAAAAATACAAGGACAAAGCATGAAAGAAGATTACATGCCAATAGTACCATGAAATCATTATGATTGTGACTTGTCAAATTTTCAGAACTTGGACTTTCAACAACATGATTACCATTATCAGCACGGCTTTCTAACACAGAGCTTAACTCTCCAATTCTATCCTGTCCAAAAAGAGTAGTCACTGATCTTTTAAATACTCAATCAACCATTGACTGCAAAATTGACAAAATCAAATGGAGACTAAACTCAAAACAAAAGTATAAACCAAAAAGAGCTATAATGTTAAATGCATAATGCAAATGAAAGTAAGGGCATCAAGATATCGTTAATTAGCCATATAGTGGAAACAAATATTAAAATGAATAACTTGGCGGAAGAATAAATGAGAATACAGTAAAAACACACAATCATGTACAGAAACCTCTGGAGAGGAAGACTGCCTAAAATTTATGAAGCAATGAACATGTAATCAACAATGTGAACAATGGTTTATATATAGCATCAGTTTCTTCACTATGAACATGTGATATTATAATTTTCAGTATAGATGTTTAACACCGCTTGTTTCACAAGGATTTAGCCAAGATAGTGATGCAAACTATAATGCTGAAGAGAAGTAGTGAATCATCAAAAGTGCAGGAGCTTACATGTGAACTTCGAATCCTCCATTGTAATTGATCATGTAAATGCTGGACAAAGACCAAAAAAAGATTTAGAATATCTAAAAACATTGAAGAGGAAGACAATGATGCGTAATATATTCGGATAATTTGTTATCTTAGGTAGAATTTTGTTATGTTTAGGAATTGTGTCTTGTCAGGAAGCTTATGCTATGCACGTTTAGGAATTTATCATGGTCTTGTTTAGACTATCTTCTCAATAAACACTGTAAAGAAAATAAAAAGGCAAAAATTAATTAGGCTTCTCCATAAGTTAAAATTAGCTTGGGTACAAGTTAAATGAGAGAACATACGTAAAATTTGAAATCTATAAATTGATTTTAGCTTATATAATTCATATTGGCCTTTTTCTACCTCCAATAAGTGTTTATCGAAATTTAATCTAAAGAAGGCCCAATCTTTATCAAGATAAACATTCCTTCATTTAGGTTATTACGTAGCATCTAACCCGATTTTGGTGTGTTTCTCTTATCCTTAGAAAGAGAAGATATGATGAAACAATTATGTAGAAATTCTGAATACCTAAAAAGCCTTTTATAAATAAAGTAAAAAAAAGGTAGAGATTCCTTAAGCTACTTCTAAGGAAGGCAAGCAAAAAGGGATGAGCCAAACATAATTAAGATTTCAACTCTCGTATTTGTATGAATAAGTGTGAAGCAATGTAATATAAATTGTCATCATTCATTTGGATTGATGGAGTCAAATAAGGAAATAAAGAATTATTTCATTGATCACAATTACACCACTCCTATCCGTGTCAGTCAGTAACAGTTAGATTCTGTAGCCTTTTATTTGGTTATATTTAGTTGCAAATTCAAGTTTGTTTCAGCAAAGAAAGAATAAAATGGATTCCAAAGCAAGCTTTCATCTCTGGCTTTTCAATAGACAATAGCAAATACGGTACCATGCTAAATCAATCCTTTTCTCATTGTTTCCTTGGGTACTCCATATCTGCACTCTGAGAATCCACTCAGTTCTGGTGCACTCCAACCAGTAACTTAGGGCTGAAAAATTCTAAGGTACAGGAAATTCATTCATTCCATAAGTTGCAATATGCATTCACGAGCATAGATGGTGTGAAAATGCTTTAGATTGATTATTGAAGCCAAGAGAACCCAGATTCAGATTGGGAGTCATTCAAACAAAAGATTCAAGCATAGTTAGGGTAGCGACATCTTTGAAAGAATGACTACCTTGAAGCAGGAAGAGAAAATTGAGATTGGAAAACACGTCAAAGAAGTGGAGACACTAATGAATGTATCCACAGTAAAGAATGAGATCTGTTCTTGGGCAAGATAAATGAGTGACAGGATCAAGCCCTTTGGATTGGAAATGAAATCAGAGCCACGGTATGGCAGTGACTCAGTGTCAAACTGTCAAAGACAGTGTCAAGTCAAGGGAATGAAAGTTAAGGAGCTATGTAAAGTTTGTGAGGCACAAAAGATTGTGGAGGAGACAAGACAGAAGTAAAAGGTGAAGATACAGAAATTACCCACTGTTTTCAAAACCCGGATTTAGCTAAGTTGACAACAAAGGAGTTGTAGAAGGATCTAATTACTACAGGACAAAAATCCAGATTCAGCTAAGCTGATAACAAAGGAGCTGTAGGAGGGTCTTGTTACCACAGGAAGAAAATCTCCACAATCAAGGTTGTGTCCTGGTGTCAATATAAGCATGGAGATGGAGAAATACTTGTGTGCAGTAATTACTATCATGCTGGCTGCGAGGGTTTATATAAGTCTTGTTCCTAGCATAGTAGAAGAGGCAAGTTCCTGCCAATAATCACAATGATTTCCAGAGGAGGTTGTACTAGGTTCATGGATTTTCAATTTTAGAGCTAAAATTGCCATTCCATTCATTAGTTAGACATTTCTGACAAATATCTCAACACAGTATCCCATTCAAAACAGAAGAGATGGGAAATGAATGCAATATTATCCCCACACAAATAAGAAATCTCTCATAAAAAATTTCCATTTTGGTCTATTTCTCTCTATTGTGGAATCAAATATTATAAAATCAAATATTGCACCAACATATAAAATTCTGAAACAAACAGCTATGCACTGCACCAAATACATATCAACAATCCATAGATCAATGCTTTAGTCTCTCAGGATCATTCAACCTTCTTAATCCATGTCCTAGAATTTTTTGTGAACTCAAACAAAAATTGGCATTCAAAGGTCACTTAACAATTCATGAAACAAGTGACATGACATGAGTACAGGACATGGCAAAGATCAATGCCTTATAATGTTTAACCTATCATATACAGGACCACATATTTCATACCTTTACACAGGTAGATATTGAAAAGGCATTCATAACACGAGGCCAAAGACCATATTCAGCAAGCAACCCCAGCATAGATGACATGAAGATGTATCTCTCATCATCTACAGCCTATAAGAATCATGCACATCAATAACAGTAACCAGAAGTACAAGAAAAAAAAATGATATATATATATCAAATCCATACAGTATTTAATCAATTTGCAAAAATAAACATATAACTAGTGCTTGATTTGTTAAGGAAATAATCTCTATTAATATATGACTTCAACGATAATATCCTTTTTATAATGAATTGATCATTTCCTTCGTCATTTTAGATCTTTTAATAGCATATTTAGCTCAATTAACTGATGGCTGCATGAAATATTTGAAGAAAGTTTCCTAGAATAGATCCCTGTTGGTTTCTGATCTAGCAGTACTGTAAGCAACCTGAACTAAAAATGAGAACAAGGTGATTCTGGCAGCTGTTACAAAGCTAAGAAAATGCTATAACTTTCAAGTTTAGTTTGAAAGAAATTCCATCATTTCAAGGTTGCAAATCAGCGCAATAAATAACACCAGCCATGCTATTTTCCAGTAACTAGCATTGCCTGGCTATAGATTCAGCCATAAACAGTACAACATTGTCACACAACCAGTAGTTAAATGACCAACTATGCTTATAAGAAGATGGCCCGATTATAAAAAAAGACCCATCAAACATATATCAGGCCTTGGACTGTGTACAGAAACTAAAGATCCAGTGCCTAAAGAACTCTATGGGAAACTTAGTTGTAATAGAGAAGGTATTGCTTTGAAAGTTAGTAATTGGAGCCATCAAAGATAAAAACCTTTAGAGGAGAACTAGAACAAAAGGGGAGAGCCATCAATGAGCCGTCTTGGAGATAGAGCAAGTTCCTCCACAGTTATCAAAATTAGGGAAGAGAGACTTGAATAAATAAGATAGAGGAAGAACAGTGTATTATGTTGTGCTTTTTTTTTATGAATATATAGGAGCTACAAAATAAGGCAAGACACTTACCTTAAACTTTAACCCTAAAGCTGGGTACATACAAAAGAAATAATAATAAAACATCATTACATTTTAACATAGAGAAACGTTGAGTTGAAACCATGTGTTTCTGAAAGAGCATGAGTGCTTTATTTATATTGAGAAAAAGGAATCAATATGATAAATAGAGGAGATTTGATATTCTATAAACAAATATATGATACAGAAATAAATAAATAAATAAAAATATTAATAATACATATATAATCTAAATACTCTTGATTATATAGAATGAGCTCTTTGTTCCTATATTTAATATTTTTCATTATATAGGATCAGCTCTTTATTTCTATAATTATAACAAAAACAGTGAAGGAAGGAAATCTCTTCATTATTATGTTTGATTTTTTATCATTGACAAAAGGAGAAAAACAAACTTCCAGTCATTCTCCTTTAACTAATTTGTCTATATACATTGTATTTCACATCTCCATATATTAATTAGCATTTTATTTTATTTTATTTTCCTAAACACAACAATAAGGTACTTGCCTTGTGACTCGGAGGTCGTAGGTTCAGATCGAGGGAGTAGTCTCTACCGCTCCTAGAGGTAAAGCTGCATAAATCTACATTTCCCAAACCCCACTCTGTAGGATTCTCATGTACTGTGTTGTACTGTTTCATTGTATCTTATCTTACTTTAGTTTCTTTTGTTTGAGCCTTCACTAATCTAGCTTTACTTTGTTTACTTTATTTTATATTATCTTACTTTACTTTCTTTACCATAAGCCAACATTTATCCTGGCGTTATAATTTGTTTAGTTATCTTCTGCAGGAATGAACTGTAATGACTACATGATTAATTTCTACATGATGTCCATACTTTGGGTTCTTCACTTGTTGACGAGGAAAAAGGGTATAGAGTACCCTGTACCCATTAATATCGTTTTGAGCACCAGCCAGTCACGATCTTCTTGAATATGGAAGTTATATTTTAATGCCCTCCCGCCTTTTAGGTTGATCATATTGCCCAATGCCCAAAAAATAGCCGAGATTATTCTGTCATTTTGAGAGGAAGTTTTGGAAACTGGATATTATTTCATTCATAACATACTGAAAACAGAGAAAGAAAACTAATATATAGACTTACGAACAAAGCTCATATACAGTTCAAACAGAACAAGGCCACACATGGCCCAAACAGAAAACAGTAAACAGAAAGAAACAATCAGCAAAGCATTCGGTTGAAAACAACCAATCAAATGTCTACATTATACAATACTAATAGATGTGAACGACCACTATACAGAATAAAGACACCAGCTAACTTCAATTGTCCAGGTAATGGTAGCATTCCATCTCTACCAATAAAAAATAGCTATAAAAGTAGCAAAACAATAAAATAATGAAAAGAGGGACAATAAAATACTGATTTCATCAGGAAACTATACTTACTTTCAAATCATGAGCAAGTTTTAAATTTTCTTCAAGATAACCTTTTCTATGAGCCAAATCATTAGAAGCGGAAGAGATAGCTTCACTTTCCTTCTCATCAACTGCCTGATAAAAAAATGTAACATTCAAAGTTTAAGACTAATGTTATGTATGTAAGATGCTAAAATATAACTATAATTTGCAAAGACATTTACTAACCATTCTTAGTTCAGAGAATTGCCTCTCCAGTTTGCATTTCTCATTCAACAGCTGCAGTTCCTGCTGCCATTAAATTTAGTTAATTTCCTCAGAAGCCGAAGATGTAGATAGACATAACTTACATATATTTCATACCTTCATGCAGGCAAAAGCAATCTGTTCACGGAGAGAGAGGATCTCCTCTTCTAGCCCCCTTGCTCGTGAATTAAGTTCCTACAAATAAACTTATAATCTGGTGGAATTGTATGAAGCACCTTGTATCTTTCAAAGAAAAAAAAATGCATGAATGCACTGTAACGCCTTCTAGCATTCTTTTCTGCCAGAATGTCCTGTATAAAAATTACTGATTAACTTTATTACCGTGGCTTGTGTGGCATCTTGGTCCTGGATGTGATTGTGTGCATCATTGCTTTTGAAATTTCTTTGAGTCAGTTGTGTTTCAAATTTATGCCTACAATGGAAACATCAAATTTATTACATCACAACCTGAACATAACAGATTGTAATTTTTAATATAGCTCAGAAACACCACAATCACTTTCCTTAAGATGGAACCTTTTTCCTCTAAATTATTTGTAAAGCCACTAATTCTAAAAAGTGTATACTCTTTTTTTAATAAGGTATCCACATAAGAAAGTATCACAACAAGAATATGACATCCCAACTAGGTTGACATCTCATACCTCACCAATGACCTGCTCTCCCAAGGATATGTATATACAAGAGAAAAAGAAACAATAATACAAAAAAAAATCATGGGGTGACCTATTCAAAACCTATGAATCAAGAAAACATATACTCTGGCAAACCAAACTTATTTCTGAAAAAATGGAAACCTACACAAGAAGGAAGAGCATCCAAGCACACGAACTCAATCTTAGACTCAACTCCCAAATTAGCAAGTCTATGAATGCATCTATTTCCCTCCCTAAAAATATGAGAAACTTCAAAATTCAAAATATTACACATAGCCAGACAACACTTCCATCTTCCCCAGATAGACCAAGGAACCATTGAAGGATTTTGAAATGCTTCAACCACAACTGAAAATCACTTCCCAACCTAAAGCAGTCCATCCTCTAATTACTGCAAGCTCAATGGCTAACATGGCTCCCAGAAGTTCAGCCTTATGAGTTATGTCATTGCCAAGAAAGGAATAAACACCCC
>Ga0123341_1000922_pt1 | contig 20542 bp, 8 predicted proteins | sample Turbeapinknodule_FD_89959 | JGI IMG/M metagenome (GOLD analysis project Ga0123341, IMG submission 89959) | Root nodule microbial communities of legume samples collected from Mexico - Turtle bean Mexico pink nodule | ecosystem: Host-associated > Plants > Roots > Nodule | place: Mexico: Nepantla...
ATTTTTATTATGATTATAAAAATAAGGAACAAATTCTTTTAAACCAGTCATGAAAAATATCTTCCTGCTCCCAAAAGAATCTGAAACATATTTTTGCACATAAATATTTATTTTCAATTTATAAATTCAAAACTATATAATATATAGATCTGTGTCCTCGTGTCCTACATTGAGATTATACGTATCTCCGTGTTGTGTCAGTGTCCGTATCTGTGCTACATAGCTTAAAAACCTCTACATGTCATTCTCAATCTAAGACTCCTCTTGTAATTGGTTGAACCCTAAACCCTAAACCACCTACTTTTATGAATTTTACTTCTCATTTAATGACATTCTCCTGATTTAGAAGTGAGATCTACCAAAATTTGAAAGTTCCGAATGAATTTCAGCTAATTATAGAGATAGTCTTAGAAAGAGAGTGCAGAGAATGTAAGAGAAAGCATAACTAGCATTTTTCATTAAAAAATAAACGTAATCGTGAATACTATATCTCCATGATCATAATCAGATCATAAGGGGGTTACCTAGTTTATTTGGTGGCCTAGAAACCCAAGACAGCATCTGCAAACAACAGTTAATCTACAATAGTTGGTCGGCAATTAAATTCAACACAAGTTACATAACTTTTTATTATATAAGTGAGTTTTTACAGCAAATGTTGATAGGATTAAGATCCATTAAAATGTTACATGAAGACTACATATGTCAGTACTCAGAAAATCCCTTTGTTATCTATCAGAAGGAAAAAATGAAAATGAGAATTATGCAGCATATCCCTCACCTATGCTGCAGGATAATCCAATCTCTTGTTATACATTGCTAAGATCTTATGTTCTCTGGGTACAAAAAAAAGTACAAGCAATCTCAAATTAAAGAACAGAAGATTATTTTCTCTTTGCAAGTTTCTCAATCATTAATGTTCATTAACAATATCAAAAAATGGGAGGCTTTTTAGAGGGTCAGAAATAGCTTGCTTTGCACAAATGACCTCACACAGACTCACTCAAGAAACAAGTCTTTTAGCCTTCAATTTGTTTATCCTAGCATGAAAGACTTCAAATTCTGACCAACCAGCTTTACACCATAAAAAGGAAAAGGAACAGAATGTCTACAGAGGGACATCGCCGCGGCTGTACCGATCACGTCCGTTCATTTCCATGAAACCTGAATGCAAGTTTCTTCTCCTCCTACCTTTGTTTGGCCTAGTTCCTCTTCTTCTATGACCTGAATACACCACAAAAATCACAACCAAGAAACCTACTCCTGAAAATGCCCACAAGAATATCATCCAAAACCTAAAAGAACTAGGCATCTCATCTTTCTGAACACTTTCTGATTCATCCGTTGTGGTATGATTGTTTGTGGAATCATCATTTGCATTCAGATTGCTGAGCCTTGAGACTACACTTTCTTCTTTTCTTTCCTCCCCTTCTGATGTCAAGGAATTATTACCAGAACACTTTCTCTTATGGTGAAGATTCAGTGCTTCATTCAACGTCTTAGCACATTCTATGCTGAGCAGATCTCGCTGTAAATCCTCCGTGTTAGCTTGACCAAGTGTTGAGGAATCTGGTGGGTCCGGAAACTTGGCCCAGCATTTGTTGACCATGTCAACATTGCGCCAGTCTGCTTTGTCAAAGCTCCAATTCCCAACACTGAATTGCAATCCATAATGAAAGACTCTATATTTGACACCAGGTTGAGGAACATATCCCGGGTATATCAGTATCTCATCGTTTATAGTATGCTTTAATTTCAACTGCATCAATAAAGAACTGGTTAAAGCAGTGAAATATTTTCATACTCTAAAGACGAAGTAAAAAATTATGTGATGCAATACACCATGAAAGAAAAATACACAGAGCACCATATAGAGGTTAGGGAATGAAAATTTATGCTCATTATAGTCCACAATTGGGTTCTGAACAACTCAACCCAAAAGTGAACACCATAAGATTTAGTTTTGTCACTCACCCCTCAATAATAAAAGCAAATAATAGAAAGCACATCCCTTATAAATAAATACGGCCCTCAATTTTCCTTTATAATAGATAGAACAATTATCACTGAGTAAGAGTTCAATACAACCTCATGTGGTTTCTATTTATGTAATAGACATGCTTTGTCATATCCTTACTACTATGCTTTCAACAATTGCTTATTTTTAATCAACTAGAACTCTCCTTGCTCAGTCGTCTTTCAACAGTTAATATTAGCTTCATCACAGGATGGTCAACTAAAGTAAAACATCAAGCCTATGAAGCACAAACATTGTTGCAATGCAACACATCATAGAGTGTGTAAGTGTGTGTATAAGCTTCAAGATTTATGATGTCTTGACATATTTCATATAGGAGAAAATGAAACTGTAGTACTTGATGAAAGCAATTCAAGCAATTTCTTATGTAAGCAAATTGATAGAGAGGGCAATTTGAATAATAGTGAGGAGCAATCAGACAAGTGAAGGGAGGAAAGCAGGCCAAAAAGGTAAAATAGTTTTTGGCAATTACAATTGTTGGAACGGGAATAAAATAAATTACAAGGGTAGAACTTCAACGGGCTTTGTTTAGAAAGCCATGAAAAGATTATATTTTCTTTGCTTCATTAATTTATATAGATCAGAACCTTTAAATTTGCAATCAGTCACACTCTATACCATTGCATTTACTATCTATTATTTTTTTATTTTAACAAATGAAGAAACTGATGTTTGGAAAAGCTTCCCATTTGGACAGCACAGAACAATAGAATTTTTATTCTCAAATTTGTATCCTGAATGAATGCATGCTATATGATTCTACAAGTTATAATGCACACGAATCATTAAGGTGGCCAAAGAATTGGTTCCCAGCCATACGATGTTAGGTACTGATAGTTTTTTTTTGTCAGCATTAGGTACTGATAGTGATTAGTTAGTTAGGTAGTTAGTTACATTAATTAGTTACCTAATTAGGTCAGTGGGATGAAATATTTGAACAAGACATCTTATCAACAAATAAAAGGAGAGGTTGAAAGAGAGATCTATCAGTCATTGTGAGAAAGGATTGTTCTGTTAGAAAGAAGGGAGAGAACAAGGTCTCTCAAACTATGAAGGTTCAATAAAATTCATTTGCATTTGTGTTATTTATAGAAACTGGATCAGAAACTAAAAAGAAATACGAATTTTTATCGAAGATTAAGGATATGGATACCTAGCTAATGAACTAACTAATGAATAGCTCTAGGTACCTGTTCTAATACACCAAAAAAGTTCTGCTTAAGATGAGAATTGAAGTAAAGGATAGTTTATAAATACCCTCATCTGTTAACTCACTGAGATATTTTTAAGGACCAAATCATAAAGGCTAAATTAACATAGAGAACTAAACAACAAAAACATACTGAAAAGGCAAGACAAAATTTAGACACATTTTTGGTGATCTTTAAGAAACAAGAGAAAAGATGAAATATCTAAATTGCTCAAAGGAACTTGATTACTTGAGGATCACTTATATAGAGAGGGACAAAGTCAGGCATATCTAACCTTGAGAATCAACCTATATAAACACCAAGAATCAATATTGTCAGTATGACACTAAAAACAAAAAAATATTTTGGTCTGCTCCCATCAAGTAGGGAGAAGTGTCTGACCCTTTCAATTAAGCAATAGAGGCAAAGGTTTTACACTTCAATTGCCAATGCTAGTTTCTGCTAATTAGTGATTGGCCAAAGTGAGCTCTATCATGGATATAAAACAATAAAAGACGAGCGTAAAATAATGATAGAGTAGTAAGGCTGTAAGTGTTGGGGTATGACACTGTACATCGAGATCAAGTATGTAAGTAACTACAGATCTCATGTATTTTTGTTCGATTTAGTTCAAGCTATCAAGTGGCAAGGTCTCCATCAATGAAGAAAGAATGTGAAAGGCCCTGTTTATTTATGGATGGAGACTCTACTGTGATATGTTTTCTATTATTGTCTGCTGTTTTTCTTGATAAAATGATTAAGAATTAAGATTAAGCCATGTGGCAATACCCATGAAAAACCATTGTTTCTTTTCCCCACTCTATGTACCTTACACCAATAAAGAGTATGCTTCTTTCTTTATTTCACAAATGGTGATAGATCTAATCACCACTGAAAGACTATCAAATTCTGTAAAGAATTCAAAACATTGAAACTAAGAAGGCACAACAGCACAGAACCCTGGTATCTCTTTGGGAGCACCTGTCCCCTATCAACCTCGAGATAATGGCTGCAGCTCTGCACCAAATCTTGGAACACATTTGTGATTTCTTATTGAGAGTTCCCTCCTCCTTAAGATGGAGGGGCTTATAGCTCTTCCTATAACAAAGGTCCATTTCGCCACAACAGTTTATGTTCAATTTAAGCATTATTTGTATTCTTGCAAACAAAGTAAATTCTTTTATCTGTATGAATGTATGATGATTAGAGTTTTGACCATCCAAAAGACCTAACTTATATTCAATTTACATGAGTCTGCTTCAATTGTGTGTGGAAAAAATTGATAATCATAAAGCTATAATTGAAATTTGAGATTTGATTGGTTAGCTCCTAGAATAGATGTGATAGACACTCAAATGAGAGTCAAACGGTCCAAGCTCAAATTTGCGTAGCTCTTTGAAGGACAGCGCAAGTTGGAAAGCAAGTAGCAACTCAATGACAATAGATCTGTACCTGAAAAAGGCTATATCTCTAACACTATGACACCCATAATCATATCAAGATATAAGTTGATCATACATGAAAAGAATGTAAAAGCAAAATACCTCTGCAGCACCAAATGAGTAACCATACATCTCACTAATCCACCCAGATTCATATATGTCTCCTGTTATATTTCTTGCATAATGAGCTCTATCAGCTCGGACTTCCTCAGTTTTATGAAGCCAGAGCATAGCGAATTTCCGAAGGTCCTCTATATGCATAATGATTACACCGCCAACCTTGTCACAGGCCTCAGGATGGCTAGTATGTAATTTTGCAAGTTCATTGTCACAGCCAATAAGGTAGCTAGCATAGAAAAATTAAAACAAACTATTAAAACAAACAAATGAGTCATCATAGAGAATACACAAGATAAAACAGATATCAGCAGAAACATGTATTTACTGATCTAGCCAACTTCAATCAACAGCATTGCATCAATACCAACATTAAACAGTCTCATAAACATAAGTTTAGTTCAGTATACTTACTCATAGGGAGTTGAAACAGGATGACCACGAGCAGCTTTGAATTCCCATGGTGTTATTGGGCCTCTTAAGATCATGTCAGCATCAAGAATCACAATGAATTCAGCATCAATATTTACATGATTAAGCCAGTGAAGGACTGCAGCTGGTTTATTAATTGCTGGATACCTAAAATAAAACACACACTGTCATGTTTTTTTAGCTTATTATAGTATAAATCATTAGCCACATGAAACATTGAAAAGAAGTAGGCTCTCAATAGCTGCACACTACAGGTTGAAGCATTCGGTATCTTGTATATCATTTAAGCAGGAACAGTAAACATAAGGCAAAGATAAGAAGTTTAGCAGTATTAAATAAATAAGTTAAATTTGAGTTCCACCAAATACTGATAGACTAAACCCAGAATTTAATATTAACCACTTTGTCCCAATCATACAGTAAATGCTAGCATGGAAATAACAGGAAACTAACAAAACAGGTCCACATACTGCTACTGAAATTTGAAAGAAACATACAAAAACGCAATTACCAATCTCCTGTTAATGGATGTCGACTCATAGAAGGGACATAATGTGTTGGAGCCAAATCATGGCCTTTATACTTCTGTAATTCCTCATCGGAGCAGCTAAGAAGTCTAGTAATATTTCCAGGCTGTCCACTTCTATGGAAACTGTGCATAAGTCCTACAGTCTGCCAATCAAAGTATGTGGTGCATTCCGTTGAAAAAAGGGTATGGATTTTAGGATGTGGCTTTCCAGCACCATCATCTACATGTTCTTCTTTGATATCCTCCATCATTTGTAAAGTAGCAGGAGTAACATATTTTGGCTGAGTTAGTTCTGCATAAGCTTTGCTTTTCAAAAAGCTCAAGTATTTAGACCATACTGGTTTAGGGCAACCATTTGCTGCATGTTGTAATAAAAGGCCTTCATTTATAATGTTTATGCACTCTATGCTTAGAAACAGGCCTCGCCTTCGATTATCATCAAGTTCCAACTGTCTTACCTGCAATAAGATACTTTCAGTAAAACTGAAAAAACCTTATGCCATATTTATTTTCATAAGCATAGTTGAACAAAAACAAAGATTAAATACATGTAATAGAAATATGTGCTTGCTTATTAGAAAATGGTGAAGCATTAGTGCATCACAAATAAACATCCTTTTCTATAACACAGGAATTTCTTCTCCCAAAAGAGAAGCACACATGGGGGTGAAAAATTCTGGTTTTTCTCCAACCATGAGTTTCCTTTTATACAAGTATAATGGTTTATGTACCTCTTTGGGATATGGAGGTTCTGGAAAGAGACTATTACATTCGTATACAAGTCCATCATCGTGGTGAGCCAGTTTATTAAACGACCAATTCCCAACACTAAACGGCAGCCCATAGTGAAGAAGAATTGGCTCAATACCCTCTCGAGGAACATAACCTGGGTAGATCATTAAGTTATCATTGATCTTGTGCCGAAGTCCAACCTGTGAAGAAGAGGAGGGAACCCAAACAGGTAGACATAAAGAAGGATACATACAAAATAAATCAGTGGAAATTGAATCATTAAACACTACAGTGAAGCGCTAGATGATTGATACAGAGTTACGTCAAGTATATAGTTTATAATGCCTGAAATAAAAAAATCATTTTAAGGTATTGAACTCACCTCTGCAGCACCAAATGAGTATCCATACATCTCACTGATCCATCCTTTCCCGTAGATGTCACCAGTTATGTTTGTTGCCCAGTGAGCCCTATCTTCCCTAACTTCTTCAGTTTTTGAAAGCCACAAGGGAGCAAAAACTCGCAGGTCATCTATATGAAAGGCCAAAAGCCCACCAACTTTGTCACACAGTTCTGGATGTTTTGTGTGCAGTTGAGCCAAAATATTGTCGCAACCTTTTAAGTACCTGGAGACAGAATTTAGATATGTCTCAAGTTTTAATGGTGAGCCAAAGAAAGAAACAATAATATAAAATACAATATTTAAGTACCACTTTAAGAGATTTAATCAAGTTTATAACTTAAAGCAAAGCTCTCTAACTCATGCATTAGTAAAGGCCCTATCCCCTGATTCAATCGTCAAGTGAATGCATTATGGCCAATGTAAATACAAAAGGCCTAGGCTTCCAGAACTTCCATATTGTTATAAATTGACAATAGCCAAATGTAAGCTGCTCTAGTGCATTAGCATCCTTCCAAAAGTATCTAAAAATGGAAGTGATGATCAAGCGGTTTACACTACACCACAAAAAGAAAAGGAGTGAATAAAATGAATAAGCAAGAAAATAGTAAATACCCATAATAAGCTGCAACAGGTCTTTTTTTCTCTGCACCAAGCTCCCAAGGTAGAATTGGGCCTCGGATTATCATGTCTGCATCCAGAATGACAACCCAGTCAACGTTTTTTGCATCCTTACTGTGTTTAAGCCAGTGTACAACCCCAGCAGGTTTGTTTATTGCAGGATACCTGCATAGTGGATAGGAGATTTATTTTTCATCCTGCTATCTTCAGCAAATGGTTCTGCTTTTGTAATAACATAGGCGCATGAATTTGCCAAAGGGACGTGTTAAAATAAAATAAAATAAAAACACCTTAAAGGGGGTGATATGGGAATGAACAGACACTTAGGAGCATGTGGTTTGAGAAAACACTTTTTGTTTTTACTTTGTTTGCATTTTTCAAATGCTTGCATAGGACTCACTAAAAATAACTTTTTAATGTTTTCATTTTTTGTTTTCACTTTTTTCTGCATAATAAGAAATCAAAGTGAAAACAGAAAATGAAAATAAAGAAACATTTTCTCAAACCAAATGGTCACTTACACAAACCAAAGTACTAGCAGAATATTTTCATTATGAAGCAAGAGTATCAAGATTACTCATCCAATGCTCCGTATTAATTGGTGACAAGTCCAAGCTCAGTGGTCTTATGCACAAGGAAAAAATGCACATTGCTGACATTAGGAAATTTCTTGTCAACTTCACAAGTCATAACTGTACTAATCATAACTGTCGTACACCACACAAATCCACTGCTTATTTCCCATGAAGACTTTAGCCACCACACCAACCCACAATTTATATACCCAATGTTTCAAGAACTCACAGATCCTGCCCCTAGACATGCCTAAGGAAAGATCAACAGCGGGATACACAACTACACAGAACAACAAATCACAAGAGTTAAAAACTACCCTGGTAATTAACCAACTAACATTGGACAACCAGAACCAGAACCATGTCATTAACCTCACTCCACAACAAAATCACGCAAATCAATCCACATTCCACACTACAAATTCCAAAAAAGACAAAACTTAAATACAGTTTCATAGGCGTTTTCAGTGCTGATTTCCAGTCAAAATTGAAGTTTCACCCATAATAATCTATGTTGACCTTAGATAAAAATCTGTTACACGAATTACCGAAGGGAAACTCAAAAAACACCTCTCAAACTGCCTCTAACATTTGTCCTTCCAAAAATTACCCCATCCCACCCAAAAACAAAAACAAAATAAAAAACCTCTGCAACACTGATTATTTATCATTAGTTTACCAGTCACCAGTTCTGGGGTGTCTACTCATGGAGGGCACCTCAAAGGTTGGTGCCAAATGCATCCCCTTGTAATTCTTCTTTTCCTCATCAGTGCAGCTGAGGAGTCTTGTGATGGGTCCAGGCTGCTTGGCCTTCCTGTAACTGTTCATCAGCCCCACCGTCTGCCAGTCAAAGTAATTCTGACATTCCACGGAGAAGAGGGTGTGGATCCTCCCGGTCGGAGACTTCCTTGCACCTTCAATGCCCACCACACCCACCACCACCACCAACATCAAAATCCAAACTTTCCCCATCCCAGCTCGATTTCAAGGTCAGAAACCAAAAGGGTATCGCCTCAAAGATCCAAAATTCATCTCATGACTCTGATCTCTCCACGCTCAGCTTGCAATGCTGAAGTCAAAATTCCAAGATACATGTGTAAACAATATATACTAATATTATGACATGATGAGATGGGAGAAAGGGAAGATATTGTCCAATTCCCCAATTTGTGCTAAATAAACCGGTTAAAGAATAATAATTATACAGGTCAATAATTAAATTAAGCAATTATTAATGTGGGAACGAATCTTGAAATTGCGAGTGTAGTTGTTGTAATTACTTAAGAAAGTAGTGCATACTGTACACGTATGTGATGGTTGAATCTTCAACGCTTTGAGGTTTTTCTATTTATTTTTTGTTGTGTTGTGCGAAAAGAAAGGGTTTTTGATTTTCTTCGTGCATGTTGGTGGAGACTAGCTTCTGTTATTCTCTGGGAAGAGGAACATATATTGTTGTTCTCTAATCAATGAAGCGTCGTCGTTTGCTGTTCGTTAGCCTGTCTTTTCATTAAATCATTACTGTACTTTAAAAATCAATTGCTCCTTACTTTTTCCTAAATCAAAAGAGGCAAAATTACCCCTTTTTGCAATAAAAGTGAGATGAGGCTGCCTTTTTTCTTTTTTAATTTTAGGAAAATGTTAAGGAAGGAAAATGGTATAGGAGTCATTGGTACTGTATTTTTTTTATTTAAAAAAAAAAACTTTTATGTTAGGCATCACGATGTCACTTAAGATCTCAACTAGGCTGATACCTCATGTAACAACAATCATTTACCATCACATGAAAAAGTATTATTAAACAAAAGAAAAAAAAAATACAAATCTTTGATACTGTATTTTATTTGCCACACATTTTCTATTATTTGAAATTTAATAAAAAAAAAATTAAACTATAAACTATATATATAAAGAAGATAAATATTATATATATATAATGAGAGAGGAAAATGAAAATTATGAAACCATATATCACTATATATGTTATATAATAAACCATGAAATTTACATGGAGATATTTTATTCTTGTATTTTTAGTTTCTGTATGACCTCTTTTTATATATCAAAACAAAGAATTATTATCATAATTCGGACCATAATTCGGTTCTACGGTTGTCCTTTACCATCAATGCTAATAATAACTCATAAATCTATTTTGTTGATATCAAAGAGACTAAACCTAAATCTCCTATAAAATGTTACAATCCCATATAAAATGTTACAATCAATAAAGTATACAGATCTCTTACATTAAATATTTTCAATATATTTCTTATTTTGACATCGGATAATCTTTGCATATAGACCTCCCCCTCTTCTGACGATCCGACAACGCTGAATCCAAGTTCGATCCCTAGGAGAATCATTCTGAATTCACTTGGGAAGCTGAATCGCAAGAGGAGTTATCTCAATTCCACCTCAAAATCACTCTAAGACGATTTTCGATAAGAACATTTGGCATCCACTGTGGGACTTGAACTCATGACTACATGGTTAGTGATGTCATCTCAACAAACTTGATGTCAAAACATTGGTATTGTCTGTGGGAATCGAAAACTCGTTCCTTTAGCCTTTGATTGAGGGACTTGTTCTTGTACGTCCAATAATAGTCCCAAATCGCTTAGGTCAATGACAGTTTAAGAACAAAACCGTAATGGAACTTCGAGCTCCAAAGCGGATAATACCTCGGATGCGGTGATTGACCCTAATGTCATCTTAACGAACTTGAGTTCATAACATTTTCTATTATACTCAATTTGGTATATAAAAAATATTTTTTTCTTTAAGCATTCCTTCATAATATTGATAACACTCTATTAAACATAGAATCTCAAGATGGATTGGTCTATTACATAATCGTGAGAATTCATGAGTCTAATTTGGTGAAAAGAAGACTATGTAGCAAATTAAATTTATATCATGTTACATGTATGTATGTAATAACATAAAATAATGTATTTAGGCATTTGTTTATTTCAACCTCCTTAGTCAATGAAAATATTGTTTGAGTTAGAATAACTGATTAAAAAAAGAAGAGAAATAAAATCATTTTAGCTCAATGCATTTGAATTGATTAGAATGTTCTTCATTATTTTTCTACAAATATAAAAATATTTAAGAGATTAAAACATAATTTAATTTATTAAAATGTAACTAAAAGTCACAAAGGACTCTTAAAACACTTTCAAAAAACTTTCCCACTTACCAAATGATCAAATTAAGATAAAAGAGGAACACATAACATGTGGAAAATCTAAAATCCATCACTCTTTTTGCATTTTAAAAAGCATAATAATATTATATCCTTTGATTGATATTGATGCCTATATAAAATTCATTCATATTGATTTCTCACATATAAATTTATTAAGATAATTTCCTAAATATCGATTTATCGCATATTTATAAAAACTCTTTATCCTTACGATTATATGTTTATAGCAATTAACATTTCAAATCTATTTATAGCATTCAAATAGGTTAAGCATTATTATTTAGGTCAGAAACTTAGAGATATTTTTCAGTCAAATCTAAGGATCAAAATCATGATAAACAAGCATTACAAATAAAATGAAAATACAATCATCAATCAAGAATAAATATTATATTTTAATATCACATCAATGCATAAGAGTTTGAACAAATTACTCTCAATCTCAAATGGTAGAATTAGCCACTCATGTTGGCCATTACAAGCATGGAAAACAAGAAAAGAAGATCCAGGATGTTTCTCCTTGATGGTTGCCTCCTCTAGGGTTTTCTATCACCTTCTATTCTCACAATGATGTTTAGGGTTGTGTCTCACGCATCATATTTAACCTAGTTGGTCTTAGGCTAAGTGACTTCTCGCCTGGGCGTGATTGGGCTCACCTGGGCAAGTTAGACAAGGAAAAACACAACCTCTCTGGAGTGGTCTCTCTTGGGCGAGATTGATCTCACTTGGGTGAGTTCCTCATGAAAGCTTCTGGCTTAGGCAAGTTTGTGCGAGTGTGGAAGTGTTCCAGCTTTCCCTTTTTATCTTGGACATTCTCCTTTAGCCCTTTCATCTCCATTTTCCCCTAAAATCCTGAAATTAACACAAATTTGAGAATAAATCGTTCTTATTCATATTATAATCACAAAACAAGTAAAAAAGTTTAAACTCATAAATTAGGGGATAAATTAAAGTTAGTTTATCAATAAATATCCATAAGTACATGTATTTTAATATGAAATATTATTGAAATATGACCGTTATCAATAAGATGTATTATCAAAAAGGCTTGTTAACACTTGTTTTCACAAAACTCTCCCCCTTAGGTTGGATGCAGATTAATAAAATGCAATTTAAAAAGATAAGAGATATTTACGCAAAGTATCTTTTATATTCGTCCGTTTGAAAACCCATAATACGTCAAGTTCTTGATCAACACGAACTAGCAAACTAACATTGCAAGATATAAGACAAGTATTATTTGGACTTAACCACTTTTGGGTAAACATCGAATATTATTTGGACCACAAAACATCTGGTTAAGCACAAAGTATTGTTTAGAATGCAACTAGTTAAGACCAAGTGTTATTTGAAACACAACCACTCCTAGCTAAGACCAAATATTCTTTGGAGCACAATTACTCCTAGCTAAACAACTTTGTTTAAACAAAGGATGTGATATAAAATATCAAAAGTTTTGGTCACTAAAAGAGGGTAACATCCTAAAAAGGATACAAGATGATAAACATCAAGATTGTTTATGGTACGAGCTAACTTTACTTTATTTCAACAACCACCATCTTGACACAAACATATGTTAACTTTGGTCTAGTTATCTGTCGTGTAGGTCTCCAATGTTACTCCGATTTGAGTAAAAAGTCCCCTGACCTAGTTTTAATAAGTACTACCAACTATCGGGATGTTACTTGAAAAGGAGATTAACATTTAATGTTGCATTGGGTGCATTTAATGCATTTCTACACTCTCTCTCCTTGGATGCAAGAAGATGTGATATATGAGTTTGAAGCTTTCAATAGCCAGATAAAGATGTGCAATGAATTTCTAACAATCTCTATATAAAGCCACCCTTTCAAGAAGATGAAGAAAAGATAACAAATTGCTAAGTGTTGAATGCTATAAAAGAATGAGTGGCTTGGCTAAATCATGATAGACGTGAATTAGTTTTAAAACTTTTTCAAGTGATTTTCCCTTTCTTTAAAATATTTTAAAACACTTTCAATTAGAAAAACTAAATCCAATTAATTTGGAAATCAAGATTAATAAAAGATTGGTTAATAACAATATAAAAAAAAGAGAAAGATTGCACACAAAAATTATATTGGTTCATATCACAAATGATCCTATATTTAGTTTCAGTTATTCAACCTTAGAATAACTAAATTTCACTATCTTCAAAACTTTGTACAAGCACTCACACAAGCAACTTAATTACAAACTCAAGAAAGTAAAAAGAAAACTAGATCAACTCTTGAACACGCTCAAGAGGATATCAACCTAATCAACTCTTGATTACATAAGTGGACATACATTGGAACACTCCAAAAAGTTTAAAATAAGAAAATAATGTATAAAACTTCACAACAAAAGCAATACACAAAGTTTCAACACAACACAACACAACCCTTTATTTTAAATTTTGAAATCTTTGAAAGTTTGAAAATATCTCAAATGATCTTAATTAAATTATCTTTTTGTAGTGGTATTAGTTGTATAAAAGACTGATACCAAAACTATATTTATAGAGTTCATAAAACATTTATTACAAGCAAAGTATGATGCATTTAATCAATTATTTCAAATTGGTAATCTATCATTCTAAGTAAAACTTGAAAATCAGTTACAAAATTTTCTATTTTAATTGATTATGACACATGTTAATCGATTATTTATACTTTTCAATTAATTTTAAAAACAACATTTAACATGTTTAATTGATTATTGAACAATTTAATCGATTGTTTTCTTGAAACATATTTTCCCAACTCTCTGTTTTAATTGATTATTGAAATAGATAATCGATTAATCTGGTCTTAACTTCATCAAGAACAATATAATCGATTATTCAAAACCTTAATCAATTAATAAAGCCATAAAACTTTTTTAACATGATTTTAACTTTTCAAAACAACTTTTCTTTTTTATTATTTTTAGTATTGTTTGTGTTCTGACTAAAAACCTTGTATGCACCTTGTGTGATATACTCTCAAACACAAACAATGAAAGCTAAAAGACTAAATACATCTTTTAAGATCAACATCTTCAAACATCATCATCAAAACAATTTCTCTTCAGGCTTGGGTCTACTCTTCAAGTCCAACATTGAACGTTGCTGAAATATAAGTTAAAATCATTTTGTGTGAAAGGACTATGTTATGTTCATTAGGAATCTAGAAGAGGGTTTATCCTTTGCATACATTGAAAGATGTTGATCCTATATCTAGTGAGCAAACATGTGATTATTTAGATCACACCTTTTTACAAACCTTGTTATTTTTTCCAGGAGTGACTACTAGAGAATTCTTGGTTTTAATAAGGAGTGACTGCTATCCAAAAAAAATACTTTGGATTTTTAATTATAAATGATTGCGTTGCAGAAAATACTTAGGTTATTATCCAAGAGTGACTACATTCCAGAAAATACTTAAGTTAGCTAAGAATAATTGAGTTCCAAATAATACTTGGATTAATTTTAGCCATGAGTAGTTGAATACCAAATAATACCCATGTTGTAACTTGGTTATAATAAGTAATCTTCCAGAAGATATGTAGTAAAATATATAGTTATAATCATCAGATGAAAAAGTTTATGATAATGAATCATTATCATCTAATTTTTAATCTCAATAAATTCAATAGTTATCACGTCCAACATAAACCCTATTATACACTTGTTCATTCTAACCGGTTTAATATATATATGAGATAAATTTTATTTTATTTTAATTTTTAACATGTGAATTTTTAGGTTAATATTTTACAAAATTCCGCATTTTTTTTATCAAGTGTACAATTTTATAAATCTTTAATCCTTATTTTAATTAATTAAATTATTTCTTGATAGTAATAAAACCATAATGAGTAATATAAAATTAAAAATTAAACTAAAATTTGAGATTTTTAGGATTAAAGTTAAAAAAAAATGGAAATCACGAATGAAAACTTTAAAGTGACAAAATTTCCAAATGAAACATCTAAGTTAAAACTGAGAATGGAGAGAGAGACCACCTTGGGTTGAAGTGTCGCTGACACTGTAGGAAACGCATTTCAGGGTTTAAGCGGTGTGGAACCTCCCAAACTACAACCTTTTTGCTTGAACAGGAACATAAACGGTGTAAGTATTTCATTTCGTTCCTTATATTTCGCTTCTTCACATTCATCAATGATTTATAATCGCCAATTGCTTTCTTCTGCTACCAATATCTTCAAACTCACCCATGAATTCTCTCTTCTCTCTCGCGCTCGCTCCTCTGTTTCTGCACCACCCTTTACCCGAAAGTTAACGTTTTTGGCCTCTTCATCGAGATTTCCCTCCACCCCACGTTTCTGCAATGGCTCAAACCTTGTGGGGATGAGAGTCATGAGATGTTACTGCCAGGACAGTGGTGGGTCCGGGAAGTGGACTGAGGAAATTGAGTACTTAGATGAATCGGGTGGTGTTATTTACAAGGGTAAGGGTGTGAGGTCTGTGGAGCCTGGTCTTGATGATCATGTGATGGTGGGTGAGGTGAAGAAGCCCTTTGTGAATGCCCTGGCTGTGGCAAAAATTGTTGAGGTTGTGAAGAGGTGGAAGTGGGGGCCAGAATTGGAGACCCAATTGGACAAGCTACAGTTTGTTCCCAACATGACTCACATTGCTCAAGCGTTGAAGGTTGTTGGCGATGCTGATGCTTGTTTGAGTTTGTTTAGGTGGGCCAAGAGGCAGGCTTGGTATGCTACAAGTGATGACTGTTATGTCATGTTGTTTGATGCGCTGAATCAAAAGAGGGATTTTGAGGGGATTCAGTTGTTGTTTGATGAGATGGTTGGTGATTCGGCTGATGGGGTTTCCTTGTTTGCGGCGTGTAATAGGGTGATTCGGTACTTGGCTAAGGCGGAGAAGTTGGAGGTGTCGTTTTGCTGCTTCAAGAAAATAGTGGATGCTGGTTGTAAAGTTGATACCGAGACGTATAATTCGCTCATTACTTTGTTTTTGAACAAGGGTTTGCCTTACAAGGCATTTGAAATGTATGAGAGCATGGAGAAAGTTGGGTGTTTGTTGGATGGTTCGACATATGAATTGATGATCCCGAACTTGGCAAAGTCAGGGCGTCTTGATGCTGCTTTCAAACTCTTCCAAGAAATGAAAGGAAGAGATTTTAGGCCTGGTTTGAACGTCTTTGTGTCGCTTGTTGACTCTATGGGGAAGGCGGGCAGGTTGGAGAGTGCAATGAAGATTTACATGGAGATGCGAGGTTATGGCTACAAGCCACCCCCTACTATATATGTTTCTTTGATCGAGTCTTATGTGAAGTCTGGGAAGTTAGAAACTGCTCTAAGGCTTTGGGATGAGATGAGGATGGCAGGGTATAGGCCTAACTTTGGTTTGTATACTTTGGTCATTGAATCCCATGCAAAATCAGGGAAGCTTGACATTGCTATGTCTACGTTTTTAGATATGGAAAAAGCAGGGTTTCTACCCACCCCATCTACATATTCTTGTCTCTTGGAAATGCATGCTGCTGCTGGACTAATTGATCCTGCCATGAAACTGTACAATTCAATGACTAATGCAGGTTTAAGGCCTGGCCTAAGTACTTATACCGTGCTTTTAACTCTACTAGCTAATAAGAAGCTGGTGGATGTGGCTGCCAAAATTCTACTTGAAATGAAGACCATGGGGTATTCTGTAGATGTGACAGCCAGTGACGTTTTGATGGTGTATATTAAGGAAGGTTCGGTTGATCTTGCTTTGAGTTGGTTGCGTTTCATGGGTTCATCTGGGATCAGAACCAATAATTTTATTATCAGGCAGTTGTTTGAGTCATGCATGAAGAGTGGGTTGTATGAATCAGCCAAGCCTCTTCTGGAAACATATGTTAACTCTGCTGCCAAAGTTGATTTGATACTCTACACCTCCATTTTAGCTCATCTTGTCAGGTGCCAGGAAGAGAAAAATGAGAGGCATTTGATGTCTATCCTCAGTGCTACAAAGCATAAGGCACACACATTTATGTGTGGACTTTTCACAGGCCCAGAACATAGGGGACAGCCGGTGTTATCTTTCGTCCGAGAATTCTTTCAAGGTGTTGATTACGAATTGGAGGAGGGTGCTGCTAAGTACTTTGTCAATGTTCTTCTCAATTACCTAGTTCTTATGGGGCAGATAAATCGAGCTCGATGTGTTTGGAAGGTTGCTTATGAGAATAAACTTTTCCCAAAGGCTATAGTGTTTGATCAGCACATTGCTTGGTCCCTTGATGTTAGAAACTTGTCAGTTGGAGCTGCTCTTATTGCAGTAGTTCATACTCTTCATAGATTCAGAAAGCGCATGCTATATTATGGCATTGTGCCAAGACGGATAAAATTGGTTACCGGAGCAACTTTAAAGATTGTGATTGCACAAATGTTTAGCTCAGTAGAGTCTCCTTTTGAGGTGAGTAAAGTGGTTCTTAGGGCTTCAGGAGATTCAGTCATGGAGTGGTTTAAGAAACCAATTGTTCAGCAGTTTCTTCTGAATGAAATTCCTTCTAGGTCTGATATTCTAATGCACAGGCTAAACATACTTTTCCCTAGTTCTGCACCTGAAGTTCGATCTCTATCTCCTCCTAAGCCTCTCATTGCAGTCAGGGAAATGTAAACAGTTTTGACATCTATGGTTAGTAACTGGCGTTTAAAGTTTTATTGTTAGTCCAATGTCGTAGAGTGCTGCACAGTCTGAAAAGTGATGCTTAAAAAGACATGTACTATTTAAGAATTTGGAATATAACTCTGAAGATTCACATTTTTCACCTTTTGAAGTAGATGCATATACTATCTCATGATTAAGGTATTCATATATGCAAATTTTTGACTTCTCCCATTCTATTTGCTCTCTAAATTTTCCTTCATTCTTTTTCCACTTTTTGCTGTGGTAAGACTCTACTCCATGCAAAAGAATGACACCATTTAGAAATGCTGATAAAAGAAGCTGTTTTAGAAATAAACTATAAAATTTGAAACTTCTCTCCACTCAAACATCATTTAGCAGAAGAAACCACTGAGTAGGAAATTACATTAATGATAGTAAAATTACAGATAAAAGATCAGAAACTAGAAATCAGAGAGGGCTAGCTACAATGTGAACCGACAGAACATTATTATTGTGCCTTTTACTTGGAAAGTTACATTTAACTGACCAAGCTAAGGTATTTTGCATGAATCCTTTGTCAATATTATTTTGGAAAATAATCTAGTTATGCATGTCACTATAGAATCTTGTACACTAGTTTATAAATCTGTTTAGAATTAACTCGTTTATTAGAATTGCATTTGATTTTTAAAATAATATTACACATATTTTCATGTGGACTCGCTGGCCAGAATGTTTTGGTCTTATTATCAAGCTGCTGTAATAAAACATCACAAAATTATCTCTTCAGTAAATGGAGCAGCACATTATTGCCCCTAATGTTATAGTTAGTTGTTCTGAATTTAATTCTTTGATATATTTCCCTAGAGTAAATAATCGTCACAAAGAAGCAATGCTGATTTTGATAAACTCTCTATAATTCTGAATAACATTTATGTCTTCTTTTAGCTTTTGGGATCCTTTGTTCAAAAACAGTAATAGTTGAATGAGCACTCTAGCTGTGGATTACTTCCTTGTGCCTCCTTATTCTCTACTAATCTAAAGTGTATTTCTTTAAAGTGGATATATCTCTGTAACTTACGTCCCATATTCCATTAGTGATAGTATTTTAGTTTATGCTTCATGACTTCACCAAGTGTACATTCCAATAAGGAATCCAGCGGAACCTCTAAAACAAGTTTGTTTTGGTGCTTCTGCAATCTTAAATACATACTGTGGGATTTGTTAATGGCCTGAACTTTTCAAAGTGCTTTTTTGTTCTCCATTGTCAGGCCTTGAACCCTAAAGAATATAGTGGGATTCTTTAGTGTTAACATTCAAAGTTCATGTAATGTTTTATAAAGTTGCATTTTCTTGGTTGGATGCTTTGCTGATAATTGATATGTGCTGATATGATGCACCGTACAAAAGATATGTTTTGAAGAAAACAAATGCTAAATTATGGTACTGTGCCAAGATGGATAAAATTTGTTATTGGAGCTAAGCAAGTCTAAAGGTTGTGATTGCACAAATATTGAGTGAAGTAATAAAGTTCTTACTGTCATGGAGTGGTTTAAGAAACCAATCTTTTAGCAGTTTCTTCTGGAATAATGGAGTGGTTCACTGTAAAAACTTTTAATGTCTATGGTCAGTAACTGTTATTTGAGATGTTATTGTTAGTCCAATGTTATAGAATCGTGAACACCTTTTCATGAGTTCTGAAAGCTGATGCCATAGTCAGGAGGTGTGTACTATTTAAGAATTTGGAATATGAACTTTGAATGTGTGGTTATTCTTTCAGTGTGGTTTGTCATGATTACGCTACATACATGTAAAATTAGAGTTTTCCATCTTGGTGAAATTAGGATTTGTTATTGTGTACACTCTCATCTTTCTGGTTTATTTAATTGTTATCATTGAGGAAGTATTAGCCTTGTTTTTACATCCCCCATTTTTTCTCCCTCTCTAGATTTTCTTTCATTCTTTTTCCTCTCTTCTCTATCGTAAGACTCTACTTATCTATTGCATTTCCCTTTTTGGAGAGAAACTTTAGAAAAAAGCTATGGAATTGAAAGTACCTTTCCTTCAAACATTATTTAGCAGAAGAAATCACCTAATTGAAATTTATATTAATGATATTGAGGTGAAAGATTGGAAGCTCTAAACCTGGAAATCAGAGATTAAGTAACAATATGAACAGATAGTATGTTATTATTGTGCCTGTACCATGGAGAGTTATGTCAGACCAAGCAAAGGCATTTTGCATGAGTCCTTTGACACGATATCCTATTTTAGCAATAAATCTAGACACAAATGTCACTTCTGAATCTAGTTACCACTAGTTTATAAATCTTCAGTTAAATGGTATATTAAGCTTGCATTCTGATATAATTGATTAAATAATATTACATTTTACAAATGTTTTTGGTTAGACAAGGATGGTTTCTTGCTGGTCATAATGTCACAATCTTATTGTCAAACTGAATGTAATAAAACACTAGAGAATGATTTCTGCACTATGTAGAGTTGCACCATGCTTATCGAATCTTAAATCGAGAATATTTTATTTTTTGATTTTTTTTAGTTGTGAATTGGATCTTATTATGAATGATGAGATACATCATAAATAAAATATGATATTTTTAAATAAGAATAAGTGACATGAAAAA
>Ga0123341_1000923_pt1 | contig 20530 bp, 9 predicted proteins | sample Turbeapinknodule_FD_89959 | JGI IMG/M metagenome (GOLD analysis project Ga0123341, IMG submission 89959) | Root nodule microbial communities of legume samples collected from Mexico - Turtle bean Mexico pink nodule | ecosystem: Host-associated > Plants > Roots > Nodule | place: Mexico: Nepantla...
CATTGAACAAATTCAAATTGTGCCAAGACTGCTCTGAAGAATCAATTTGTTTCATGTAAAAACAATCTGTTCTTTTTGCCTCTGGAATACTGAAAAATTGTGTGTTCTTGCGAAAATTTTATACACTCAATTCACCCCTCCCCTCTTGAACTTAGACACAAATAGACCCAACAATTATCAACCCACACCTAGGAGATTTAAAAAAGAAAGTCACAAACCTGAAGCTAGAGTTGACTTACCTTACTTTCATGGGAAGAAAAATGTTGAAATCTACCTAGATTGGGAAATGAAGGTAGAACAACTTTTTACCTGTCACGATGTTAGTGAAAAAAAGAAAAGTATTGTTCCCACCCGTTGACCAGGGTCGTCTTTATGCGTGGCTTGTCCTCACAAGCTAGGGCACCTTCGTTCTGCTCCGTCCGTGAGTACCTGAAAAGAAGTGAACAAAGGGGCGCCCTCGCGGCCGTTTGCACTCCGACGATCAAGTCAGCTAGCGAGAAACATCAAAGGTGACACACCTCCGTATCGAAACACTGTGAAAGGATGCTCTGAAGGTGGTCGAAATACTGAATAGCTAGTACTGTGTTGCCCTAATTGTCTGTGCGCACAGTGGGTGCGCTGTGAAACAACTAGGGTTTTTTGTGACTCTGTGTAAACTGTCAGAATTCGGTTAAAACCTTGGCTCCCCTTTTCAAACGTCCCAAGGCCCCTTTTTATACACCTCTCGCATTTAAAGTGCGTTAAAGCGCATTGAAAGCGTATAAAAATATCCCTTGAAACGTTCGAATCTTAACTGAATTAACGCGTACCTTAGCGAACTTTTAGGAAAGCCTTGATTTTTTCAATGCTTATTGCCACGTGTTCTTCTGACTTGATCGTTACGCATCGTGGAGGGCCTTACAACGTCGTAACCCAACTTAGGGATAATCCATCGTGTAAGTCCCCCCTTCTTGGAGTGCATTTGCGCAAAGGGGTGATTTTCTGGGTGTCAACTCATGCCCCCCAGCCTCTAATCAGTTGCCCTGGGAGCGTATCTACCTTTCTCTCGTACCATGCACGTGGTTCTCCCCTGGGCGTGGCCCTCTCATGGGTCGTGTCAGCCCCAGGGTCTCCCAGCGGTGGCATGGGTACTTCACAAGTCAGGTTACTCCCTACTGGTACTAAAACTATGGCCTTGAGGCCACCTTTCTCTTCTCTTCATTACTGTCCGGAGGTACTGAGGTTTCTCATGGTGTCGCCCCCTCCACGATCTTTCCTACCCATGGGTATCGGGGGGTGATACCGTCGATGCCTTAACTTGGCGACGCCTCCTCTTGGCGATGCCTACATCTGGCGACGCCTACACCTTGGCGATGCCTACACCTTGGCTACGCCTCCTCTTGGCGACGCCTACACCTTGGCGACGCCTCAAGTGGTCAATTCGTTGACTTTCTTCCTTGGGTCCCTTGAGGGGGCCCACCATATGTTGACTTTTGACTTTGACTTTGACTTTGGTCAACGCCCGGGGACGGGACGGTACACAAACCTGAAGCTAGAGTTGACTTACCTTACTTTCATGGGAAGAAAAATGTTGAAATCTACCTAGATTGGGAAATGAAGGTAGAACAACTTTTTACCTGTAACGATGTTAGTGAAAAAAAGAAAAGTATCATTGACCACTTTAAGCTTTCAAAATTATGTTATGTATTGGTGAACTTCCTTAGAGAATTATAAATGTCACAATAATGGTCGTCACAAAACCTTCCCATAACCTATCTAAAAATGATCACACCTCGCACACTCGAACTAGAGAAATTCAGTGTTTTAAGTATCTTGGTAAGGGTCATGTAGCATCTCAATGTCCCAATAGAAGAATTATGATCTTAAGGGGTAAAGAAGAATATAGTAGCCAAGAAGAAGAAACTAGTAAGAGTGAAGAAACTGAGAGTAAAATAAGTGAGAAAACCTATCATTGTGAGGGTGAATTGCTCATGATTCAGCGTAACCCTAACAATCAGTTTAGTCATCCATGTGAATCACAAAGAGAGAATGTTTTTCATATACATTTTAAAATTTTTGATAAAAATTGTTCTTTCACTATGGATAGTGGAACATGTTGTAATTGTTGCAATACTAGACTGGTTGAAAAGTTAAACCTTCCCATCATTCCCCATTCTAAACCTTATAAACTTAAGTGACTAACTGATGAAGGAGAATTGAGACTTGACAAACAAGTGAAGGTCGAGCTATATATACGCAGTTGTAAATATAAAAGTTTATGTGATGTAGTGCTTATGGAAACTTGTCATGTCTTATTGTAACGACCATGACAATTTGCTAAGAAATCCATGCATAATGGTCGTACAAACGAGATTACCTTCACACATGAAAAAAAGAAATATATTTTTTATCCTTTGACAGATTCTCAAGTGTTAGATAATCAAATAAGATTAAAAGAGAGAATAAAAACTGAAAAATCATTAGTTCTTCTAGAATAAAATGTGAGGTCTAAAGAGTCTAGTAAAATTCTTGAAAAGAAAGAGAGGAAAAATTTGGAAAAGAAAATTATGTACTCCTCTCTAATTAAATTTTGTGATGAGTTTCCAGAAATAACAGAAAAACAAGAGGAATGACAACTTGATAAAATAGAAAAACAAACAAAGAATAAACTTTTTTTATACAACTGTTGAAACTAATTCTTTTGATTTGTTTGATGACTCAAACAAATGGTCATTTGATCCTGAAGGACGAGAATAGTTTTCAAAGCAGGAATAAGGTTGTTGCTTAAGATCAACCCTGTAGATTTGAGGACAAATCCTCTCAAGAAGGAGGGGATGATGGCAGAGCCCCCAGGCACACACAACCACATAATAAGGATGAATTAGGTTTTTGTTTATCTTTGTAGGCTCAATCAAGAGGACAACTCAAGGATGAAGGAATGTACAAAAAATATCCTAGAAGACCTCCAACTTATCAAAACATAAACTAGAGCTTTGGTGAGAAGAACACAATAAAACTAGGTTTCGGCTAACTAATCAACTTTATTTTTGGGCCAAGATTTAGCTTAAATAAATTGTATAAAATTGTTTAGGATTTCATGGGCCATGTATTGGGCCTAGTAGCATAAAATAATTTGACCAAATATTTGGGCCAAGTAGCATAAGTTTTTGGGCTTGTATTTGGGTCAATAGTAGAATAGGTCTACTGAGGGTTAGAAGTGACTAGTTAGGGTAACATTTGGGCTTCTTTGAGCCCATTGTAACCCTAGAACATCTAGGGTATAATGCAGGATGAAAATTATCTTGACATGGATGTCCACTTGGCAGCCTAGGAGTAGATAAGATTTAGCATGGAAGGTGTGAGCTACACATCAAAAGCATGAGTTCACATGACACCTTCTCATTGGAGAGTTTTATTTTAAATTTTGAAATTTTGGCTCCAAATTGTTCAGCCCATCCCACTATAAATAATTGGGCAAATTACATAAAAAGATAGATCAATAATATTAGATTTATATTGTCAAATTGCAAGCTTATAACTCTCCTTGTCTTGCCTCTCTTTAGGTTAGACACTTTGTTGATCTCCTCTCCCTATCCAAGTGATTAGGCATCACCTATCACTCTCCAAGACACCTCACAACACTCCAAGCTCCATGAGAATTCTTTGAGTTCTTCCTTAGCATCACTCTTTCATTACTTCCGCCTCCACCTACAAACCGGTGCTAGTTTTCACAACATGAAAAATGAGCTCCATCATCGACTATATGAGAATCCTCTGGACATAGCCACTACTCGGATCACTAAAAAATACAAGTATTCCTCTATTTATAAGCAATGAAACAAATAACCTAATCGACACACCCTTTCGTCTCTCAATAGTTAGATTCTCTCACAATAATGGTAAAGATTGCACCAAGCACGAATCACGAAAAAGGACAAACTAAAACCCGTAATCCTTCCCTAAGTCTTCGGCCAACAACCTCAAACTCGGGGGGCCTAGGAGAGATGACCAACAACATCTCGATGATCTAACTTCTTGTCAAAGGAAAAAGGAAAAGTTTTCTTTCAAAAAGAAATCAAACTCTCAAGGCCAAGCCTATCGAGCTTAGGGAGCTAGTGCTTGAACATGATCGAGACAACTGACCGAGGTCGTGTATGAACTGACACCATCTCGAGAACTTAAAACAATAAATAAGTAAATAATGATTAAAATTAATTAAATACTTCAATCATTTTGTACTGTCAGATCATAAATGTCACAATTCAGTAATATTTCATATAAAAATGTAGACACTTATGGACTTTAATCGATAAAATAGTTATAATTCAACCTCTAATTGATAAAATAGTTATGAGATGAATAAAAACTATTTATTCCCAATTTTGTGTTATCTTTAGGAATTTAAGGAGAGATAAAGCAAAAGGATATATTATGAATAAATTTGTCACTTAGTCCAAGCCCAATTAGGCTAAATAGAAGGCATGGGACATAATCCTAGACATCACTAGGAGGAAACCAAAAGAAGGAAACCCTAAAGGAGACAACCGTCAAGGAGAAACGCTTTGGATCTTCTTTTCTTGTTGTCCATGCTTGTAATAGCCACCATGAGTGGCTAATTCTTTTCTTTGGGATTAGGATTAATTTGTTCAAACTCTTATGTATTGAGGTAGTATTTATCTATAATACTCAATTCTTGATTGATGATTGGTATTATCATTTTATTCTCAAAGGTTGAAACTTTTCATGATTTTGATCCTTAGATTTGACTAAAAAGTACTTATAAACATCTGACCTAAATGATAATGTTTAACATATTTGAATGCTAGGAATAGATTTGAAATGTTAATTGTTTTATAACATTTGTTCGTAATGATAAAGAGTTTTTAAAATATGCAAGGAATCGATATTTACGAGACTCTCTTAATAATTTTGTATGTGAGGAATCAATATGAATGATTTTATATGTGTATCAATATCAATTGTGATGGAATGTTATATGTTTTAAACTACATACGAGTGAGAAGGATTAACCTCCTTTCCAATTTTCTCAATTGAAATCTTTTACTCATTTACTTTGCTTTTATTTAATTTTCATGCAAACTATTGTCAATATCAAATAAAAACAAATTATTGTACATATTCTTATACTTAATGAATGCTACAATTAGAATTTTAAACAATTGTTCCTTGTGGATTCGATATTCATCCGTAGACTTTTAAACCGTGTTCTCACGCACCTTTACAAATAAATAGATTGATTTTACTTAAAAGATATATTTCTACAACATTAAATATTCTAAGTAGTAAATATTGATTTGAATGTAGAATAGTCTTTTGCAATATCAATCCCTTTCTATCGAAACCCAAAAAGAAATCAACAAACAAAATTATCATATCAACAAAACAGAGTAATGTGTACCAGAACAATTCTTAATTATTTATATATTATTACGCTTGTTCATCTTAAATAAATATGGATTACAAGCTCTCGTAATTAGATTAGAAGCAAAATTCACACATAGAGAGACTGAGTCAATAAAATATAGAGACTGGGTCAATTATAAGAAAGAAAAAAGTGTTCATATTTGACACCATTAATTTACTTGCTTTTAACGTTCTCTAAGTAATTATTGTAACTTCTAGAAGAAGAAAAAAAAAATCCTATGTACGTCGTAACTATTTGTAAGCTTTATTAATCGGTCTTTTTTAAAAAAAATATATTTAATAATATTAATTGAAAATACATTAAAAAAAAAGTCAATAGCAGTATATTAATAGTATTTTTTGATAAAAAAAAATCAATTTCTATTATTTAATCTTGCTCGTGTTAGTTAATAACTCACCTTATTTTTAAACATATAATATAATTAAAGTTATGAATGGATAATTTTTGTAACTTTTTGTTTCTATTTTCAATCTTCATAATCATTCTCCAATTTAAACAATCATAACTAAAGCTAATTATTGTCAAACCATGGTTCCCCAAAACTACAAAGTCCTTTAATTTCTTTTCTTTTTTCTTAGTCAGGATGAAGTGATAGAAAGTAAGGAAGTAAAAAGAGAAAAGAAAGTAAAAGAATCAAGATGGAAAATTAGGTTATTTGAAAGAAGTGAGAAAAGAATAAAAGGATAGGAGAAATGGGCGGAAAGATGGTGAATGTACCTAATTGATTTGAAAGAATAAGGAAATATACAGGGTAGTTGATTTTCCTTACATATATATTATCTTGCATATAAATTAAATATTAATATATTAATCATCTTGTAATTAATTTTGGGTTGAATTTATATTTAAAATGAGTAGATATTGGATTATGATTAACTATAATTAATTATGTGTCACTTAATATAATTTACATTTGATCAAACTAATGACATAATCAATTATATTATGAAAAGGAAATGTTTCTAAGTCTGCATAATGAAATTATAAATATTGTTTAATCAATTATATAAGCTCTTACTATAATGTATTAGAGATAAAGGTGACACAAAGAGTCTTGGAGATGTTCTTAGAAATTTGAAGAAGGCAACAAGGTTCAGGACAGATGCAGGGAATAAGCAGTGGTACAATGCAGAATGACTTCAACTTTGGGACTGCTTCTGTGCAGAGATCATGTATAAAGCTAAATGTATAGTACGGTGGATGTAACATGTTTTTTGGTGGCTGCAGTAAAATGTTTTTAGAGGCAACAGTAGTCGATAATAACATAGGTTTTTTATTCTAATCTTGCTGGGTGGAAACTGCTTAAATTTTTGTAGAAGTTTTATTAGGATGCATAGTTTTACATTATGCTTATCTGTTATGCAATTATGCAGTAAGCCTTTTAGGGTGAGGTTTTGGAGATACTTACTGAAGGATTGGAAAATCTGTTCATTTTAATTTAATTCACTCATTGTTAATCTTACTATAAACATATATAATTATGTTTATAGTGTTGAATATTAAATAAATTATTGGGAATGTTACATCATTGATTATATATTCATAAAAAATTATAAAAAAAAAACGCTAGCACAATCACAGTATAAAAATAAAATAAAAAAAACACGAGCATGATCACATTGTAATGTCTTCCTTGTGATATTTAGACTCAACAAGCACAATTTGGAGAAAGGCTCACTTTCACTCCACATCTTCTTGCGGGAAAATTCTTCCTGCATTTCTACCTTAATGAAAAAATAAATATTAAAAAGTACATTTTAGGCTTAACTCAACTCCATAAAACCGGCTCATGAGGTGAGGTTTGCATCCACTTATATACAATGAAATGTCCTAATCTCTAGTCGATGTGGGATTTCCAACACACCCCTCACGCAAGAGTGACAACTCGTGCGTGGGATAACATATGATGGTTGGTCCGATAACGGCCGGTGACCTGATAAGCCCTACAAATACTCGCTAGGATATGCTCGAAATGGCTCTGATACCATATTACAAAATAGAACAGAGATGAACAAAAGGAAACAAAGATGAACAAAAGAGTAAACTGAAGGCAAAGGATATGAGAATGAATATCTATTCTTTCTTGTTATTAAAATCAAAACAAATGGTCTGAATATATACAAGTAAAGAGGGAAACAAATGGTATGTATACTCATTCTAGATTTAACTAAAGAGGGAAATAATCAATAATTAAATACTAGAATCATCACTATAACACACAAAGACAAAATAAAGGTTATTCACCTCTATAAAGAGAAACAGCTAGAAAAGAAACTCAATTATTCTCCTTTATAGAGAGAAACAACTGATAATTAGAAAAGACATCTAATTAATATTAGGATCCTTCTATAACTCTGGTATCCGTATCCTTTAATACCCCGCCACAAGCTGTGGAACAAATATTGATGAGACCGGAATAAATATTGTTAAAAGATTGAGGACTTAAAGCTTTGGTATAAATATCAGTCAGTTGCTTTGTGGTGAAAATGGGAAGCAAAGGGATGAGACCCTTCTTTAATTTTTCCTGGACCACGTGACAATCTATTTCTATATGTTTTGTATGCTCGTGAAACACTGGATTTGCTGCAAGGTATCTTGCTGAGTCATTGATTGTCTTGAATCACTGCAAGTGCCCCAATCACTATCACAAAAGGCTTTGAGATGAAAAATAGACCAAGACTTGGAGCCCCTTTGATATATTTGAGAATTCTAATCGTTGCATTTATTGAGCAATTGTAGGCTTAGCAAGAAACTGAGAAAGTTGTTGCACAAAAAATGTTATGTAAGGTCGGGTATTAGTGAGATACATAAGCCTTCCAATCAATCTTCTGTAGGCTTGAATATCTGTGAAAGGAACACTTCCAATAGAAGAGAATTTCTCATGATTATCAATAGGAATGGATGCAGGTTTGCAGGCTAAAAGACATGCATCTGTTAATAATTCCAATGCATATTTCCTTTGATTTACCATTATTCGTGTCTTACTTCTTGCTACTTCTAAACCAAGAAAATATCTTAAATTCCCAAGATCTTTAATCTTGAATGTTTGATTCAAGCAATCTCTTCTTTATCATTTCCTGCCAATATTATATCATCCACATATACCAATAATGTTGTAAAAGATCTTTCAGAAGAATTAATGAATAAAGAATGATCATTCATAGATTGAGTATATCCCATAGAAAGCAAAAATGATGATAGTTTGGCAAACCATTCTCTGTTGGCTTGCTTAAGGCCATATAAAGCCCTTTTTAGTTTACAAACTTTTTCTGGTGGAATAGAAGTCAATCTAGGAGGAGCAACCATGTATACATCTTCTTTCAAATCTCTATAAGCTAAAGAAAGAAGCAACCTTATGGTGGTCATTTTGTTTGTGTATATCCCTTTGCCATTAACCTTGCTTTATACCTTTCAATTGTCCCATCAGCCTTACATTTTATTTTGAATACCCATTTGCAACCTATGAGGTGAGGTTTGCACCCATTTATATACAATGAAATTTCCTAATCTCTAGTCGATGTGAGATCTCCAACAATAAATAATCTTATTTATGTATTTCTTTCATCTTCTTCTTTTTCTATCATCAGTTGCAGCACCCCCAACACTCCCTTCGTGCACCTCCTCTTCTATTTCGAGCTTCTTTTCTCTATTGTAGTAGGGCAATTTCGCACGGCTTCTTTAGAGATCGCATATGCATAGGAGAGTCATTGCTTGTTGCGTTGTTATTAGATACTCGTAAAACATATTTTTTTACGTTTCGATTATGTGTTGTTATAATATTTCTTAGGGAAATTTTTCAGATTTTACAATTTGCTTTATATTTTATTTTTTATACACATTATGGGATTGTACAATCCGTAAGCTATTTCTGAATCTATAAATAGCTTTCAGATTGTACAATCTAGAATGTGTATAAAAAATGAAATATAAACTGGATTGTGCAATTCAGATTGTATTTGTAATGTTCTAAGTATTTATAACTATTTTGACTTTCGTTAATGTAAGAATGATGTTGTAAATAGATTTATGGTTATGACAAGAGGTGATGCATCGTAAGGAAATGGCAGGTAAAGACCTACGACATTTGTCTGTAGAGGAGATCGTGAGAAATATGCTATTGTTGTTAATACGATGGATGCACTTGAAGGACAATATGATCAAAAGAAATGATTCCTTGGAGGACCTTAAGATCTTTCTCTTTAGTAAGCTTCACGGATGATGCTTCTTTGAGATTGTAGGAGGGTGAGGTAAAAAATAAAAATTTGTTTAGTTATAATTACTTATCATGACATTATTTTATAGTTACAAACACCAATGTATTTGTTAGGATAATGGAGAATTAAAATTTGTCTCCTATGTGATTATACTTATCATATCAACTTCTTTAAAACACTAATGTGACTACTTGCAGTGTCAGCTTCTCTAAAATGATTTAAAATGACATCAAATTCATACTAAATAGACAACTCAGAATGATAAATCGCAAGATGACATATCAGAAAAACTTAGTTTAGTCTACATAACATGATAAATAAATACTTTCAAAATGTTTCACACAACCCTCAAATGCATCACAATCTATACAATCAATCACAGTTCCCCATGCATCCATAATAACTTTACAAGCCTCCATAGAATCAACTAACATTTTACACTTTGCTTTAAAATTCTTATTAATGTGAAATCGACACAAAAGATTGGAAGGTTTAGGAAAGACAATGTTAATTGCATTAACTAAAATAAGGTATTTGTCACTAACAATGACCTCAAAGAACACATCTAACCTAAAAAAAACCTCTAAGTCTTTCTAGAGCCCAAAAAAAGTTGTTTTCTCGTTGACTTGCTAACAACGCAAAAGCAACAAAGAAAGTCTTTTATGAATGTCACACCAACTATCTCAAGCAAAGGAAACTTATATTTTTTGGTTTTGTAAGTAGTATCCATCAACACATACTAAATGCATTCAACAATTTCACTGAATCAAGGTAATTTAAAACAACAACAATCACAACCTGTGAAGACTCATTACACCAACTCCAGTGAATATATTTGTCATGCTCTAACAACATCATTAATTATTGCATTTCAGTTCTAGATCCTCTCAATAATGATCTCATGTATGCATATTTTTCATTATACACTTTCTTTATTGTTGTGATATTCTTCTCATTGTTCTCTTTCAAAGTAAGTAATATATTTGTCAGCTTAACTATACTTTTAGTCATGTCAACAACCATGGAATGTTCATTTGGTTTCAATATGTCAGCATAGGGTGACCAACTAATGTCTCAACCATTTCATGATTAAGAATCCAACATATTACCTTCAATATCCAACATTCTCCATTGTGAACAGGTTTACCTTGCAATTTAAAAGGATAATAACATTTTCTTGTACCACTTACAATCACCTCCAAATCATGTTTGTCTTTATTATACTTACCACTCATTTCACAACCTAACAACAAATATGTCTTTCTCCCCTGTCGTCCATTTGTTTTGCTCAATCTACTTATGACAATCACAAAACCAAGTTGAAAGACCACCTTATGCACCTATTGAATCAAGTCATCTCACATACCAAATACTTACACAAATATATTATAACATAATTACATGACTTGTCAAACTTTTAACACAAATGAATGAAATTCTATTTACCTATTTTTTATAAAGTCCCTAAAACAATACCTTTCATTCTTCAATAATAATTCATGGGTGAATTTTATAAGAGAAAAAAAATGTAAAATTAAGTAAAATAGAAATGTGAATGAATAAAATAGAAATATAAAAATTGAGTAAAAATATGTATTGTTTAGATGAATAAAAATATAAAAAGGATGAAAATAAATAAATAAATATTTTTTTAAATAATTACAAATTCTAAAATAAGTTTATTATTATTTAAAAAAATATTTAATTTTTAATAAATAAAAACTTTCGTCCCACCATTTGATGAGAGATTTACTTTATGGTGAATCATACCAACTTTTCCAATTTTTTAATCCATTTTCACTCTAATTAAACCCATAAAAATCACCATCCCTCTACTTAGTTCTCTTTTATTTCCCTCCAAAATCACCCAATCTAAACAAAACTAGGGGTGAGTGTTAATTAAGTGTTGGCAAAACATTGTTCGAGGTTATGTTTTGCCACTAAGTGGAAACTGTGATTGTTTTGGAAAAGGTTGACTCTGACTTAATAAAAAATTTCCCATTTTAGGAGCATGAAACTAGAGTCAACCAAACGAGAGCTATCGTTATTTTTTCATCTAGTGTTTGATATTACAGAACTTCAACGAATTAAATTAAAAGTTTACAGACATAATGTGAATAATGAGATGAAAATGAATAAAATATAATTGTCATAATGATAAACTAATTAAGCAGCATCCATTAAAGAGCAAAAAATGATTAACATCAAGGCAATGACTTCGTGCCATTGTTCATATTTTTTAACCAATTTTTCTTTTACCTTTTTCGTTGTATTTTGCATTTGATTTACCCCAAAAAAAATCCAACAACATAACATTAAATGGAAAATTCCTTCTCTTCAATTCAATCTTCTTACAACTCCCTTTAAATTGAACATCTCAAAGTGAACCCTTCAAATTTATTGATTATTCAGTACAGTAGACTCCAATTCCATTTTAATCATGCTATATATTCCCTCCTTCATTTGAAATCACAAATTCAGTTCTAGTTGCAATTGTAACTAGAATTCAATTTTCTCTAGCATGGAATCGAGTTTCTTTGACAATTCCTACGTCCCTATTTATGTTATTCCCCAAATCTATGCATTCTTCTCCAACTTCAAAATTCACTCCATAGAATTTTCCTTTTTAAGTAATTAACAATGTTTAATTTGGATCAGTTTAGATAAATTCATAAAAAAAATTGTTTTGACCTTCATAATGTGTTAAGTCCCTACATTTTAAAAGGAATACACGCTATAAGTTGGTAATAAGGGAAGAAAATCATGTCCTTTTTTAATACATATAATCATTAAATACATATTAGACTTTCATATGTAACACTACTCCTGAATAATATTTGGAGTTAGATTCAATTATGTTTCTCACGAAAGATCCAAATCTGTAATAGAAATAGCTTTTTGGTTGGTTAAGTTAAACTCATGTTAAAATCTTATTTTTTTTTCTTATAAAATTGTTTGTTTTGCTTTTTAAAAAAAAAACTTCTTTTATTTTTTCTCCTATAAATACTTGCAAAGAATTTTATTTAAACAACCCCCTTACCATCTTTAACCAAAACGCTACACTCCACATATAACTTTTGGTTTAAAAAACTATTTTAAAGTGAAAAAATGTCTTTTGAACTGTTCAGTCATAGGCATAGAGCTAGCCAACAAAACCTCCTTTTAGACCTTGTGTCTTAAGCAATGAGGTGCCATTATTATATGTTTAAAATACAGAAGGTGATGGTTAATGTGATGGGAGAAAAAAGATGGAAAAAAGTGCTGTAGGTAATTCATCCAACTTGAGTTTGTGTAATGAATGACAAGGCAAAACTACTAACGTCATCTATATTCGACTTAGATGTAATTTACAAATAAAGAATAAAACAAACAAAAGAAAGCATATGTATAATGAGAAAGAGGGAGAGGAAAATGAAAAAAACGAAAGGGGGTGAACAATGTTCTTGAAGGCATCATATACGAGCGACGTAGGAATTTGCCTGTGTAACATATCTAACCCACCGGTATGGCTCATGCGTTGCAGACTTCTTTGCTATCTGCAAATACTTTACCTGCGTTTAGAAAATTTATGAACTACTTAGCACATTCAAATCAAACTATTTTTTTTACTTTACAGGAATATTCAAGCCAACCCTAAATTCTCAACACATGTAGACAGCAAAGTTATGCTCAAATCGAAAATAGCAAAGAATAAGCAAGTTGAGATGTTCACTTTACCTGAAGCCGTGATGCATTATACATTGGTATGGTAAATGTCACGCTAACAGGTCCAGATTCTTTCGTTATATTAACTGTGAACAAATGTATTTGCATAATTATGAAATATTATTAATCACCCAACCAGAAAAGCAAACTATCCATTTTGAGCATGCATTAACTATAAGCATAAATACCGTGAGATTCCTGAGCAAAGGTTAGCTTCGCCCGCAGAGTATGCTCAGATCCCCCGACAATCTGTTTCGTAGCACTTATTAGTGACCATTTCTCCAGAAAAAAAAAAGTAATTACCCAAATCATAACAATAAAAAGCTTTCTTTGAAAAATTATAGTCAATGAAACACGCAAAAACTGGACTAGAGAAATAACAAGAAATGTGACCTTTTTTAAACTCCATTCGAGCCTCTTGTTTGCTTCCTTAAAATCAGTTGTTTGTCCAACAGCTCCAGATTCCAGCTCAAAACTAACCCTGCGACAATTCCATACAACTTACATCAGCAACTACAACATCGCCCTTCGTTTATCCACACAGCAGAATTAGCAAGATAAATGATAGCGCCCCTTTATTAATTGCTTTGTTAAATTCTACCATATGCAAGGCAAAGTCTTCACCTAATATAGCTCAAGGTTTTAAGAGAGAAATGGTCCTTGACACTATCAAAGCCTTCGATCCAAATCCAATATTGATATAATGGTCCCTTAAACTCCTTTTTCCAACAACTTGTGTTCAGATTTCACACGTATACATCGTGAATTGTTGGATCACACACTGAAAGTTCATGAATGGTTCTATATGCAACATGGTCCAACACACTAATACCCTAAGGTGCTGAAATGTGGACAAGGCACATACCCACCCTTACCTTGTTCTGAAATTTATCTTAGTTAAGAAAAGGGGGAAGAATTATAATCTAGACCAAAAGCCAAAGACATTGGGTGAAAGCACATGAATATTATATATAACCTAGTGAGTGGGCCAATAAGCAACCAATGCACACGTGATCTATTATAACTCTAGATTCTAGTCACGCCAAAATTGGCAATTAGATTATTTCAATGATAGATTATATATATAATCGATATTATTATAATCAAAATCATTTTTTTGTTTTGGTAAATTTATTATAAAAACGGTTTTAGGATAACTATTTCCATTTGGATACAACAACAAATTAGCTTTTATAAAGTAAATTGTGTAAAATATGGTATGCAAAAAGGCTAAAATAGAAAAGGCTTATTTGTTAATTTGGGGAGAACAGTTTAGGAGAACAAGAGCTTTTGGAAAATATATAAGCTTCAAATATATAGATGCATGAAAACAGCATTTTTAAAGAAAAAACAGTAAATTTTAGCATCTATCCCAAACACTAATTTTTAAACAGCTTACTTTTCAAAAATTCCTTTCAGTGTAACCAGTGGTAAAAAAACATCCCTATTGCCCCAAGTGGGTAAAAAAAAATTAATTAATTAAACATTATGATTAGTTCGCTCTCTGTATTTTTTCAGAAATCAGTTGACAATCCTTTCCAGAGTTCTATAAACCGAGCTCTACTCCTGTCCAAAACCTATTAGGGGATACTTTAGTAAAAATACCAAATGCATCAACATGTCAGTTTCCAGTTAATGGAAAACCACTTTCAAAGATAATTTCCTATTTATTCAACGACATAGAGAAATATAGAATAACACCTGGAGGTACATTTCGGTAGTGGCATCTGCACTTTGATAGTATTTGCTGTTACACTTGAAGCAAACTCGGCACTTACTTTAAGAATTACTTCTGCCTGCAATAGCAATTTCAAGTGTTATTCTGCTAGTGACTGCAAGGGAAAGATACATAAAGACAGAGAAAACTCTAATAAAAAGTAGGTATCACCTTAAGCGACCCTGCCTCTTCAATCAGAGCATTAATACGAAAAGGAGGCCTAAATTCCTGTGTCATACGGTAGTTCATGACTGGAAACTCACCATCTGGTGGGATCTAAAATTGGCAGTGTACCGTTAAAATAAATAACCAAAAGTAAACAAGTCAATAAAATACCTTTATATTCTAAATATAATTGTTAAGACTACTTTGGTACTCACCAGGGATAGAGTTCTATCAATATCAAAACTGTCCAGACGAACAGATTCATGGAAATTACAGTCATCTAATACAACTGTTCCTGAGCCAGATGAGCTCCTATAACCTGCTCTAGAAACATTTCCGCATAAGCATAAAATAATTACAAATCTTGGAAAAACTACTGGAAATACTTGAATGACTGAAAGTTACCGTAAGCTGATCCCTGGCTTCTTCCAATGGAGAGATCGTCATTAAGTGCTAATCGAATTTCAGGATTGCCAGAAAGATAGCTCTTCATTTGTATGGTGCCATCAATCTCAGAAGTCAGAATGTATCCCTGACCAAATCACATTAAAAATACTAAGAATGAAGAACACATGTAACAAGGGAATCATTTGAATATAAGATTTCAATCTGAAATTTAGGTGTTGGGGAACCAAGTACTAGCTAAGTTTTTGGAAGGGAAAATCTTTGGAAGGATAATTCACCCAGTCCTGTCTTTTCTTTTCAATTTTCTCTTGGAAAACTCAGACTTTGCTTTTTGGGTTGCAATGTAACTATCCTCCATCTAATTGCCTATTTTTTCTCAAATGGCCAAACCGTCTCAGGTGACATTCTAACATATTTTCCTCAAAAGGTGAACTCCTTCTACTTTCTTTCAAAAACCTCCATCCCTAATCTTATCTTTTTCTTGTATGTACATTAATCCACTACAATATTTTCATTCTGCAACACTTCAATTATGTTAGTTAGAACTTTACCACGAAACATTTGGTATCATAAAAGCACTAGTTTACTACAATACATCAAAAAAATTCATCCAAAATTGACTATTTATGTTTCGGCAAAACAAGGTAAGTTTTTCCACCAAGCATTTAATAAGTAAATTTTTTAATAGGAATAGACGGTACATTACTTAGATTAAATTTGTTTCAGACACTAGAGAGTCAAGAGTGAATCCATGCTCTATAAAAATCATAATTATGTTTTGTAAATAGCATCTTCAAACCATAAGCAAAGCATCTATGCTCATGATATATTGATGGACGAAGGAACAATGGAACAATGTGATGAAATTCGTCATTTGATATTTTAAGACGTATTTACTAACACTGGAGCTAAAAGTGATGCTGATTTTCTCAATTATATCTACAAAAATTTCTTCCCTCCTTCTACCCCCAGGCTCTGTAGCAACAACAGATTTTGTTACAGCTATCCCTGGCATTCTTTTTGTCCCTTGCTGCATGCAACCAAAATTAAGAAATAATGATATCATAAATAAGTGCTAGCAATAATAACAGAAAACAAAATAAGTGCCCAGATATAGAACATGGTAAACATCATACCGCAAAAATTGAAGCAGGTCCAAGAGGTGACAGACGTGCAGCATCAACAACAAGCGGCTCATTGAAAACATAGGCCTTCAACATCTCAGTAGATGTTGATTGAACATAACCAAAATCCTTCAAAACCGTTAATGGGTCACTCATAAGTACAATTTTTGAAAACATGACTAATTAACTATGAATCTCAGGCCAAAGCAGGATTAAAACTTTTAAAAAACTGCAAATAGGTTCTTTCAGTAAACTTTTTTAAAGAAAAACAGATATAACATCCACCCGAAATTTCAAAGGTTTGTAATTTCAGCTATACATTACCAGAAAAAACATTGTAAACACTTCTATCAGATCTATCAGAGGCTACTAACATTAACTGTTAAAAAATACTTAATATTTGTATCAAGAATCAACTATGAACAAAATGAGCCTCGAGTATGAATATTAGATTTAGAAAAGGGAGCCAGCATGGATAAAGTGATAATTTAATTCAACGAAGCATTAAAGTTAAGAAAACAAGGGATTTTAAAGACCTAATGAACCAAATAGAGCAAGGGAGGAAGCTCACAATAACTTCATCGAGTAACTCGTACACAAGCACAAAGTTTTTTCGTAGCGAGTCTTCATTGAGAATCCCAAGGTAATCTTTAATAACACGAGCAATTCTTTGCAAAAGCTCCAAGACTAAAGAAGGTGATACATTAACCCTTGTAGTTGCAACAAACAATAAGCCAACAACTTTCACATGAAAGTAATTTACACCATCAACATTCTGTCAAAGAACAAACATGACACAAAGGACATCAGCATATTCAGTCAAAGAGAAGACAATTACCCAAAGTGAATAGAAACTCAGCTTCAAAAAATACCATATTTTGAGATCTAAACAATGTTTTAATTCGAGTAAATTAAACATTATATTACTATCAAAACCAGAACAGGAGGACATTGACAACAATAGATATCAACACTGGCAAATGGATAAGCATTTCTGCGTATGATATATTAAATGAAGGCAGGACACAACAATAGTTACTTGTTAGCATGAATGGTCATTCATCTACCAAGAACCAACAGACAGAATATGTCTTCATCCCCTCCCCATTCTAAATATTCTAACCTTTTCAATTGTATATTGTAAAGCAAAATTTGTTAGACTGTGGGTATTCTAAGGTGGCTGATGTCCCGTGAAAGTAACTACAACATTATGAGATACAGAGAAAACTGGTTTAGGAGGGAAAAAAGAAGATAATGCCCTTATTAATTATTAACAACGTTACATACTCTCTCAAGCTTGAAGCACATTATAATATGCTCTGCTTGATTCAGAAAGATAATACCTACAAAGACAGGTGGTGCCTCCTGCAGGTCCCCATCTTCCCAAAACTTTACTTTGCGGAAAAATATCTCTGCACTTCCCTTCTGGACTTCCCCACGATCTGAAATCAAGGAAACAAAGTAGCAATGGTCACTGAGAGTCTGACAGTAAAGTTTCCAATCATTGGGATAGGATAAAATTTTATTCAATATAATAATAAGTTTCTAGTGATAATGATGTTCACTTCACTTTCATTCCATCCATCCTTATCATAAAAACTTGCAGAATAGAAGCAGCCGTATGTTCGCACTCCATTCCCCAGCATATCTTAATATTTTAAGGTTCTATTTTCGAAAATTTAAAGCATCTACTTAAAACAGGGAAAATACAACGACGAAAATGAAACAGGGACAAGGTAAAAACGTAAGCACCAACTAGATTCTGAACTATGGTCTGAGAAACTCCATGGCTCACAACAGTAGAGTTAGTCCCAATTTTATAAACCTACATGCAAGGAGCATATTTTAAAAAGAAAAACATCGGAGTGCGTAAGTCAGCTTCCAATACAGATCTCAGCAATTATCGGTTCAAATGTTAGCCTTCTCTTTAAATGCATTTCCACTAACAATTTCCAAATGCAAACGAATCAAGATGCATGTCAACGTCTTTTAGCTCGTGCAACAAAATTGAACGGTGGAAATATCTCATCGAAATGTCAACGTCAGATATTTCAAAAAGTAATCAGCCACGCAAAATTCGTGCTTCTCGAATTCGCCAGGGAAGTAATTAATAATTAGTAATTAGCTTGCGATCGCGATGTGAATCGAATAAGTAAGATCTGGAAGCGTGAATTCGAATTAGCGATTATAGAGTAAGAAATAATCATGCTACAGGTGAGTAAGCTAAACTAAAACGCTCCAGCTGAACAAAAACCCGTCAAAGCATTGATGGCACAAACAGCACCAGATCCAAAAACAAGGAAAACAAAAATCGCAAAGCAAGAAGGAGATTGAGAGAGAGAGAACTAACAGTCTCGGAAAACGATGTTATCACCACGTTGTGACAGAACGAAGAACTGCGAGATCATGGCTCCGCTGGATGCAAGCACCTCTTCCTGCTGCACCTTTCGCAAATGGCTACTATTGGTTTCTTAGCACAGACACAATTCCTAGTTGCAATTAACGGCTGTATATGTATTTTTTTAAAAATTTTAATTACAAATCAATGAAATATTATTTTATTATTATTATTTCTCCATGGATTTAAAATGTATTAGTAGAATAATAATTTTTAATTTTTTTTATCGAAATAAGAGTTTAATTACATCTAACATCTTCTTCTATAAATTTTTTTGTTTTGTTATATTACTTGGTTTAATTATCTTTTTCGTCTCTATATTTATAGCCAATAGTCAATTTGGTACAGTGGTTTTTAAAAAATTCAATTTGGTCCCTAAGTTTTTTAAAATGTATTCAAAATGGTCATTTCTGTTAAATATCACCAAACGACGTTAATTGGTGCTTATGTGGCAGACACGTGTAAGTTACGTGGATGGTGCTTACATTACTTTAGTGAATACTGAATTAGGGTTTAGGTTATTCAAATTGGAGATTTCGAATTTTTGATTTAGGGTTTCTAATACTAGGATTGCTCCCCTGGTTGGATTCTGTGGTGCGCTTCCCTGCTTCGATTCCATTCGGAGGTGTGCTCCCCTCATTCGATTCTGTGGTGCGATCGTGAGTTATGATGGTGAGTTGTGTTCCCATGGTCGATTTGGAGGAATGATTATGTGGTGCGGTCCAGAGGTGGTGAAGGGGCAGCGATTGCGATCCAGACCGTGGTGTTCCTGTGAAATATGGACTTTATAAAAGGTATTCCTGTGGAATCGAAGCAGGGAAATGCACCACAGAATCCAACCAGGGGAGCATTCCTCGTATCAGAAATCCTAAATTAGAATTTCAAAATCCCCAATTTGAATAACCTAAACCCTAATTCAGTATTCACCAAAGTAAGGTAAGCACAATCCACGTAACTCACACGTGTCTGCCACATAAGCACCACTTAACACCGTTTGGTGATATTTAACAAAAATGACCATTTTGAATACATTTTTAAAAACTTAGGGACCAAATTGAATTTTTTAAAAACCTCGGTACCAAATTGACTATTGGCTATAAATATAGAGACGAAAAAGGTAATTAAACCTTACTTATAAACTCTCAAAAAAAATTTATATATTCACTCTAATATACTCTTCAATTCATCGAAACACATTCATCATCCTTACACTTTCTTAATTTTCACATATTCATGTTTTTAAATTTTAACAAATTATTTCCTTAATTCAAACATAACATTAATAAGAAGAAACTTATATTTTTAAATAAATGTTTACTTGAATTCTATTTTTATATTTTTAATAAAATAAAATACACTTCTCTTATTTTATTTTAA
>Ga0123341_1000924_pt1 | contig 20522 bp, 17 predicted proteins | sample Turbeapinknodule_FD_89959 | JGI IMG/M metagenome (GOLD analysis project Ga0123341, IMG submission 89959) | Root nodule microbial communities of legume samples collected from Mexico - Turtle bean Mexico pink nodule | ecosystem: Host-associated > Plants > Roots > Nodule | place: Mexico: Nepantla...
AAAAATGAAAACTTTTATTTTAAAAAAATATTAAAATACAGACTAAGGACTTGTAATTGAAATGAGGTTTAGGTTTAAGGTTTGAGAACAGAGTGGAAAAGAGACAAAGTAGTAAATTAACAGAAAACTACAAGCATAGTGGTAAATTTCCTGATTCATTCTCAAAATATAAATAGGAAAATAACAGCAATGAATCACGAAATGAAGCCCTCAAAGCAGAAAAAGATAAACAAAAAATGAAAAGAAGCTGATTAATAAAATGAATTGGTAGCTATGATGTTGTTGGCATCATGAGAAGGAAGAAGAAAGGTGTTTCAAGCATAGTCTTGCTTACAGAGCACACCAGCTTCTGCAGCTCTGCAAGGTTTACTTTTACGCCTGCTTCCATTCTGTCTAAATCCCTTTGACTTTGTTAAGCCATCAATCTTTGATCCCATTCTAACCCCACTTTTCTCCTCACCTGCTTCCATTTTCTCCTCCAAATTTCGTTTTCTTTTTCTTCCTTCTTTTGTGCTGTTCTGATTTTTCATCTCTTTGCTTGACACTACATTCTTCACATTCTCACCACCACCATCCTCTTCCATTTCCTCAACTTCTTCTTCATCAAACTCATCCTTCAACACTTTTTGTGGCCTTCCTCTTCTTTTCTGCTTTGGAACCCTCTCTTCCTCCCCACTTACAATACCATCCTCTTCATTGCCCATGCCAACACTTAACTTTTTACCCTTTCCTCTGCCTCTACCCATAATCTCCAACTCCAACAAAATGTGATCATGCAAACTACTTTCTCTGCCAAAACAAAATCAACATATCAAAACAGAGTCCCTTTTGCTTCAATTCCACTTATTCTTCCAATTTCAGGTTTTCATCTTGATTTTTCAGTAAAAGACTGTAAATTTAAAAGGATTAGGTCAATACTCAAAACAGTTGAACACAAATTTCAGAGGATGAGAATTGAGATATCTATCCTTGGAAAAGAAAAACTATATCAGAAAACACGAATTTGATTATTCAGCATAGTAAATGAACCAACAAAAGGCTTCTTCCGATCCGATCTAAACACAGTTTTGAAACAAATGCAGAGCAAAACGATGATCAAAACCTTAATCTATGATAGTAATAGATGAAATAAAAAAGGCTTAGGAAAGAAAAGGAATAGGATATTCTAATAAAAAAGCAAGAAATACTGAGCAAAAGAGCATGGATAAAAGCTTTGGCACATCCAAAAGAAAGCTCAAGCGATGTGGAACCTGGTAAAGGCCTGAGAAGAAGCAAAAGGTTGATGGTAAAACACTTGAGTTGGATTAATGATTGGAGATAAGAACTGCTGTTGCAGGGTAGTGTAAAGAAAACAGAAACAGAGATAGAGAGAAAGATATAGTTTCTCTGTATTCACTGGATCTCTATCCTCTCCACTCTCTCTGTTCAACCCAACCCTATCATTTCATTTATATATACAAAAAAAAAGTAACTGCTTCATTTATTTTATATCATCAAGGTGTTTTGCAAGTTTTTTTCTTTGAATCTTTTTAAACAATTTTAGTGAGAATTAGAAGAGAAAAAAAATGTGGGGTATTTGTTGCGTGGTGAGCGTGTGTGGGAAGTTTGAAATCCATGGGCTGCAATAGGGTGTTTGTGGTGTGAAACTTACTGGTGCTAGGTTGGATTCTGCTAATCAGCATAAATGTCAAACTCCAAAAGGTAGAGTGCATTGCATCTGTCTCCCAATAACCAGACCCAAACCTTCACTCTCCAAAATTTTCATCACTTCTCAGCCATATCATATGGACTCAAAAGAAACACTTTTTAGGTCCCACATCTTACAGTGTGGTTACTAATCTTTAGCCCAACAATATAAAACTGTTATTATAAGAAAAATCTGTTCCATTAAACTAATGCAACTTTCAACAATTAAATAATTTTTACTTGTGATGTTCTTGGTTCACTATAAAAATATTAGAAAATAAAATAATTTACACAAAAATTTTAGTTAATCAAGATAATTTTATGAAATTAATTTATGTGTGACTATTTTCCATTGCATATCAAAGGACACATAGTCCATTATCAAACAAATCAAAATATTTGGATGAGAATTAAGAAAAAAAAAAACATGTCAATTACACATAACCAAACCAAACACATGTTTTATTAAAATTAATGTTAACTTAAATGTATTCAGCTTTCCATACCATACAGTGACCTACTACCGTGTACAACCTGTCCACCACTCATATAAACACACTTCAACAAGTTTATTACAGTCAGAATCACATTAAATACATTATGATTTAATTTTTTTTTGTATTGTGACATCATAAAAATTATATTTTGGTGTCTCTCTAAAAATTACTAAAAAAAGTGTATCTGTTTGTTTTTTTTTAAATGTGTTTGTGATTAATTTAAATATAACACAAAATGATTTTATTTATTTTTTATCTGTGGACATTGGAAATGTTTTTTAGTAATAATCCCGAATCTCACTTATAAGTGTACAGTTTTGCAGAGAGTCAAATAGAATAGTAAATATATATTTTTCTCAAGTGAATTAATTTGAAAATTTCCTTGAATTGATTATAAAGTAACAACTATAATGAAATAATAAGACATCTTCCAAGATTATGTTTTTAAATCGTAATATTAAATCAAACTTAATTTTAAATATATGAATTAAATATTCAAAATTTAAAAAATAGATTAATAAAGCCAAAAGAAATCTAAATAAAATATTTTTTTAAGTTTCTCAATTCATCTTGTACGAAGTTTCTCTACTATAAAAATAATAATAGTAATTTTGTAGAGGTTTCTATTAAAAGATACAATGTTTTCAAAATTTATGTCGTACCAAACAATTTTATGGTATTCTTTACATAAAGTGGTGGATGTAATAAAGGTGTGATGAAAAACAGTGTCGTGTAAATATAGAAAAAAAACTTGTCCACCAATTAAAACATACAAAATTAGTTTTTTTAGAAGTGTTATGATGGGTAGATATTGAATGGGGTTGTTATAGTAACCAATATCTTGCGACACTACATAAATGTCATTACATCACTTCAATATATGATTACGCTAATATATTATTCCTCATTTTCTTATATTAATGATGAAAATAAATAAACTAAGTTTCACACTTTATTAAAAGAAATAATAATGTTAAGCATTTTAATAAATATGAAGAAGTGAACCTAAACGAAATTTAGATTGATAATAATATTCTGAGTTCTCTCTCTTCATTATTATTTTTTTTTTCTTTTGTCCTAATAATTAATTTTGCTTCTATTTCTCTCCCTCTTCTTACTTTTCTATTCTCTCACTATTTATAACCATATTTTCCTTTTCTCATCTTCTCCCTTTGCCTGCCCCAAAAAACCAGACAAATATCCAAGCAAGGGGAACACACATTCTTCTCTTTCCCTTTTCCAGTTCCCAATTCTCTTGCCCTAGATTTTTCCCCTTTCCGCTGCATACCGATTGTTGGCTCCTCAATTCCCCTCTCCCTTAGGTTTCCGCGATGGAGTCGGAGGATGATATGCATGACGCCAACGACATCGAGTCCCTCGACGATTTCTACAGCGGCGAAACCGAGGATGCACCCTTGGACTACTACAGCGATTACGACGATGATGCCGATGATTACTTCGATGAAGCCGACAGGATTGAGTCTCGTCGCCCTGAGGTTCCTCCTCCCCTTTCTCTCTCTCTTTTTTTTTTTATTCAATGCGAGAATGTTGTCGCTCTGGATCACTTCTGTTATTCCGTTTTATACATCTTAGTGTTTAGTTGCGAGGAATACGTAGAGAAATTACTGGCCAATCAATCTTGTCTTGGATACCGTAGAATGTCAGGTTTCTGAAATTGTGATTGTGGGAATTGAAATGTCTGAGTTTCGTGTTTCTGTATTTTCTGAGCTGAAGTAGTATTTTGTGATTTTGTAAAACAAGTTGATGGATGCTATCCCCAGTTTCATGGCTAATTAGGGAGATTGGGAGAGCTAGTTGTGGTTTTTGGACTAGGTCAGTGTGTTACTTGTTTAGTAGTGGTGTCGCAGAAATGTATGCTCAACTCTGCTTCATAGCACTGGTGATTTTCTTGTATGTTGAGAGAAGAGGAGGTTGGTTTCAATGGTCAGATGATTTTCTTATTTCTAGGTACTTTCCAGTCATATTCATGAAAAAAGTTTTTTTTTTCGTGGTTTGGCACTGATTGAGTGAGTTCTGCATTTTCCAGTTCAACAACTGTGTTATTGCACATGGCCCTTTTTTTTTGCAATTATATATCAGTTTTCGACTAATTTTCAGCTTTCAATTTCGTTTTCAGCAAAATTTTACCATTTTGAAGGAATCCGATATCCAACAAAGACAGGAAGATGATGTCGCCAGAGTAGCAACTGTTCTTTCCATATCAAGAGTTTTTGCCAGCATACTACTTCGTTACCACAATTGGTAAATCACTTTTTTTAGCCTCATTGGGATACCATTTTTTTTTGTCTCTGTGACCGATCATACCTTCTTCAATGGTTCCAAACGATCATTTCTGCACTGTGTTTGTATGAGATGTTAGATTTCACTGCATTGTATATTAATATACTTAAGAGAGGAGTTGGTTGGTATGGCAGGAGTGTCAGTAGAGTGCATGATGCATGGTTTGCAGACGAAGAAGGAGTCAGAAAAGCAGTTGGATTGTTGGAGAAGCCAATTGTCCAGCATGATAATACTAGAGAGGTGAGATATGGATGGTTGAGTTTTAAACTATGAAGCACAAATGGGTCCTTTTTGAAGTGTCAGTGTTAGACATGTTTGTAACACCAATACTGCCCCATATGTTTAAGACACTTCTCATTAGGTGGCTAGTTAGATTTTGTTTTGGTGATTCAGGCACTGAGCCAACACCTTTCTCACTAATTTCTCTAAGAAATTGTTACATTTTTTAACTTTTAGAAATTCAGCTTAAAATGTAATAGAAAATATTAAAAATAATGCCTCTTGGTTTTTCTTTTTGGTTAAGATCATTATAACAAAGTGTAAAACTTAGTAAGTTGATGTTTGAGAAAGTAAGTATACCTCTTTTATTAGAGATTTCACATTGTTTATGGATTTTTATAAAGAGACCAAGTGCTTACATTGTAAGATGATGTCTCTTGATATTTTATTTGAGGCTCATTATTAGTTATACAAGAATATACAAATATTGTTTACCAATTTAGATCCTTTTTTGTTCGTCTTGGTTATTTTTCATTTCATTTGAGTATTTTTCTGTCTTCTCATATATGTGTGTATGATGCCCTAGTCCTATATTTTGAGCATTTGTTGTGTTGGGTTGGGGTGTCTCTGTCGTGTCTAGTGGCCATGGCAGAATCTGAGGCTGAGGCTTATAGGTTTTAGACTTGGTCAATTATGTAGTTGGATTTGATTTCATTTTCTCTTCTTTCTTGGGCTCTATTTGTATTTAATTCTTTTTCTTCATTTTTTCTGTGGCCAGCTTACTTGCGGTATCTGTTTTGAAAATTATCCTCGGGCTAGAATTGAAATGGCTTCCTGTGGTCATCCCTACTGTATCTCATGCTGGGAAGGTGCTTCTTGTGTGATATTACTCTGACCTTTTGTGATCTCAGATATAATGTAGCATCTCGTAATAAAATGCATGTTGGCTTTGGTTGCAATTTTCCTTTCATTTTATTTGTGTGGATGGGTGGGGGTAGTGGCAGGCAGCTTAGAAGATTTTTTGTATATATTGTTTAATGTCCTTCTGTTTCCTTTTTTCTTTTTCTGTCATATCACGATCTTCTGTGCTTTTTGACATGCTAGGCTATATCAGCACATCCATTAGTGATGGTCCCGGATGTTTGATGCTGAGATGTCCTGATCCCACTTGTGGTGCTGCTGTTGGTCAAGATATGCTTAGTCTTTTAAAATCTGATGAAGATAAGCAGAAATATACACGTTATCTTCTTAGATCATACATTGAAGACAATAAGAAGGTGTGTCCTCCCAGATATGGAATTATGAAGTTGATAAAGTGAAGGGGGTTATTCACTTTTTTTTGTACTGCCAATCCATGTGACTATGTTTTCCATGTTTCATTTTCATAAGATGTTCACAATTTTTCCAGTTGAGTAAAATGTTTGGCCTATTTATGTTATTCTGGTTAAGAGCCTGTTTATCTCAGTATATTTTTTTTTTTTATGAAAAATCAGTTCAGAAGTTTTAGGTTGTTTGTTTAAAGCTTTATTTTAAAACATCTGAAAAGAAAACTTAAATTTCTATTAAAAAGCTGTAATTACAAGTTTATAACTGCCTATTAATGAAAAGTACGCTTTATAGTTCTAACAGAATTGAATAAAACTTCTGTTTTTTGTAAAATCTCCTTTGAAATTAATAATTTTTTATATATTCCTAAAGGCACTTCCCAAAGGCTTAACAAACGTACCCTAAATTTATAATTTATGTGATTAACAGTTCACTATTTATCTCCTGTGATAATTTCCAACTCTACTTTTCTTAATCATTATTAATATATGTTGAACTATGGTGTAAATATTGCACATTTACTGTACAATAAATATACATTGATTGAATAGTAAATATAGATTTGTTTCTAAGAAATCCCTAAAATTAAGAGATTGGGAGTTTATTTGGTAGGTTTGCTCCAGATTTAGAGTCTTTATGTGTGGAGATTTATTTCCTTTACTTGAGGAGATTTATTTTTGTTTATTAGGATTTCCTTTTTCCTATAAATACCAATGTATTGTTTTTTTTAAATGAAGAAAAGTATTCCAAATTATTGCTTACTGTGTAAGCTTTTCTTCACAATATATATCTCCCAATGTATGACTGTCGTACTAATTTTATTTTTGGTTTTCTTTGTTTTGTCTAGTCCAAGTGGTGTCCTGCTCCAGGTTGTGAATATGCAGTCACTTTTGATGTTGGTAGTGGTGGGAATTATGATGTCTCTTGCCTCTGTTCATATAGCTTTTGTTGGAATGTAAGTTGTGTAGATTTTTCAGATTGTCATAGTTTTGAATTTTAGATTCTTGTTTATTTAGCCAACTGCTGTGTAATTGAATCTACAGTGCACTGAGGAGGCTCATCGTCCAGTGGACTGTGGGACCGTGGCAAAGTGGATTTTGAAGAACAGTGCAGAGTCTGAAAACATGAATTGGTAGAGATTTCTTAGATTTTGCTCACAAATTTTAGTACTTGAAATAACGTGATACTCTCTAAAGCTTCAGATATCTAATTTCCAAAAAATGAACACTTTTAATGTAGAGTATTTTGAAGGGTGAAAATTGTCTAAGGGGTGTGATTCCTTCAATTGAAGGAGTGAAAGAAATAAAATGCGGATTAGTGTTTTACTTATGTATGGATTTTCCTTGCAAATTCTCCAGAACAATTCATAATGTGTGGACTATTAGGAATTGGGATCATATATGGGTAATGGTTAAATAGTGTCTTCACAAGTGATTAATTGTGAAAGGGGTTATTGGAATGTGTAATGGTTAGTGGTTAACTGTCTGGGTAGACACTCGGTGGACAATTTCCAACGGGACAAGTATAATTTTTTATATCCATCTTGATCCTTGACTTTCCTCTGTGTACTGATAACTAGTTAAGGATGAACTGGTGCTTTTCTGGGTATTTTAGACTTCATGGGTTAAGCTTGCTGTGATATGATGAATTTCAGGATACTTGCTAATTCAAAGCCATGTCCCAAGTGTAAGCGACCAATTGAAAAAAATCAAGGGTGCATGCACATGACTTGCACACCGCCCTGTAAATTTGAGTTTTGCTGGTATGCATTCTCTTCCCTTTTCCCCCTTTATAATTAACAAATTACATGCTTCATCCTTTTACCCCCTTCTAAGCATTTGACAAAAAAAGAGGATATTTTGGGTAGTTGAGACTTGAGAGCCTATGCTTTCTGTTGATTGAATAAATTTTAGGACACTTAAAATTCAAAGCTTTTCTTTTTTTATTATCATTTTTATTGAAGGTTGGATCAGGAAAACAGTGGCGGTGTTTATTTTCTTACTGGGGAAGAAATATCAATTTAAATAGTGGGAATAGCGGGGGAGGGCCTTGTTTTCAAATAGTTTGAGCTTATTTGAATTTAAAATATTTTATCTACATAGGCTATGCCTTGGTCAATGGTCGGAACATGGTGAAAGAACTGGTGGTTTTTATGCTTGCAATCGTTATGAAGCAGCTAAACAAGAAGGGGTGGTAAGGGACATAATAATACTCAACTTCTCCCAGTTCAGGTTTCAGGCTATAATTAGCACAATATTCCATCCACATCTATTGGGATGATGGTGTTTGCTTATGAGCTAAATTTTGTTGTATGTAGTATGATGATACTGAAAGAAGAAGGGAAATGGCGAAGAATTCACTAGAGAGATACACACATTATTATGAGCGGTGGGCCAGCAATCAATCTGTATGCACCAGTTACTGTTCAGTAGTCGTGTTCTAGGGATTTGTCTTCAGCAATTTCTGAATTTATTCTTCCATAATTTATATTTTGCTTGTATTTCTACAATCCTGAGAGCTAGATTATTAGTTCTATATTATTTCAATATGTGATACTTTTTGTCATAATCTTCATGTTATTATGTTCGTGTTCAATTGGTGGATATTTAGATTAAAAGAAAAACCTATCGATGTTACCTACGGTTAGGCAAAAGGATAATGAAAAGAGTGGAGACTGTATTATAGAAGAAACCAACCATGTAGGTTGAGGGGGTTGTTTTGATAGTTGATTCTTGACGAGATTCCTCCTGTGTGAAAGGAAGTGCTTCCTTTGTTTGTGCTTGTTGTGTACGTTAGAGGGAGCTGGAATAATATCATCTTGAAAAGGAAATCAGTGTGTTTCGGTTTAGAGAGTGAATTTTGTTTTTTCTTAATAAGGCATGTAACACCTACCCTACCTAGCAACTTAATCTTTTTGGAGTATCTGTTTATTAGTGTCTGTGGCCAAATGTTCTAAAGTTCCATCCTCAGTGTATTCTTTCAACTAATAAAAAAGTTGAATTTCAGCATTAGATAGGTGGGTTTGTGCATTATCTATGCTTCAAGCCTAACTGAAATTCTCTTGTGATTGGGGATGTTAGAGATGTAATATGCAAAAAACATCTTCTGTATTGACCTAGCAAAAATAGGACAAAAGTTGGTCCTTGACAGTGTTATTGTGCCTCTGACTTAACGAGGACTGTTTTAAGTGGCTTTTAGTTTATATGAAGAAGACTGCTAGCTGGATAATTCGAAGCGGTTTATACTTTATATGTTACGGACATTGATTTGTTCTCTATTCTCTACTTTAAGCTGTATTCCGTAGTATTATTAATTTATCTGGGTATATGCATTTAAACCAGATAATTTATCTTACGCCATTATAAATATTAATATAACAATGCAATATATTTTTTCTTGTCTACAGTCAAGGCAAAAAGCTCTTGCAGATCTGCAGCAGATGCAAACTGTTCATGTAAGTTACATATACATCTGTCATCTCCAGGCACATTGTTTGTAAAAAAAATTCTTAGCCTGCATGTAATTTTTGGCACTTCACGTAGCATGGAGTAGCCTTCACATCAGGTATGTTAGAATAACTTCTGGCAACTGAAAAAACATCGTTTCCACTTGTAGTATATATTCATGAATATGCACTTTTATAACATAGTACAGTAGCTCACTTTTCCATGTCATAAGCCAAAATCTACGTAATATTTTTCTGTTATTGCAAAATCTTTTGTTTATGCTCACTATTCCTCTCTCTGTTTTTGGGGTGCAGATTGAGAAGCTTAGTGACATACAGTGTCAGCCTGAGTCACAGCTTAAGTTCATAACTGAGGCCTGGCTACAAGTAATTTATTTATTTTTGTTCAGTTTGCTTTGTAGTATTATATGAAGCTTTAACATGGTTTTGATTGTTAGATTAGACCAGTTCATCTGCCCCCTGGCAGATAGTTTTAAATGCTTTAGCTAGTCATTGAACATTTCAACAATATCCTGCTGGTGATTTTGTGAGAACTTTCTTTAGTGCTAGTGATATTTTTTTAAATTTTTTTTTCTACTATTAGAACTGTAGAAATTCAATGTCAGCAGCCACTATTTCATAAAATTCATTTGGGGTGAAATAGATGGGTTCCTTTCTAGTAAGTGTTTCATGTTTTCAGATAATTGAGTGTAGAAGAGTACTGAAATGGACATACGCATATGGGTTCTACTTACCGGAGCATGAGCATGCGAAAAAACAGTTCTTTGAGTACTTACAAGGTTCTATTTTTTAACTTGAATTTAATTATAAATGTTTGTGGTGATTCCTCTGTAAATAATGCTCAACTATAATTTGTTTTCAGGTGAAGCAGAATCTGGTCTGGAGAGACTTCATCAATGTGCAGAAAAGGAACTTCAGCCATTCCTATGTGCTGATGACCCATCTAGAGAGTTCAATGACTTTCGCACAAAACTAGCTGGATTGACTAGGTATATATTACATATGTTTTGTTAAGCATTTGCCTTGAACTCGGTTTTTATTTATTATTCATAATTTTGTTCGGATTGGAGTTTGGCTATAGATTCATTTTCTGGTACATATGTTGACAGTGTGACTAGAAACTACTTTGAGAATTTAGTAAGGGCATTAGAGAATGGTTTATGTGATGTGGATAGTAATGGAGCTTCCTTCAGCAAAGCAACGAGCTCAAAAAATGGTGCAGGGAGCAGTAAGGGGAAATCTGGAAGAGTAAAGGCAACTTTTCGAACCAGCAGCATGTCCAGCAGAATGAATGATGATAGTCATTGGTGTTGCGAGCATTGTACCTATGCAAATGTCAGATCTGCCACCACATGCCAGATGTGCTATCAACAACGTCGATGAAAACTTCGTTCTCCATTTCAAACATTTGTGTCCTGCCCAATACCTTTTCACCAGAAGCTTAGATGGAATTATTCCTCAGTTTGTCTTGACATATGCAGTTTCCGTTTTGTGAGGCTCTTTAAATATGTGAACAGGATGAAAGGAGTAAGGCAGAAGAAAGGTTGCCCTCCTATTCAATACAACCCCAATTTGATGTATATAGTGTTCTATCTTCTTTACTTAACGAGGTTTTCTACTAAAGCCATTTGTAACTGAATATCATAACACAAATATGCTTGTTTGTGCCCCACCCTTTCAGGTGGTCTCTTGGCATCTTCCAAGATACCTAGGGTTAGTCATGTGTAATAAGCTGAGTTATATTACATTCTAAGAAATGATAAGGGACTGCAATAAATGTTATACAGTATCACTTGAAATCCATGGCACCTTCGTGAACTTTTGTGGCTGGTGTGTTTGTTGCGTGTTGTATCTCCGAACTAAGTCTGACCAAGTTTGGTCACCTCGGACACTGGTGTCATTCTGAACAGCAACACTAACAAAAAAAATGGCCACAATCCAAAGAACCCATCATCGCACAAAAGGAAACAAAAATCGGCAAAATGAAGCACTAATTTGATGTCGACTCCCTAACACGCATTTTTTATGACTAATATTCCTTCTGTCTAGGAACATATTCCCTGTTTCCAATGTAACCACCTTTTTTTATCACCTTTTCACTTGAGAGTAAGAGTATTTGCATATAAGAGCAGACCCATTTCATTAACAAGCGAGGGTGAGCAAATACTCGATGAAATCACAAAAAATAATGTTAACTTTTTATTTCTCCCACTATTTGTATGTATATAAAATTATATTATCAATTCTTCTTATTATTATTATTTTAAAACTGCCAAGACTATGGATCCATCACTGTTTAGTAGGTGTCCTAAACTATTGTAATTAAATTTCATGTATGCTTTTTCCAAAAATAAAATAATACTTTAAGAAGACGGTCGAATAGAAAACTTTTTTAGATCACTAGACCACCGGACCAGCCAACATCACAATGTTCCAATAGTTGTAACCAAGTCCAACAGGCTAGTTCATAATAAAAAAAATTAAGAATTTTAAAATTAATTTAGATGAATACTTTAAAGTGGCAACCTATTTGTAAAGGATGCAAAATTTAAGGTAAGTTATTGTATATATACTCTTCTTTCCTATTTTTATCATAGAAAAGTTGAAAACACAAAATTAAAGGTTTTAGTTAATCCACATTTTTTCAATTGAGTTAATCCACATTTTTTAAGTCCAATAATGTTCTTCATTTGGTGTATTGGATAGTGTAAAAATACATTTGCTGATTCCGAATGTTAGTTGTCTACGCCAAATGCATATGAAATATTAGTATAGTAAATAATCTATTAACTACACCGTGTTACATAACATGCAGTTCACCAGACTCAACTGGGCTTCTCTACAACTCTACACAAACATCACTTCAACAAGGAAGCCAAATCCGGACTGTTTCTTCCTGCACCTCCATACCTTCTTCTCTCACTTCCATAAGTTTTCAAATTTCCAAAAATGCTCCTTTATAATATTCCGGATTACGTAATCCGGAAGTCATTTTTCAAATTTGTAATTAGCTACCGGATTACATAATCTGGAAGCCATTTTTTAGATGCATGATTATTCTCCGGATTACATAATCCGGAAGTCTTATTTAACTTTCGGATTATATAATCCGGAAGTCTTTTTTCAAATGAGTTCCCAAATTACATAATCCAGAAACTATTCAATGGGAGTGACATAAGAAGGACAAAAATGTATTTTCATGTTGTATATGGAGGTGGGAGAAAAAGATATGGAGGTGCAGGAAGAAACAATCCCAAATCCGAAGTGGTGAAACACATTTCATATAATTAGTGTGGTCAATAAATCATTTGCTGCACAAATAGTGTAATCTAATATCTAAAACATTCATATTTTTTTTATGTGTAATAGGGAAAGTCTTAAAATGTCTAACAAATGGAGGCAAAAACTCGACACCACCATCTAACCAAAATGTCACTATTTCTGCATTTCATTTCTTATAACGTCCAATTTCCAAGACAAATTCCAATTTCAGTTGATGATTTTCTGATTTTTCCACAACACTCAATTAATGAAAAAAAAATGAAGTCAACAGAGATTACAACATGACAAGAGCTCATCTCTTTCTCCATGCCCGTTTCCATTTACTCCGAAGCAACCAAACTGTACACAGCTCAAAATATTACAGAAGGCCGCTTAATATGTGATGTGATGTGAGTTTTAGACCTTTTTCAGGAGGCATTAACTCAGAACTTTGGCCTACCCCCGTCATGAAATTTAGTTAGTTACACTTTCATAGGTGTGTCTTTAAACAACTTGATGCTTAATGCATTCAGCAATGCTCTTGAATACTGCCGAGAAGCCATTTTCCAATCTCCTCCTGTCTTCATCATTGCCTTAAACTCCCCAAAACTGATTCGACCATCCTTCACCAAACAAACCAAACAGTTAGATATGCAAAACCAAAAGGTACAAGTTTTACTTCATACTTGTTCTTACCTTATCCAAGTCAACATCATTTAGAATGTCTTTGATCACTTGGTCGTTCATGACTTCCGACTCATCATCTGATAAGGCATCTTTCAACTCCTCAAACTCAACATACCCGGTCTGATTCTTGTCAAAGTAACGGAATGCTTGAGAGAGATGCTCATCACCTTCGATCTTTTTCAGGTGAACACTCATTGTGATAAACTCATCATAGTTAAGGGTGCCGTTTCCATCAATATCCGCCTGTTCTCATGAGCAATATACAAAAGGTTGAAAGAATTCTTTAAGGTTATTATGAACTTTGAAAGAGATCTTGTGTTTTTTTTTTTCTATATATATACACGATTAGAGTTCTTCTCTCACATTTGCATGCATGCATGTATGCCTTTGAATTTAGCATAACGTTTTGTAGATATAGCATGTATATGTTAAGAGAAGATTTTCAGATATTGAAAATAGCATGATGTGATAAGAAAAGGCATAATCGAAGAGAAATGAGAAGTATCAAATAAGTGTTTATACTGTTGGGAAGCACTTACAGCTTCCATTAACATTTGGACATCAGGATCAGGAATGGCGTGTCCAATCATTGAAAGACCATCTTTGAGCTCTTCAAATGACAAATTTCCATTTTTGTCCTTATCCATCATATCGAACATTTTCTTAAACATAGCAAGTTGCTCATCTGATAGGTTATCTGCTACCACCTGAAGAGAGCACCCAATTAGGTATGTACTGCTACTTTAAATTGACCTATAATTAGAAAGGGATACACTAAAACTTACTCTAAGAACCTTTCTTTTGAATCTGTTCATCAAGGAGAATTGCTTGATCCTCATTCTCACTTGGTCTCCAAGAGAAATAGTTCGACCATGCTCCCTATTTTGTATCCAGGTATTATCTTTTCAAGGAACAGAATAATTATATCAGTACAGCTTTCCCATGCGATCAAATTAAACTGTCTTGAGCACAAACTTTTAGGAAAACTTGTGAGATTTTTAGTGAGCAATTAGTTTTGCAAGCCAAATTACTCCAACATTTGCAGCATGGCTTTCAGGTTCTTAAGCAGCAGATTTTAATGCAGCTTATAAAACATGTCCACGTTTAGTATATTTAACTTCTACGATCTAAAAATGCTACTAACAACATGCATATTCTGTCATTCTCTTTTTAACCCTTCTTATAATTAGTTAAAATTTACGCCAGTCTTATTAATTTGGAACGAAAAACACACAAAAAAGTAGAACCCAAATATCTAAAATTCTACATGAACTTCGTTCAATAAAAAAAATGTATTAGAGAGTATGTTAGACATAATGCGTTGCTTTTATTTCTAAATAAAGATTAAGAAAAGAAAATCATTTTTTGCCTAAAATCTGTAGCACATACCAAGAACTTCTTGAACTGTTATCCGGGTGAATGGGCTTGGATCAAGCATGCGTTTAACTAGATGTTTTGCTTCATCAGAAACTTTAGGCCAAGGATCTCTTGTGAAATCTACTTTACCCTTGATGATCGCCTGTGCAATCCCTTCCTCAGATTCTGTACTAATAATGATCCCATTATCAGAAGGAATTCCATGAAACAATTAAACTTTCTGAAAGGGGACTTTAGACTTCATTTTTCTTGCTTTGTTCTGCATGAATCAAAATGGGACCTACCTGCCCAAAAGGGTGGAACTCCACAAAGTAAAATATAAAGAATTACGCCTGTGCTCCAGACATCAATTTCTTGTCCATAGTTACGTCTCAAAACCTCGGGAGCCATGTAATAAGGACTTCCAACAATTTCACTGAATTTTTCACCTGTCGCGAAATGGTAAAATTGGTTATTTATTCTGTTTAGTATTAACAGTGAAAAGGACCATGCAATAATGCTAGTAGTAGTAGTAGCAGTGTACTCCAGTAAAACCAAAACTGAACTTTACCAGGCACATAGAAGGTGGAAAGACCAAAATCAATTGACTTCAATGCAGCAGTCTCGCTTGCATCTGCAAATAAGAAGTTTTCAGGTTTCAGGTCCCTATGTATCACTCCGTGCGCATGACACACCTGCAAAATGTACCCACATAATGCTTATATTAATGGGAGATAAATAGAAAAAAGAAAGATAAGATCGCAAGTTCTTGTTCAGCTTCAAAGAAGAAAAAACGCAAAGCAATCATCCCAAGAAAGAAGGAAAAAACAGGACAAAATAGCAGGACACTTCCAGAAATTATGCCCTTCATGAAATACTCACATTCAAGTTCAACTATTCTCCTCTCTCTGCGAAATGGCATAAATGTCTGCATAAAAACTTAGGTGTCTCTTTCTTTAAACTATGATGCATGCAAGAATAGTTGAACTTGCATCAATCCCTTTAACCCCATTTTGAATAGAAACAAGTAAAACAATCCCATGTATATATCAAACCATGATTTACATCAACGATTTTTGTCAAACCCTCTCTATACACACACACACACACACAAATCTTTTTCTTGCTTTTCCCTCTCTGGATGTGAATTGGCCCCTAGGTGTCCAAAGATAATTTCTTTCCTGCTTCTAATTCTATTTTGTTTGATTGTTATATTTCTAAAGTAAGGGAAAAACCACTCTGTCTCAACACACCCATATGTTCTTCAATTTATACGAAAAAATCAATACAAAGAAACCAAGATTGAGAAGAGGGAAGAGAATGAAAGATACCTTGCAAACTTCAAGAATGGTCTTGGCAACATTAGCAGCAGCACGCTCGGTGTAATGGCCCTTAGCAACAATCCTATCAAAGAGTTCACCACCTTCACAGAGTTCCATGACGAGGTACACAGCGTCTCTGTCCTCATAAGCCTCCTTGAAGGCCACAATGTTGGGGTGCCTCGGCAAGTGCCTCATGATCTGCACCTCTCTCTTCACATCCTCCACGTCAATCTCCGTCCTCAGCTTCGTCTTCGCAATCTTCTTGCACGCAAACGCTTCGCCACTCACCAAATCCACCACACGGTGAGTCACGCCGAACTCGCCGCGCCCCAGCTCCTTCCCGAACTGGTACTTGTCGAATATGTTCCCCGGACTCGGGTTGGCCACCACGTTCAGCGGACGCGCCGTCACACTGGACCTAGGAGCCACCACGCTGGACCTCCGCGTCTGCTCGTGGCCATGCCCTTGCCCTCGCGGGGACGAGGGCTTGCTTGTGTGCTTCACCCTCTTGCGTGTCCTCACGCCTTGCGTTGAAATGCAACTTCCCATGGATGATAGGTTTCAATAACACGAACAACGATGTTCTAAAAATTAAGAAAAAATAAACGTTGTTGCGAACAATGTTCGGTTTTGGATTATATAATAGGAATGATAAAAAGAAATAGCAATATTACGTTGGTGTTTTGCTGTATATATATATATAAATATGTATTACAGTAATGTATGATAATCCAAAGGGGTTGTGATGAATTGAGTTACGTTATGTTACCCAATCTCCATGGGAAGACAAGAGGAACCTAGGAGATTGGGAATCCTAAATTGCAAAGATGGTGAGAAAAGGAGAATAGGAATGAGAAGGAATGCTATATTTAGAATTGGGGCATTATGGGTCTTCTGTTGATTTATGAGTTGGAACATTGGAAATACATAGTTGGTGCCGCCATTTTCTTAGGGCTGTTATTTCTTTTTCACGTTTTTTGGTCAATAAAAAGACATGCATGCAAAAACGATTACGTATCAGGGAATATTCTCTTCCAGGGTTGTTCTCTACATATCATTTTCATGACTAGTTGCGGTCATTTAGACCTTTATATTATTTTTTCCCTTAACCCTAACCTATATCTAACCTAATCTATATTCTACAATTATGAAATAGAAATGAAATAGAAATCAATATTTAGATACCAAAATAATTAGTTGTAATAGTAACTAAATTAGAGATTATTTTAGAAACTAAAAAAAAAATTGATTTCTAAATTAGTTGTTATTATTGTTAAATAGTTTCTAAACTGGTATCTAATTAGTATCCAAGTTTTTTGCTACCAAATTTAGAAACTAAATAATTGGTAGTTAAAATTTTGATTGCTAATTAGATACTAATTTAGAAATCAAATTTTTTTTTAAGTTTCTAAAATGGTCTCTAATTTAGTTACTATTGCAACTAATTATTTTGGTCTCTAAAAATTGGTTTCTATTTCATAATTTTCTTGTAGTGGTAGCACAGATACGGACACGGATACGGAGATACGTAAAATCTCTAAAATGTAGGACACGAGGACACAAATCTATATATTATATAATTATGAATTATATAAATTGACAAAAAAGATTTATGTACACAAGTATGTTTCAAATTATTTTTTGGAGTAGAAAGATGTTTTTCATAACTGGTTCACAAGGATTTGTTTCTTATTTTTATAATCATAATAACAATTTATATAATAAAATTTGAATTTTGAGAAAAATAATGTATTTTTTCTTTTTAAAATTGTGTTAGAACTGTAATAGAATTGTTAGAAATCTAACAAATACTTTTTGAATTAAACACTTCATGGATACGTGTCCGACAAATGTCATACGAGTGTCTATCGGACACCAACACGCCATTTAAGAGAAGTGTCCGAACTTCTTAGACCCTAACCTTCATTTGAATTTATTGTTTCTAATTTTCTCCAAAAAAAAAAAAGATATCTATTTGTTTGTTTTCTGTGATGGTGCGAGCTATGATTTTTTTTTTCCAATATATTGTGTTTATCAGCGAAAATATTCACTTCTAATTCAGCCATGTAGGCTTACATTCTTGTTAATATATGCAAATAAATTGGATGGCACATTTACTTTGTGAATTTTGATTTTTAGTTATATCAGTTTATTTTCGTATCTCCAAAATTGAACTATTATTTTGACAGAATTAAATATTATTTTGTTACCACTTTTAGTTATTCTTGGTTGGCCTTTTTATTTATAAATTTAATGTATAAAACATTCTCTCCTCGTTGGTGCTCGTTTTTCATTTATTTAATTTTTTTTGGAAGACTTAAGTAATTTTTTCCCTAATGTTTTATTTTCTTTAGAACATTACTGTAAAACATGGATTTGTACCCCCTCAACTTAAAAGAGAAATTGTAAATTACCCTTCTCATTGGACAATCATTATTGATCTTTAAGGGACAACCAATATCACCTTTACAAATTATATATGATTACAAATTTGTGTATAATGCAATCATGATATATCATTTCACATTTTTTGAATAAATTAAATTTTTTAAAAAAATACTCAGCCTTGTACAAAAGAATAAATCCTTTTATGCCTAAAACCCAAACCACTCATTCTAAGGCTTTAAACCTCATAAAAAAAACCTACATCCAACCTGTATTGAAAATGCCTAAAGAATGGCCAAAAACGTGTGCCTAAAAACTGCTATTGGCAGCATCTAGAGAAAGCATGAGCAGCACAAAAAAACATAATCCAGTAGTAGACTTTAAACTTAACTCCGATAGCGGGTGGCGGGTGGCCTGATAAGTCCAAAAAACACTTGTTATGATAGACTCAAAATGGCTATGATATCATATTATAAAGTGAACTTTAAGCCTAACTCAACTCCACAAAATCAAGTTATGAGGTGAGGTTTACACCCACTTATATACAATAAAATGTCTTAATTTCTAGTCGATGTGAGATCTCCAACATCTCTCTCTCCATAAGGGAAAACCAGCAAGCTGCATCAAAAGGAAACCAAATCCGGGAGTAGCTTTCTTTTCATCTGCTATCCGCAGGACTGCACTGGTCCTTACACTTGGTTTTCTTCCAGCATATAATTTCCACTCTGTTTAGCAGAAGCTCCTAGGCACCATTCAGCAGCAACTATGGAGCCTCATTATCTACTGAAACTTCTCCATAACAGCTTAAACCTTTATCAATAAGCCCTTATAGCTCAGTGGTAGAGCGTCAGTCTTGTAAACTGAAGGTCCGTAGTTCGATTCTGCGTGAGGGCAATATGCATGTTATAGAGTTATAAATCTACCAGAAAAATGAAAGGGAACCCTACCCTACATAGAGGTTCTATAGAAGTAGAATATGTGGTGGATTTTTGTAGTTTTTTTTTTTATCAGAATCTCTATTATATTTATAAAGGTTCTATAGAAGTAGAATATGTGGTGGATTTTTGTAGTTTTTTTTTTTATCAGAATCTCTATTATATTTATAAGTGTGGAGAGCAGTGTTCCAATCCTTTTAGACACTATATACATAAATGTTTGATGTTTCATAGTTTATAACATGCTGTCTCTTCCAACACAAAACTTATCCTCTCCTACATAATTCTCATCATACTTCTACTCATACATGGCACAATAACCTAATTATACATACACGATTTTGCATCTTCATTTTTACTCCTGGTTGCATTGTTTCACAGAAGAAACCTGGATTATCATCTTCTAAAATCATGTTGCTATAGCTTCCAATTTTCTGGTTGTATCATCTTGTTCCACTCTCTTTTTCATATGCTTCCACTTGTTATGACTTGACATCCTCCTCTCCTTATTGTCTTATCCATATATCTTGCAAAAAAAATCAGTCTCTTGATATTTCTCTCTAGATTAACCTACTCCAGAGTCCTCCATACACATTTTACTCACAAACCTATATCCTATTTGGCCCTTATTTGTTCCTTTCTTTGTAATATTATACCCCACTAAACTATTTTGGCTTTACTATTTATGCTTTACATGCATTGTATACAGTATGATGGGTCAAAATAGCAGTCTCAATAGGAGAAATTACTATAGAACTTTTTTTATCGAGGTTCATGCCTTTTGTTGCTACACTAAAAATTTCTTTCTGAAAACTTATTTTGTAGTTATTGTGACTATTTTTCTTTGCTTGAATCCCAACAGCTAGTCAAGAAAGAAGGGTTATCAATGTTCACATGAACACAAATAAAGAACTAACGAAAGAAATGGTGACAGAAAAAGGTAAAGTACTGATTTTGCAACAGAAAAATGAATTTGACATGGAAGATCAAAATGGAACTTGTATTTTGGACGCAATTATTTAGTTTTTAAATTTAGTAGAAAAATTTTGATCGTTAATTAGATATCTATTTAAAAATTATT
>Ga0123341_1000925_pt1 | contig 20520 bp, 13 predicted proteins | sample Turbeapinknodule_FD_89959 | JGI IMG/M metagenome (GOLD analysis project Ga0123341, IMG submission 89959) | Root nodule microbial communities of legume samples collected from Mexico - Turtle bean Mexico pink nodule | ecosystem: Host-associated > Plants > Roots > Nodule | place: Mexico: Nepantla...
ACTATAAATACTGTATAATTTTGTTAATACTAATTTATATAATATCTTTTATTTAACATATTATTTTAGTATTATATTTATAATCATTGGGATTTGGGACACAGAAATTTAAATGATTGCTTTTATTAAAATATTAAAATTAAATAATCATTATTTAAATATCTTTAAAATCTTTATTATATTTTCAAATTCTACAATTTTATATAATGTAAAATGTAGTTACATAAATTAAGTATAATTTCTTATAGTTTATTTAAATTGTATTTTGATAATTAAAAGTTAATTTTTAAAAAGTTATATGTAACTTTTTAATGAAAAATCGTGATTTGACAAAGCTTTATGTGTTGCTAGATATGATGTAGTTGGTACAGGAAAGGAGTAATCCTTGCATGCAATGTTGAGGAGAACTTTTTTACCTTCTTCACACCTCTATTTTTCTTTTTTACCTCTCAGCCCACCTTCATTATTGTCCCTCTTAGCCCACCTTAACTATTTTCCATCTCACACCCATATTCTTACTCACTGCACCTCTTAGCCCACTTTCACTCTTTTTCTCTCCAACCCCCATTATCACTGTCAGCACCCCAAACCTTTTCTCTCTCATCCTTTTTCTTCACAACCAAAACTGAAACGAAAAGATCCCAAGCTGCTCTAAAGGGGACTCATTTTGCGAAGAAAATGTCTGAAATATTAGACAAAATATAAAATGTTAAAATAATTTTTAAAATTAAAAATAATTAAAATATTAATATTTAGTGGGATGTAAAGTGGAGTAATGGGTGTCAAACCATCATTTTTCTTTTATGATGAATTCACCTAAATAATAGTGTTTGACTTTTATATTTGTTCAATCTCAAAAGATTATATGGGTTTCTGATGATGGAAAGTTATCAGATGATTAGGATTGATATTTAAAACAACATTAATTTTTGTTCATACAACACATGAATAATCATCTCAAGTGCAACCGGCTTCATCATAATCAATATTTTTTCACTGGACTGAATTAAATCATCCCCAAATTCTAAAGATATTGTGCCTCTGTAAACATCGATCTTCATTTTCGCAGTCACTAAGAATACTCTTCCTAGAATTAGTGTTGACTTTGTGTGGAGCTTTCTTCTTGCATATCCAGAATGTAAAAATCAGCTGGAAAAATCAACTAGTTAACCTTCTACAAGACATCTTCAAAGGTTGAGCACTGCTTTTGTTTGCAAGTTGTACTATCACATTTGTGGGTTTTAAATCTCCCAGATTAAGTGCTTTGTAAACTATTGATCACATTACATCTATAGACGTTCCAAGATCCAATAAAGCATTTAATTTCATACTTTGGAATCTGTTTTATAGCATCCAGCAACTCTTTATCAGCTTCTGGATTCTTTTGTGCTACTGCAGCTCTTAAGGGAAATGATAAAGGGACTTTCTGCACTGCAGAGATTGTCAAATGTAATTCGTTCTTGAGTTTTTGGAGGGTTTGTTAATCTTCTCTTTTTAAAAATTGTTGTCCCTGCCTCCTTTTATTACGCAAACCACCTTTGCTATGAACCTTATGATTCAGCACTTCACAACCTTTCTTGATATCGAATCTGAATCCTGTCTAGTTAACCGCTTCAGGACTGTCCACAGTGGTCCAGACTTATCACTCATTGTCTTTCACTGCAGAGACTTGAACCACTTTGTTGAAATTTTTCCTTAGCCCATGTGAACACTGTTAATGTGTCTCCACATGTATTAGCATCTTTTATCTCTGTTGCTTACCTAATACGATTTGGCTGCATCTATTTCTCCCAAGAGGTGCTTTTGGCTTCTACCAATGATGTTCCAACATTATCTTTTCCATTAATATTATTATACTAAAAAAAACAAATAAAAATTGGAATATATTAATGTCTTTGAATAGATCAACATGCAAGTTTGCATATAAATGGACATTTATATCAAGAGTCTAGTTCAGTGAGTTGAACAAAATGTATGAGTTAATGTAAGTCTGACACACATGTTAAATTCCTACATGGATAAAAAAGAAGACTCATATGACTTTTTGTATTCATCATCAGTTAGGAATGCTTGATACAAATAAATTGAAAGAAGTAGATGAAATTCTAGGTCCAAGAAATTGAATGCTAGCGAGGAGAGTTTCAAATAGGATTGCTTCTCGTCCGTTGGATCTTCAATCAGCCTCTTCTTGCAGATGCTCTAAACCTGTTTTTTTGTTAATAGTATTTAATTATAGTCTCTTTGTAGTTTGATTTCAGCTGCACCCAACAAAAGAGAAACCAGAAAAGAAAATTTAAAGTTACCAAACCACGGTTTCCTATGTTTTTATTAGTTTACAACGGGTATACCTGTCATCAAACTATCACCAATACACTCAAATCATAATCATAATGTAACTGATAACACCACCAACATGGACAAAATAAAATGGTTAAAAAAGAATAAAACAAAAAAAAATCACACAAATCTTGTAAACGGCTTTCTTCCCACCCTTGCGGGCAAAGACACTGTTGAATCCACACTCACGTTCCCTATAGATTCAAGTGGCTGAAATTTATCTGGCACCCTTTGATCCTTGCTTGAGAACCCTTTAGACCACTTGAAAGACCCTATTCCTTGTGACAATGGGAATGAGAGTCTCCTCTTTGAATCAGTACTTGTTGGAGTCCCACCAAGCCTTTCTCTAGGATTACTACTAGCACGTACTTTGGCCTTGGCAGAGAGGGTTGGAGCCATGTAGTTTGGCACTGAAAATGGTGGGCAGCTTGTGAGACTGTCATCATCCTTCAGTGGCACATCAAAAGATATATTGGCTCCCACACCCCTTGGTCTCAGATATTTAGACCCAGAGCCTGAACTGTTTGCCTGAGGAGTTCTATATGGAGGTGTTCGTACCGGTTTTGAAGATGTCACTATGGTTGATTTTGTGGACTTTGGTGTGGGAGTGTCCATGTTATCAAAGGCAAAATGAGACTGCTGTTGTCTTTGAGTGCTGGATCCGGGTCTTGGACTAGTCTTTTGCTCTGAGTATGGTCTTGGAGGTGTGAGTTGAAAATTCTTCAGCACTTGTCTTTCTTGTGGAGTTGCTGCTGCTGCAGGTGCTTGTCTTTCCAACCAGTTCCACCACCAAGGAAATCCACCTGATCGTGCATCTGTCACTGGGGTGTGACTTGATTTTGGAGTGGCTTTCCATAGCTGTTTGGCAGAGTCAACAAAGTTATAACATTTAGAGATTTTATTATTCCAAAGGAAACACAAAGTCAACTATGCTGTCCTTAAGTGTATTTGGTTCCAAGTCTTGGATGTGATTTTAAGAAACTAATGGTTACAACTCTCATCTCAAATGTGAAGTTTCCAAACAAGCGTTTACTTTTAAAATGCTACTTTTGAAGAATTAAGCAATTAATAGAATACGTGATCCCATTCAAAATTGGACAAAGAAAATAATAGAAGTAATGCACAAAATGCCATTTTTGTTTGGAGAATTAATTCTCCTTTTACTTTCAAAGAAATCAAAATAGCAAAGCATAAATGGAACGTGTAGTAGGTTCTCATCATGAGTACCTGATGGGAATATGCAAATGCCATTGCTCTTTCTCTTTTGATGATTGCTTCCACCTTCCTCTGCAACCTTGCCTCTACTTCCTCTTTGGTCAGTAAGCTATCATCCCACTCTTCATTACCTGCTTCAGACTACACCCAAAAATCCAAATTATTAAAATCACTTGATTTGATTTACATAAAAATGAACGCAGTTGGAAATACATGCAAGTACACATTTTAAAATAAAAGGTATACTAGATTAGAATCCACCACATTTTTTCAAGTTATATTGATTAAAATCATACTAAGTCACTAACTTCATATCTACCTTGATAGATGTCACAAGGAAGAGTATGAACCTCTATAGTTGAAAAGATAAAGTTGGAACTTGAGATTGTTTGCTCCTAGGATTAGGAATTATGCAACAGCTATAATTTGCCACATACAACTTGACAATTTTAAAATTTTTACCTGGTTACAAATGAAGTAGGGCATAATTGTGTAACCCACCCAATGGCTCAGCTAGTCATTAAATTTAAAGGTGTTAGGAGGCCTAACAATAGCTGGTAAAGTACATTGCAGGGATTGCAAGGACTTTTGAGATCAAATACAACTTTGCCATTAAGGCAACTCTACAAAGTGAAGGGCATTTTTAGCCTTTTAATATTGAAGTGCATAAATTAGCAAAGAGTAGTTGACATCTATAATGGGTTGAGCAACCATGAGTTCTAGATCTTGACACTTAAGCCATAGTTAGTTCCTGTTACTTAGCAGCTAGCAATTGAACTTTTTCTTTATCAACACAAGCAACGCGCATTTATCCATTTTCCCATGTTCTCAAAAAAATTGCATGCTCAAGTTAGAGAGGCTTACAGTGAGTTTTCCCAAGATACTGGCTGCTTCCTTATCATTCTTGAACTCAGCTTGATATCGTGCCTGGTTTTCCAACATCTGGATCCTTCGAGACTGAATCTGAGATTGAACTCGCACTAACAGTTGCATGTGCTTCATGGCATTTACTGTCTGCCTCTTCACATTCTGTCCTCTTACTACTCCTTGGAGCCTCACCAGACCCTTTAGTGCTCTAAAACTCCTCCTTCCCTGCATTGCATTGCAAGTATAACGTGTCACAAGGTTGATCTTTTTTTTTCATAATAAAATTAAAAAACAGTTAAAACTATTGGATCAAGGAGGAGCATTCTTCATGCAACTGCTGACTCAATTTTAATTCATTAGCCCATTCATTCTCTCAAAGTTAGCACAGTAATCAGCCTATTTATGCACATAATTTTCAAGCTTGACACGAAAGACATGGCGAAATTTGGTTTTGCCAGAAAATAATTACACAACATGATGTGCTTTTATATTCCATTTTAACTGTGAATATTGTGCATTTAAATGAAGAATAATTAACTATATTATTTATTTATTCTTCTGCACTGTCAGAAACATGAATTTTTTCAAGGAATACTACCAACACATCTTTTATTATTGTCCAAGACTAATTAAGTAGGGAACATGATCCATATCACTTTCTAGTCACCATAAATTTCAAATAGTAGTAAGAAATGTGTTTGAAAGAAAGCATGTTATAGAGTTTCCACTTAATATTTCTCATTTTTATGATATGAACCTAAAGAAATAATAGACATTGGGTTCATCATGTACCCTTGAGTTCTGTGATTTTTGTTTACGTATTTTTGCTTTTCTAGCATAAATGAGAAGCATCCATTACCTACCCCTTACAGCATCATCCTAATTACTTAAGGGAGAAAGTATTAAATGCTTTGGAGATACACATTTACAAAGCCTAACTTGTAGTTATGGTGGAATGCATCAATAACAAGTTTTGATAAAATATTTTCATATTTTATTTGTAACCAGTATATCTACTTTAATTCATAAACATAGACCTAAGGAGACACACATTAACAAAGTCAAAGTTCTAGTTATGGCATTCAGAACACATGAAAGCTTACCATATAACCTCTATAAACAGCCTGGATCTTAGTAGCTGAGGCATTCTGGTGCCTCAAAGTTGGTTCTGGTCTGTAGCCAACCTCCTTGTGGTGATGAGAAATCCGGAAAGATGCAGCTTTGGGAGAGGTACTGGTAACTCGTGGCGAAGAAGCCCTGGGAGAAGCAGCCCTTGGAGATGGAGGCCTTGGAGAAGGAGCCCTTGGAGAAGGAGGCCTAGGAGAAGGAGCTCTTGGAGGGACATAAGGTGGAGTTTTGGGTCTCTCAGGAGGAGTGGCAGGCCTTAACCCCAGTAGTTGTTGCTCCCTTTCAAAGTCCCCAAAGATTTTCTCAATGCTACTTGGCTCTCTGAAGAGGGGGATGAATGAATTGGTCTCTCCATGCTTTACTTTTCCTAGACTTTTCTTCTTTTCTTTTGTGCCTTTGTTATCTGCATCCGGCTGTATTATACAAGATGGTCAGACATATTGGTAACAAAACATGCTACAAAAATTGACTTTCAAATAAAGAAATAACCACCATCAAGTAGTTTTGCTTTTAATGAATAAAACAGCAATATGATGTAACATGCTGGAATGAAAGGCAAACAACCTCCTAGATCACTTTGCAAAATATTAAATTATCCATTAGTGGTCATGGAGGAACCTAATTCACTAACTGCAAATTATTCATTGTAATTCCAGTCTCAAATGGCTAATCTTTTTGTCATCTATTGGAGATGCCAAATATAGCAACAAGCAAGAACAGCGTACAAAATTCAATCAAGCATTTCATTTATATTACTTACTTTCCCCTTGGAGTGGTGAGTGAAAACCCTCTTGATTGCAGAAAACCAACTCCCCTTCTTTCCCATATCAGTAGCATTACTGTCTCTTCCTGAAACAGAAAATGAAGGCAAAAGATCACGTCCTGTGCATGCTGGTGCTATTATAGAATTAATAAAATTTTCAGCTAGCTTCAAATATAAGATGAATTAAGAACTTGATTCTCATAACAAAAAAGAGAAGAGACATACGAGGACTAGAATACAAGATAACAAAGAGATTCATTTCAACTATACCCACGCATAATTCATTCTTCTGTGACAACATCATCTAAGGCTATATATAGCAATCTATATGGAATGGCAATATCATGTTTTCTTATCATAATTTTGGTACATATTATATTTCTCCTTTACCAAGGGAAGAAATTTATGGAGAGTAAAGCCCACCAGAACGAAATTAAATGAAAAAGCCCCTTTATGCAGCGGACGCAAGAAGAAGAAAACGGTATAGTTTTTAACTGGACACTCGTGAAACAAACACACCAATCTAAGGGTACATGACTATATCATTGAAGGTACACATAGAAAGAGTATGGAGTATATGAGGAGGACATGAGTTCATATCAGTATAATCTAAGGTGAGAAAAAGAACGAAACTTTGAACTGAAAAAAATGAAAGCAAAAAGAAAGCGGAATTGTCAAAATTAAACGCCAAAACAAAAGAGGAAAGAGAATTCTTTTCTAGGCACCAAGGAAAATTGAGTAGAAAGAAAATCCTACATGATTTGTGAAATGAAAGCTTAGTCAATTCCGAAGAAGAAGAAGAAGAAAGAAAGACCAAGTTGTGAACATGACAGAGAGGAACTGAGTTGTTCTCCTACAGTTTCAACAAAAACGAGAAAAGATAACCTTCTGACAGGCTCTATAGTGGAGATTATGGCAGGAGGATCCCGAGGCCAGGTTAGTTAATGCCATGTTGATGAAAATTAAGAAGCAAAAGGAAGAATCATGAGTCAGACAAGTCCATGCCCTTAAGATTTATAAGATAACCATAATAACTAACAAATTTAGCACAACCCCAAAACCTATTAATAAAACAAAACACAAAACACAAGGATCATAGAGAAGATACCTTGTTTGTGTTGGCAGAGGTTGCTAGAAGAACTCCAAAAAGTGGTGTAACAGGCACAGAACAGTGCAAAGAAGAGGGTACCCTCTATCTACCTCTTTTTCTAGCCTCCCTCCCCTTTCCAGCACCACATGATTCTTGCTACTTGGATCAAATATATCTCTCTCTAGAGCTTAGAATCCAATTCCCTTAGGCTGTGTTGTGTGAAGTTACTTTTCCTCAAGCCACCTTTCACCTTTTGTGGGATTTATAATTTTCTATGTTTTGTGGGATTTATAATTAATTTTTTTTTCTTATGGTTCCATGATGCATGATGATGAGAGAAGGAGAAAGAAGGGCTGGTTGGCCACTTTCTCACTCAATGTGGACAACTTCAACCAACTTTACTTCAATGAGAAGACTATGTGGACACCTACAAAAGAATTACATGCCACTTATTATAAACGGTTGAGTTTGGTACCATGCTCTTTATTTCCTCTTCCTTATTAATTCTATTATAACTTTCATTATTGCCACCTTACCAACATTTTCATCTCCACTGTTATTTTTAGATCTGACAAAAATACTGCATAACAAATTAAAAAGCATGGACTTTTATTTATGGCCCTGCCATGTACCTGTTCATCCACACCACGCTTCTTTGGAGACTCAAACACACGCGCCTACTTTTGCAAACACGTGCATACTTAGTCTCTGAATGCATAATAGAAGGATATATCCGTTGAAATAGAAGAAATTGGAAAAAGGGGATTTTTTAGCTTTCCATTGCATCTCAAGAACCACTGAAAGGTTCTATCTTGTCGCATATTATTATTATTTGAGTGCTTGATTTGTAACATTTTCCATGAAATATGGCAGCGTCATGAATAAGAAAAACACAATTTTTCTTTTAATCTTGCGCTGTAATTTATGTTCTTCCCTTCATGATGATGATGATGATACAGTTCAGTGCCGTGGTTAACAAAAAATAAATTATCCAAATCATCGTGATTCTAATTAAGTTTGGTTACGTGTTTGTTTTGGCAAACCTTAACTACTTGGTGTTTTGTTGAAAATCTGTAATCTTAAGAACTAAAGGCCACGTTAATCTTTTGAAAAGTCTTGGTTTGGCTACAGTCAAAACCAGAGGAGGCAGGTAGATTTTAAAAGGGGAAAGGTCATTTAACTATCAACTGATGCAGGATGGACCACCTTAAAAATATTCTTTCTTTGATGATTGCTTAAGTTTTTTCATAAATATTTGTCGTTCATACCTTCAACTTTTCAGCAACGTGTTTAACCCTGTAAATTGTGTGCAGTGAATTGAAATGTTTTTTTTTAAACAATCAAATATTATTTGGAATCCGAGGAATGAAATCACTCTTAATTAAAATTGAATATTATTAGGATTACAATCACTTTTCACTAAATAATTGTGTGTTGTTTGGAATACAATAACTCATAGCTAAAACTAAGTATTGTTTGAAATGTAGTCACTTCTGACTAAACAACTAATTGGAACATATTCACCTCTAGCTAAGACACTTGGTTGGTTAGAAAAATATCTGATTGCACCACAAGATTGTTCACTAAAAAAGGTGTTACGTCTTATAACATACAAGATGAAGTTCAATCTTCTAGGTTGCTAAAGAACATAATAATGCTCTATCAACGAGTTATGCTTGCAATCTTAAGATTTCAACTTACAATTGTCCATAACTTTGTAAGTTCGTCGGCTTTCTTCTTCAAAGATATATTTTATATAGAGAGGGGTGAAAAAAAGAGTTGTGGCAATCCTTTGATAGTTGTTTGAAACAAAGAGAAGTCTTTTTTTATTGTATTTGTTCTTATAAATGTTGAGGATTTTATTGAATTCTCTCCATGTAACACTTAAATACATACTTCTATTTGAAGGAATGTTTTGAAGGAACGTTCTGATACTTAACATAGCTTATCAAGATTACGTTAAACTCCTTTTATCTTAATAGAGTAAAAGTCAAGATCATACAAAGCGAATGAACTATGCAACGATGATAAACTCTCATTTTAATGAAGTTGTTTGCATAAAAAAAATTCGACACACTTCTCAAGATCTTCTAATGTTGACAATCTTTGAGAGATCATTTTGGTAGTCAAATGAGAGAACATTCTTTACAAAGATACTAAAAATATCTACAAATAGTATTATGTAAACTTTTGAAACACTTATATTATTATTTATCTCAAACATAAACTTTATCAGACACAACACGCGGACATACAAACACACACTCATACACTCATCCACACACACATACTCACACTCATACATTCTTACACACACTCACACCCCCTCCTTTCCTCGCATCACACACAAAAACATACACACACATCTTCATAAGTGCAGAGAGTGTGTACACTCATCCACGTACTCATGACACACATACATATCATCGCACTATTAATATTAATTCATAGTTTAGCACTTATTTATGACTACTTAATCAAAATTAGTGGAAATTTTGTTAATATCTTCTCTAACCTTCTTAATTATCTAAGAATACATGAAGCATTGAATTTGTGGAGTCATGTTGGAGGAATTGAAGAAAGGGAGAAAAGGGAGGGTAATGATTTGGTTTGAACTAGGGCAGGGTTAGTATAAACCCAAAAGAACCGTGTGGAAAATTCTTGGCTTGGGGCCACGTATACTATATTCTGTTTTCCCACCATTCAATGCTCCATCTTTATCACATCACATAATACTATTATAAGGAAGGATTAATCAATGCTAGTTTATCAATCTCAATATTAAACAATAGGGTTATCATCTTTCAACTTTTTTTAAAAATTAATAAGTTTCTAGAACCATTCTTTTGTGATTTGCATCCTTAATTTTTTTTTTTCAATTTTTGTTATTGGGTGTCTGAAATTAGTTTATGCTTGATTGAAGCAATAAAAAATTGAAACAGTATTATTATTTTAAGAATCCAATTAACAAATTATAGAAGATTGAGAATTTCTTAGTGTGGATACCTAATTAATAAATTTCAAAATTATGGACCTACGAAAATATTAAACCTCAATAATAATAATATATGATTAGCTAATAAAAACAATAGCAAATAGTTGTTAAACTAATCTATTATCCATGGTTACACTACAAGAAAATTATGAAATAAAAACCAATTTTATAGATCAAAACTAATTAGTTGCTATAGTGACTAAATTAGAGATCATTTTAAAGATTAAAAAAAATGGTTTTTAAATTAGTTTCTATTATTGTTAAATGTTTTCTAAATTGGTATCTAATTAGCAACCAAAGTTTTTGTTACCAAATTTAGAATATAAATAATTAGTAGTTAAAACCTTGGTAGCTAATTAAATATCAATTTAGAAACTATTTAACAATAATAGAAACTAATTTAGAAACCAATTTTTTTTAGTTTCTAAAATGTTCTCTAATTTAATTATATAACAATTAATTATTTTTTTTATCTAAAATTGGTTTCTATTTCATGTTTTTCCTTGTAGTGTTAATTTTGAGTTCAATGAAAAATACTTTCAATAATAAAGATGTATATGGTCAAGTTAAACAATATTAAGTATTAAGTTGAAATGGAGCCAATTCACCTATTGCTTTAGACGCTTGACAATATTGAACGTGAAAAAGTATATATGCCCATAGTTGAGAAAAATTTATATTCACTTTTTACAATATACACAAATTTATCGAATTAACTATATTTTTTTAAAATAAAATTAATACTTTTTCTTTAAAAATTTGTAATATAGAGCACAGCTTATATTGATTTTCAGAGGACACATTGATTGTATTCAATATTTAATATTATTCATGTACAAATTAATTTAGGGGTTTAGGGATTGAAAACAAACAAAATTGAAAAATGAAATACAAGAAGATGAAATGTCAATTCATAGATTCAAGATCCATACAATTTCTCTTATCATAATTCTCTAAATAATCATATCCAATTTTGAACAATTAAGTGTCTGATTTAATCAATTCAATATAAGAAATGTCATTAAACTAGAAAATATGAATCAAATTAAAATATAATTCGATCTAATATATTTTTAGTTATCAAATTAATATTTAATTAATTCCCAATTTGATTTCTAAACACAAATGGAAATTAATATCATAAAATACAAATCCAAGACAAAACAAGCTCAGAGCGTTAAATAATTGGTACAAAACTCAATTCACATTTTTTTTATCCTTGATTTAATGAATTAATCTTTCAAGAATTAGTTTTTCATGTATGAAGGATGAAAAACACAAAGTAGAAGAGTGTTAAGATACTAGACGATCCAATTAGTTTTAGATGATTCCTTGACTCATTGGACAATCTTATGATAAGAGACTCTAAGTATGTTTTGATGATAACATAAAATTAAAAAGATGTGTTATGATTTCTATCAACAATATTTAGAGTGCAAAACTTACTAGATCGGCAAAGCATAACAAAATCACAAGTACACTTTTTAAGAAGAAAGATGAAGTAACTCGTCAGATGATGCGCTAAAAAAACAAAGAAGTTTTGACTTCACTGAAAGCACTAGACAATGTCAATATGAAGAAGTGATAGATTATATCTTCACTAAACATGAAAAATTAAATGAACCAAAACTCCTACTCATGGCTTGCAAGGCCAACAATAATAACTCGTTAGATGATGTTCAAATGTGAAAAAGTTATACGAAGGTCTCACAACGCATGTCAATTCAAGTAACTCGTTAGAAGATGTCTATAGAAGAACTCAATGGACCAAGCTCAATACAACGTTAGAGAAAATTACACTCAAATGCTAAACGTTGAAAGCCATGAACACGTTAGACGATGATCAAGTCAACATGGCAGACAACGATCATTTGACAGGAAAGTTTCCAAGATTAATATTTTTATTCTATAAATGTTTGAATAATTATCAAATGTTCTCGAAACTCGTTTTGATTATGTGAATCCATATAAATTAAGATTATATCAAAACACAGTGCTTAAAGCCAAGTATAGAATGCTTTACAATGAAGAATATAAAACAAAACACATGTATCTCACACGGTAAAATATTTTTTGAAGTATGGTTTATGGAATATATTAAAAATAAATTATGTTTATTAAGATTTATTCCAAGTATAAATCCAGAATATATTGATAATATGTTTTGAATTAATATCTGAGATTGGAAGGTCTTGATAATTCAAAAGATATTGAAAGATTTTGTTTCAGTGATACCCATGCTTTGTAATGTTGATTATGATAATCATTGTTATTCATGAAAGGTTTCTAAATGTGTTTTAAGAACATAAAGACGCAAAAGAGAACAAGTACAAAGTTTCTTTAAATAGCGTCTAACGGGAAAACGAAGTTGTTGTAAAGTGAGATTTGCGCGAAGAATTTAAAGTTTCACAAAGCTTTTGCAATCAATGAAGAAGAAGAATATGTATATAGAAGAATATATTTAAGAGAATCATCAAGTGAGAAACATGCATTAAGATGTATATCAGAACTTTCCATACTTAGCGTCTAACGACAAAGTGACAAAGTGAAGAACGTGATTCAAGATCATTCCATATATATACATCAACATTCAAACAAATCACAAGAAAGGAAATAATTCAAAGAGCATCAACAAAATATGTGATGAAGACGCGAACATTACTTCAAAGGAAACATTTCCTAACCCAGCGTCTACTATATTCAAAGAGAACAACGTTGCAAAGATAAATGAAGAGATCATTTAAAAAGAATTAAAGGCTCAACGTTCACATCAAGAATTAAAAGGAAACATTTTCAAATTGTTTACACGCGGATTTTGATCAAAGCAGAAGTTGTTACATTCAACGTCTAAGGAAAAGAAGATGACGAACAATATCATTAAATGAAAGATATGATTAGGGTAAAGCATTAAAGTATCAACGATCACATTTGGAACAAAAGAATAAAATAATTCAAGGTTGATACAAGCATTCAAAGGAGTGAATACACATTGAAGACACACAAATTCTATCAAAGCAAAAGCTTCCATAATGAGTGTCTAGGGCATTGAAGACAAAAAACAACGTGGTTTATTACATTAGATATTTGAGTAAAGAGACTTAATGCAACAATGTTCATAATTGAGGTATGAATAGAAACATTTGTAATTGTCTCACATGATCAAAACGCAGAATACTTAATTAGAGCAAGAGTTTTCATTCTTAGCCTATAGAAGAAATCAAAATTTCAACTATCATAATCTAAACACTATATAAAGACCTTGAAAATGAAGAAGACAACACACAATACCAAGCTTACATAATGGGATCATATTCTTAGTGTCAATGGTTTTACTATTATTGTATTTGATACTTGTTGTTTGGAGCACTCATTGTTTGGGGAGTGAGTCATATATTGTAAATCCTTCACTGTGTGAAGATAATCTTGTGCACTTTCATTGTTGCTCTCAATTTGAGAGTGTTTATCACTTGTTGAGAGGTATTGATCTCAGTGGGAGATTGAGACTAGTTGCCTGGAGATAAGTAGAATGGTTGTACCTGGAGAGGTGTAGAATACTTGTACCTAGAGAGGTGTAGAATACATATACTTGAAGAGATGCATAAATCTTGCCTAGAGAGGTTTCAAATACTTGTGACAGTAAAGGCTCTTAAGCAGGTTGCTTGAGATGACTGTGAAAGTTAAGGATGTTCAAGGGAAAGAATATGATATATGAAAGTTAAGGATGGCATCCTTCCTTCAACAACGTGGATCTTCTGACTGTTGTGTAAAAAACATATCTCTCCTATTCTTAATTCCTCTGAAAAATTTACTGAATAGGAATCATGGAATGAGAAAGAAAAGGCATTACACTAACTCAACACCAAAGTTAGACATATCCTCTTGTGCACTCTCTCTGAAGAAGAAATATCTAAAGTTCATGTTATGACAAGCGCAAAAAATATATGAGAGACAATTGCATTGTCTCATAATTGATCTAAAAAGGTAAGACGAAACAAGCTTACAAAATCATAAAAAACAAACTCCGAACCATCTTGTTCACACTAGTGGCCACACCTTCAAGAAATATCACCAACTTTTCTCCTTAAGTAAAGAAACCAAAGAAAGGAAATTGATAATCACTACCCTTTCATTCACATAAGTTCCACAACCTTTATACAAGATCTTAGCCCTTGATTCAACCAAAAATCAACCCATGACAGAACCACATTCAACCTAGAAAGAAACCAAAGACCAACCAAGAACACCATTCTTGAAAGCTTAGTTTATTTGAATCTTTTGTTGCACCTATGGGACTTATAAGTTGTAGTGTCCTTTCTGTGATATCTTTATGAACCTAAGTGAATTCCCATAAAGAAGGCTCTTGAAGGTGTTGCTCTTGTAAGATTTAAACATGCAAAATGTCAAAAGGAGTAAACAAACTTCTTTAAAAGGAAAACATTAATTTACTTCACGCAAAATAATGCATTTTCCCTCAATGTCATGTATTGAAAATGAAAAGTGAAAGTCACAACAAAATGTAAAAACATTTTGAGAATTATGAAACCCCTTATTAAGAACATTAATGACATGCTTCACAATATGCTCATAAATGTACATATGTATGATTAATTAAATAATAAAAAGACAAAGTGATTTCACTTAAACACATCACTTGAGTTTTTAAAAATCTGCATAGTGATAAAACCTGACACTAGAAGATTTAGCATACATAACTCAACTCTTAAGAAGTCAACCTCCATGTAAAACTCATTTATCCTTATAAAGAAAAATTAATTATTTACTTATAGACATAAATTTTACATACATTATTTTTTTTATATAAAAACTTTTACTTTAGATATTGTTGTACAACTTTACCTACAATATTTAAAAAACGCATTTATTTAATTATCCTCAATCCAATCATCGTCATAATAGTAATATTATCATTTATGTTCTTATTAAAATGTACTCATAAACCTTTATTCGATACTTGAATATCACAAAAATGCATCTCCCCATCTGCTCATGAAATTATTTCCAGCCAATAATGATAATAATAATTTTTTTTCTCTATTTTATCAATTCTTTTTATAAAAAAAATAAAGCAAACGAAAGCTCTCTTCTATCCTAAGAAGTGGAATCAAATCAATTAGAGAGTTTGGAGTTTTCAATGACACACGTGTCTAGAAAATTTACAGCCTTTAGGCAGCTTTTAAAAAGTGAAATATCATAAAAAATGATTTATTATTATATTAATTTTGAACTTTCTGAGTTATAAAGTTATATTATTGATTATATATATATATATATTATGATGGTTAATTAGAAATGTTTGATATGATTTGCATAATGTGTTTGGTTAGAAAAGTAGTGCGTGGTTTTGAGTGAATGAAAAATGCAGTGGGTGGTTGCAGTGACGTACCCCACAGACACAGTAGAGGTACTGTTAGAAGGTGCGTAGAGATAATGTGCATGTAGCCACACACTTGTGTTCTCGTCTCAGACAACTGCAAAACATTATGTGACTTCAACCATTGTTGGAATATAAAACATTAACATTCAACCACCACTGTTCAATTACATATTTAATCATAAAGACAAGCAACAACTTTTAAATTTGGCTATTAATTATGGTTGCCTTAATTCAAACATGGTTGTGTTTATTATTTCCTCGGACAGAGAAGAAACTAGTGCTTATCTTGTAATAATTTATAAAGCATGTCTTGGTAGGTAACCAATATTTTTCTTCTATCACATCATCATCATCATATGCTGTTTCTATTTAATCTTCAGTTGAAGCATAAGTGTCTATTCACAATCTTTATTTCATTTTTCTCACACTTTTAGTTCAGTTCTTGTATTAATTTAATCATGTGTTGTACATATAAATTAAAACCAAATAACAAATGTATAAAAAACATCAATGATCAAGATACTTTAATAAACTATTATATGAAGATAAAATTAAATGTTTAACTTGAATACAACTATAGAGTTGAAGAAATGCAAATTCATTCAATTAATTTGTTACTTTATTACATCCCATGTCCTATTATTCTTCCAGGTGTTTTTTTATATTAATTAATAAATTTAAAAGGATGCTAAGGACAAAATGATCTTTTGGAAGTGCTAGGACCATTATATTTTACATAATATTTTCCATCAATACCAACCCAAATTCCGTATTCATAAGTATTTAGGTTCACTTAATTTCACTAACGATAACATTAATAAGATAATAAGATTCGGTTGGTGATCAATTCATAATATCTCATAAATTCCATAAATATTTCCAAGTAAGTTACCAACTAACAACACTCTTCACCTTCTTAATCTTCCAAAATAACGATTCTAAATTTAGTGTAAAACAACCTAACTTGGCTTTTCAGATACAAATTAGATAACCACTATCCTTGCTCTTCAAGTTTTATTAAAGAATTGTGTTTTTAGAGTGTCTTATAAGCAAATTAAGAAGTCTACACATAGTAGTTAGTTGGCTGAGTTTGTTGATTTCAGAAGTTAACATGGGATATACGTTTGGTATGGTTTGGTTTGGTTTTCTCTCAAAAAGTTCTCTTGCAAAGCTTTTGATTGAATGTTAGTTAAAATGAACTAGTACAAACACACACACACACTTTGACTGAGAAGAGAATTTTTCCAACATAAATCTATGAATGAACATGTAAAGGAAATTAAATTTGTGATTCTGAGGTAGCTATACTTAAAATTGGGTGGTGATGTAAAATTAAATGTTGCAATCAGAAGATAACCCCAGTAGTGGTGGAACTATAGAAACTTGTGACACCAGGTGAAAAAGTTCAGTGGCAAAAAAAAACAAAACAAAATTCAGCGATTGGAGTTGACTTGACACTACAGGAATTGGAGCAATCAATTAAATTGTCCAATATGATTATGATTTGCCATTACCATTCTACTAAGAGGACTAGGCCCAAGCTTCTTTCTCCTAATCATACTCCTCTTCCTAATAACTTCCATTTGATTTCTTCTTCTAATTTGCATCATTGCCTCTTCCTCAATCACAAACCTTCTCATTAGAACATCATCAGTTAATGATTTGCCCCGGAATACTCTCCTTCCCTCTGTGCTAAGTCTAGCACTAGGACTTCTTTCATGTGCACTTTGCAATGGCTTCGATCTTGGGTAACTATTGCTTCTTCTAGGTGGCACCTCAGCTCTCAAAATCTCATTATATGAATACATAGGTGCACAAAGACAAACCCTTGTGAAGGATGTTGCAACCTTTAGGGAGGCACATTTTCTTAGCTTGTTCTTGTTAGGACTTGGTGTAGGAACTTGAGGGGATTTTGGCATTGATGATGCTGTCTTCCATATGCTGGAATTGCCTGCCGGAATTTCTGTGGATTTCGACATACTTTTCCATAGGCTAGTCACCTCCATTGCTCTTTGATACCAGGGCTTCCTGCAACTTCAAAAAAGTGCATATTATGTGTGAGTTCTTCAGATGATGCAGCAGCTTCTTGGTTCATAACACCCTTCACTACATTCATTTTTCCAAAATAGCATGCTGAAGTAATTGTACAAGTGGAGCATAAATTGAATTTTTTTAACTCTTTCACAACCTTAAGAAACCATTTGGAGGGTCATTTTTAAGCCTTGCAACAGAGTTAATCTAAACTGGAGAATTTCCAAATTTAGGCTCACTATTTAAAAAGCTAAAAAGGAGGTCAGCCAGAGAATTGACTTTCCTATCTAGGCATGAATGATGCTGTTTTGGAGTTGATCAAATTTTTAAAATCACTAAGACTTAAATTTTCGATAAGTTGCATAGTAATATCTAATCTCTAATATGAAAGTTTTTAAAAAAAAAGAAAAAAAAAATTGAGGAGGTTACACAAGGTTGAACCTATCTAACTTGATGACCAAATCTTTGACTAGTCCAGGACAAGAGTTAAGCTTAGTTTAAGGCCTTAGAAGGAATAATGTGAGCATCTTCTCTACAACTAACCAACAAAAAGGCAAAAATCGAAATTATCTCCTAAACTATAGATGATCACACATTTTGTTAGAAACATTTATCAGTAAGAAAAATAGAATAGAGTAAGCATATATATGATGACAGAAAGCAAAGTACATAAGATTATTAAATTCTCAACATGGGTGTGTGAGTGTGTTCAAGTGTTTGGAGAGGAACATAACATACCTTGAGTTTGAATCGTTCTTTGGATCTTGCATGAACAAAGAAAACTGAAAGTATGAGAGAGTTGGAGGAAGGGAGCAAAGTATTTTCATTTGAGTTGAGAGTGAAGAAGAAGAAGAAGAAGAGGGTTTTGGTGAAGTGTGTGAGTGTACTAAGATGGGGTTGGCAACGTGCTTCTTTCCTTTTCTCCCATTCTTTATTGTAACACAACCCCTTTCTTTTGCTTTGGCTGCCATGATGCCTTGTGATTCAGAGTGAGAGAAAGAGATTTGAAATTTCAAAGCAAAGTAAAAATGTTACTACTTTTAATGTAATTACAAAGGTGGCCCCTGGCTCTTCAAAAAGGAAACAATACCCTTATTTAATTCATTACTTTCTGGAGCCTTAATCATATTTTGCCCCTAATCTTGTATGATTGCTATGAAGAGGAGAACACTGAGGCACTTAATTGGTGTAAGACATGCTTGCCTTCCCTTTATCACAGAAAAATCATGGGCTGCTAAACCTCAACTCTGTTCACTTCCTCACACTTCACAAACTCAACTCATTCTTCATATAATATAATTAAGTTAAGCTCATCATAAGTGCACCAAAATTTATTCACTAAACTCTCATTGTGTAAACTACTTCCATGTTTTAATGTATTGAAATTTGTTCAAATAGTTAATATAGCAAGACAAATGCTAGCAAGTATTTTTAAAACATTAATTTCAGATTTGTCTGTAATTGTTAATTTATTTTAATTGTGAAATCCAATATAGATTTTGTATTTAAAATTGTGTAAATCAATGTTTTAAATAAGATGTTAAGTTTGAAGTTGGTGATAGTATAAACAATAAGTGAGTGGATGATGATTAGGGTTTTATACTAATGAGTAAATGTTGTTTGATAGTGTGAAAGTTGCACACGCTTTGAGAGATAATTTAGTAGGAGAGAAAGTGTTATATGGGTTTCACGTATTATTTCTCTAGCTGGCATCACTCATTATTCTAACATGTTCAGATTCAATACAAGGAATTATAACATGGATCCCTTTTTGCAAATGCCTTCATAAATTTAGTCAACCTCTCTTATTCATTCCAAATCTTCAACAAAGTTATCATGCTTGTAAAAAAATTCATCTATTTGAAATGTTCATAGTTATAAATGTCCTCTGCATACAAAAAACGTGACTAACATGTTGCCAAATTTCATCTATTTGAAATGTTTTATGTTTAATATTTGAGTAACAATATCTTCAATTAAAATGATATTCCCCCCATAAATCTGTGAAGTCCTTTGGAGAAGGGTGAACAAAGTTGCATAAAATTGGACGTATATGCTATTAATTCATTGCCTCAACAAATGTATCCTACTCCTATCACTATCACATTTCTTCCCATTCAAAGTATATCTAGAAAAGGAGCTATAATTTCCTTACATGTGGACATCACCATTTCAAAACGCTCTGTGTCATGCATACACTAAAGGACCCATATAATTCTAATAACTCTGAACTTGTGTTGTGCAATTATTGCACAAGCTCCTTCATCTTTTCTGTTTATGATCATAATGGGGACGTTCAAAAGAAGGCTTTATTTTCTTTGCTTGCCCCAAAAATAGTCTTATTAATTATTCACTCATACTCTACACTTTGTACCCTTTCACATATCATACAAATCATACTTCCACAACCCAACTCTAACTATAAAACACTCATGCAACTCCTTCTTTCACATAGACAATTTTTTTATAGTATAATCAAGTATGTTTAAGTGTTAGACTAGTTTAGAAGATATATTATCGACACATAAATAATGATTAGATTGTTTTTATTTATTACTTTTTTTATTCTTATTTCTATAACAAATTTCAACTCATATTTGTTATAACATTAACTACTACTAATTATTAATCTTTTGAGATCTAAAGAAAAAAGTAGTTTGATTGGTTTGATGATATTTTTGTTGATATGCTATCTTTGG
>Ga0123341_1000926_pt1 | contig 20518 bp, 14 predicted proteins | sample Turbeapinknodule_FD_89959 | JGI IMG/M metagenome (GOLD analysis project Ga0123341, IMG submission 89959) | Root nodule microbial communities of legume samples collected from Mexico - Turtle bean Mexico pink nodule | ecosystem: Host-associated > Plants > Roots > Nodule | place: Mexico: Nepantla...
TGTGGAAAAATCAGGTTTAGGATTACTCATATTTTTCGTGAAGGGAATGTGTGTGCTGATAAGTTGGCTAATTTAGGATTTATTCATAGAGAATCTTTTCATTGGTATAATAGACTTCCATCTAGTATGTTCTTAGAATTCTTTATTAATATGTATAGTCTACCTATGTATCGTTTTTGTTAAAATATGGGTTTTGGTCTATTCCCCCCATATTTTTATTTTTTTTATTTCTTTAATAATAATTTTTTCATGTGATGACAAATGATTGTTGTTACTTGAGAAGTCAGCCTACCTGAGATGTCAAGTAGCATAGTGATGCCTAACATGAAAGCTTTTTATATAAAAAAATGTGTCAACCTATAATTTTATATATCTTTCACATCAATATTTTATTACCCACCAAAGAAAAAATTATTTATTTAACAACTCAAAATAATAAATATTTACTTAACAACTCATATAATAATATTTTAGTTATATTTATTTTACTTTTTTAGATTGCAACTTTGTTTTAGAGTGTCAAAGATTGTATTATTTTGGTTTAATTTTGTTGGTCCAAAAATTAGCCCAAAAACAAGTTCAAATAAAACCTACATTTGTACAATTTTTCAATGTTAGAGAAAAAATAAAAACGACTCTTCCAAAATACAATGGCTAGATGGTCCCCCATTATTGTATTTGCATTACCTCTGAAGATATCAATATCTTATAAAAAAGAAAAGAAAAAGGGGGTAATGTGACTTTTAAAGTTGACATAAAAAAATCCTTGGATACTCTTAGATGGAATCTCTTAATTCAGGTTCTTAATAAGTTTGGTTTTCATCAACTTTTGCTTCTTGGATGTTATTCTCTCTTTAAGAGTAAATGGTGCTTTTATTGGTTATTTCTCTTGCAACATAGAGATTAGATAAGGAGATCCTCTTTCTCCTCCCTTTTTTGTCTTGTAGATGATGTTTTAAGTAAGGGTATAACTACTCTTGTGAAATCCAGGAAAATGCTTCCCATGGCATGTCTTAAAGGGTATCATTTTCCTTCTCATGTTCTTTATGTTGATGATGTTTTTTGTTTTCTACAAAGTTAACAAAAAACACTCTTTAGAATCTTATGACTTTTCTACATTCTTATGGTCTAGCTTTAGGTCAATGGATGAATGTTATTAAGAGTCATTTCTATACTTCAGATGATACTCCCCTTTTCAATATGAAAATTAAAGAGGTTCTTAGTTGTCCTAACAAGTCTATTCCTTTTCAATATCTTGGTGTGCCCATCTTTAAAGGAGCCCTGAAATCATATTTCCTTCAATCGTTAACTTATAAAATTTGGTTAAAGTTGTCTCTGTGGAAAGGTAAAATCCTTAGTATGATGGGAACAATCCAACTTGTTAATTTTGTTGAAGTTGGTACCTTGGCTTATAGTTTTTAGGTGCATAAATGGTTTGACAATTTTCTTAAAGAAGTTGATAAATGGGACAAAAATTTCATATGGACTGATGATATTAGCAAGTAAGGACTGGTGACTGTTAAGTGTAATCATTTATACAACAACAAATATGAAGGTGGACCTCTGGTGGTAATAATCATGTTGAAAATAAAGCTTATCTTGATATCAACTTGGGACTTTGCTTATCGTCATTCAACTTGGTCTGCTTTGATGAGAGTCGATTATTTTTTAAGTCTAAATATAAGAAGATGTCCTTGCATAAATCTTCATCTACTTGGCAAGTCATAAATGATTGGTAGGACACGATCTTATACAATACCATGATAGTTGAATTGAGATACAAAATATGTATAAAAGAACTTATATTTTGAATTGTGAATTGTTTCGTATTGTGAATGTAAGATTCATAAACATTAAAAAAATATACCATATACTTAAATATAAAAGATACAATTAATAGAAAAACAACCTCATTATAGTCAAAAAGAGTGTTGTATCTACATGTATTTACTACACAATTTCACTAACACAACCTTAAAAAAATAGTGTAAGAATAATTGAATTAATAGGGATACTTCAGGGGTGTCCAAACCCTTATACAAGTAACATTTACATTCACTTCTAACTTACAAATCATAAAAGCATTACAAGCATGGGTAATAAAACAACCATCACACCTAGCACTTAGCAAAGTTGTCCATGAGACCCGAGACCTAGGTCGTCTTCATCAAAGAGTTGTGTATCCACTACAAAAAAATCATTAAATAACAACCAAATTTAGAGATAAAAAATACTTAGTCAGTATATTGTCTAAATTAGATACTATTTTAGAGAGTAAAAAATTATTAGTATCTAAAGTGGTTTCTATTATTAATCAAAATTTATAAAATGGTTTCAAAATTGATATCTAAATTAGCTACCAAGGTTTTAGTAACTAATCTTTTAGTTTCTAAATTAGTCTATCAAAGACAAATAGAGATTAATTTAGAATATATAAGTAGCTAAAACATTGGCAATTAATGGTTATTAATAATAAAAACTATTTTAGATACCAATAATTTTTTTTGTTTATAAACTGGTATCTATTTTAGTTAAATAGTAACTAACTATTTTGGTCTCTAAAATTAGTTTCTATTTAATTATTTCTTGTAGTGATCTTAAAAACCAAAAAAACTTCAGCCTACAAAAATATCAACTTAACTAGACGTAAAACAGCTTTGCAAATGTGTCTTCCAAAGCAAAACATCCACCAGGATAACTTCTACCTTTCTGACTTCAAAGCCAACAGCCTGAGACCAATTTCACTCTTCCTCACCCTCATTCCAAGACAATAATCATCATTCATCATTTCTAACCAATAAAAACCGTACATCTTGATAATGACTTCTTTGTGGCCCTTTCATGAATTTTCTAGGCCCTTCTTGAATACAATTTGATAAGTATACTATTTGTTCCGCCGGTTGACTCGAACGGCAGTCTTTGGTCCGCTTGTCTCCACCTAAGAATCAAACTTCCCTCAGTTGAAGAACCTCTCACCTGCAAAGACAAAGGGCGCCTTGGCGGTTGTTTGCACTCCGACGCTCAAGTCAGTACTGGGCAAAGAAACAGTAAGTGTATAAAGTAGTTTTAGTCTTAGAAACAGTGTACCTTGCTAGGGTTCTTAGCACCCTTTATATAGGTTGTAACTAGGGTTTACTTCTGTTCCGTTACCCATGTCTAGGGTTCCTTGAAGAATGTCTTTGCGCCGCTATTACACAATCTTACCGTAATCTGGCACATAGGACTTTCCTTTACTAGAGTGCAACGACTAACAGAATGGTCGCCAAGGTATCAACTCATGCACCAACCCTGCGGGGCCATCTATTCTATGGGTGCCCTAAGTATTCATGTGCCATGCATGCAGTCTTCCCTTGGAAACCCTAACCCTAACGGGCTACGGCTTATTGTCGCTTGCCCTTCTTCGTGTACGTTTAAACCCTTAAACCTTTACACTCCCTTCACTGTTTCATTACTTCACTTAAGCATTTCTCAAACATTCTCATTCTCGAAAACACTCTCTTGCTCTTCGACAACTTATACCTTCGAACCTTATTTGATCAAAGGTATGATTTTTACTCTCCGATTGCCTCTATTTTATGATCTCGATGCTCATAACATGTCAATTGTTCTGGGACAGTTTATGTTTTCTACATTTTTCATTTCTCTATTCTTCATCTTTGAGTCTCTGTTTTCTGGGTTCTCTGAGTCACACCTATTTTCTTCTTCTAAGGTCTCGTTTTTCTTCTTCCTTTCTTTTCTCCCTCTTTAGCTTTCTTATCGAGATGACCCGAACCAAAGTTGCACCGAACCCTCTTCCTCCTGTCAAATACAAAGCCCTTTATCATTGGGCTCCTGCTGAACTCCTGGCTGAAACTTCCAAAATAACCTCTAACAAAGATGTAAAGACCTATAAGGAAAGCTAGTCCGATGAGAAGTTTCGAATTTTTGGGAGGGAACATGATGCATACGTGTCTGTCCAACCTTGTAGGGAAGGCAAACCCATATGAATCGACGATCACGCAAGCCCTGAACAACCCTTCTTCTTCATGTACTCCACAATCTTCAAGCGGATCAAGCTCCGCTTGCCATTCACGGGATTCGAGCGCGCTCTCCTCACTGAAGTTAACGTGGCCCCTGCCCAATTGCATCCCAACAGTTGGGCCTTCGTTAGAGCGTCTGCTATCCTGCACAACCACTTCGGCCACACCCCCCTTAGTGGACGTCTTTTTGTATTTCTTCGAGAAGAAGAATCCTGGCAAGAGACTGTAGCTGAGCTTTAACGGAGTGGCAGGGAGAGTTTTCCTAACTCTCTTCTAGTAATCCTACAAGGGCTTCAGGAAGAAGTTCTTTAAGGTATGTTGTAGCGTGCACGACCCTACCTTGTTGGATGGGTTTCCCCTCTACTGGGTGGAGAAACCCGGGCTCAAGAAGCCAAGGAGTCTGGAAGACTTGAGCCCGCCCGATCGTGAGGTGTGTGGCTTTCTCACCAGCCTGGGGGCGGTGTTCAACACTGCTGACTTAATAAAAAATGAGTTCCATCCTAAGTTTCTAAAAGCTCATATTGGTACTTGTCTCTACCTTTACTTGTATACTTGTTACTAGTTGCATTCTGTGTGGATTTTAGCTTCTTATGCTTTGTTGCCTTCTTGTGCAGATATGGTGCTTGACACAGAAAAAAAGAGGAAGTTGGGTGAGTTGGTCGCTCGTCGCAAGGATGCTCTTGCTGACGCCAGTACCTCTACTCCTGCGGGCACTCCTCCTCCTGCTACCTCTACCCCAATCTCTCCTGAACCAACCCCCATCGACCAGAGGCAAAAAGGGGTGGAGGAGGCCACTGCCTCCGAATACGAGAATACCTGCATAGGCCTTGTCTTCAAGAGGAAAAGGACGGCTGATGTGGTGGCTCCATCACTCTCAGCTTCAGATGGCCATGCCCCCTCCTTCAGGGAGAATCCTCCCAGTGCCTCCTCCCCCCGTGACCTCATGGTGCTTGAAGGCGGGGGAAGATTGCCCCTGGGAGTGATCACGACACACCCCCTACTGTTGATCTGCCAGCCTTCCTCTAGCAGGCCCTCAAGTGCTTCCAAAACCGGGAGGTGGTAGAGAGCTTGAGTGAGGACCCCTTATAAGATCGTGCAGCTCAAGGCCTTCGCCCATCGCATCCAGCCTCTCCATGACTAAGGTGCAAGACTTGAAAGCTAAGGTGTCGAAGTTGAGGGAGGAATTAGCCCTCGAGGCCAATACGTCCTCCCAATACGAAGCTGCCTTGCATAAGGAGTTGGCAGATCTTCGCCAAATCGGAGACCAAGAAGCTCCTCTTTGAAAAATCTCAGGAGGCTTTTCTCGCTCATTCGAATATTTTGCCCCTTCATAATGAGGTTATCGAGTTGAAGGAAAAAGCTAAAGAGACACAGACCAAGATGGCCAAGTTGGAGGAAAGGGCCACTCAACAGGAGGTCCAACTTGGCCGACTAGAGGGGGAGTTAGCCCACAAGGTCGAGCTCTTCAAGCAGCTGAGGAAGAGCTCACCAGCAATGTCTCTGATGCTTATGGTGTTAGGTTTGAAGATGCCATAGCCCAGGTTGCATGTGTGCATCCTGAGATGGATCTCTCCCCATTTGAGGTGACAAAGCGGGTCGTTGATGGGCAGCAAGCTGCCAAGGAGTAACCTTTTCTTTGTTGTAATTTACTCGCTTGATGAACAATTTGTTAAGTTGTACATATTTATCTATGAAATCTTATTTTCTCCAATCTGCTTTCTTGCCTTGGTTGTTAACTATCGTGTTTTGCACTAACTTTGCTACCAATGCCTTTGACGCGTATTCACACCTTAAGTAGCATGCTTTCTCCCACTTGCTTTACCTTCTTACGACCTTCATTGTCTTAAGGTATCGATGATGTGCACATGACTCTTAAATGGCCTTACCTTCATTGTACGAAGATAAGAAAAACTCTCACTTGTTGTTTTTGGCCTTTGTCTTGCAAGATAAGAGAAAGGTCTTCCTGTTGATTTCATCCTTGCCTCTGAGGACAAGGGAGATGTCTTACTGGTGATACTGGTGAACCATGTTGTTCTCGACCTTTACTTACAAACAAGGGAGAAGTTCACCTTTCTGACCTCAACCTTGCTCCATGAGGGCAAGAGATGATTTAACTGTTGAACCGTGTGGACTAGGGAGTAGTGTGGTAAGCCTACACAATTCTAGGAACCTCCTCTGCCCAGGTCCCTTTGTCCTTCTCCATCCTTCTCTTCAGACCTCTGAGCAGAACTCGGTTGGCGAACTCAACCTGCCCGTCTGTCTAGGGTTGTTCGACAGATGCGAACACCTGCTTTATTCCCAACTTCGTACATAGTCTGCCCAACTGTTGGCTTGCGAACTGGGTGCCATTGTCTGATACCAAACGCTTTGGGATTCCAAAGTGGCATACTATGTTCTTCCACACAAAATGGTGGATCTTGTGGGCTGTGATTTGTGCCACTGACTCAGCCTCTATCCACTTTGTGAAGTATTCTATGGCTACCACGAGGTACTTCATCTGTCGCACCCCCAAGTATGAAACTACCATGGGCTATATATCGATCTGAGTTCTTCTGGAGGGGCCTTGTGCCAGTCAGCATGTTGTTGGCACTGCTTGCACTATTGTGCATATCCTGTGCAATCTTCCCTCATGATTGGACAATAATATCATGCGTGAATGGCCTTTGATGAGAGAGTTCGGCCGTCGATGTGGCTCCGCATATCCCTTCATGAAGTTCTGTCATAATGCACGTGCATTGCTCACCGCTTACACATACCAGGATAGGGTGAGTGAACCAATGTCTGAACAACTTTCCATCGATCAAGGTGTACTTGCTCGAATTTTTCTTGATTTTTCTAGTCTCCATAGGCTCTAGCGGGAGTACCCCATCAACCAAGTAGCGTTGGTAGGGTGTCATCCAGGTTTCTCTTGCATCAACTAGGCAAACCTGCAACGACTTCTCCCCAGCAACTGGGTACGCACTTATTCTGGGCGTTTTTAACGTCTCCTGAGTGAACGACCGATGACTCCTCTTCCCCTCTTCCAAAGTGTTGATTTGCTGGACTTTTGTTGTAATATCAGTGGCAGTTCGAGGTGTCCTCAGGATCTCCTAAATGACGGTCCTCTGTCTGCCACCTTTTTCCGCACTGGCGAGCTTTGTTAGCAAGTCAGCTCGGGCATTCTGTTCTTTGGGGACGTGTACTTGCTCGAACGCCTCAAACGTCTCCCTCAAAATCTGGACGTACTCTAGGTATGCCACCATCTATGGATCTTTGGCCTGGTATTCTCCTATGACTTGACCTGTGACCAACAAGGAGTCACTCTTTGCCAGCAAACCCTTTGCACCCATCTCCTTAGCCAACAACATTCCAGTGATCAAGGTCTCATACTCTGCCTGGTTGTTTCTAGACTTGAAAGCCAACTGCAGGGCCTGCTCAATCAGTAGCCCATTTGACCCTACCCTGTTGGTTGGAGGAACCGTCTACAGAGAGTTCTCATCTAAAACTTGTTCCTTCTTGGTGCGTGGCCGCCGAGGAGAGCTCTATCACGAAGTCAGCATAAACCTGGCCTTTAATAGGGCCTCTGGGCTCATACTGCATGTCAAACTTTGATAGCTCTATTGCCCAACGCACCATCCTTCTTGCAACATCCGACTTTTGTAAGACATTGCGAATGGGAAGGTATGTCATCACTATCACTGTAAAGCTCTGGAAGTAGTGGCGAAGACTTCGCGTTGAGAACACTATTGCCAGAGCTGCTTTCTCTATGGCCTAGTAGATTGGCTTCTGCATCTGGTTCTACTCTTTCACCAGGACCGAACTGATCGCCCGCTCTGTAACTACGAAGTACAGACGAAGTGGAGTACCCAGTTGTGGCTTGCATAACACCAGTGGACTGGTCAGGTATTCCTTTAGCTTAAGGAACACCTCTTTGCACTCTTTGGTCCATACGAATCTGTTATTCCTCTTCAGACACTGGAAATAGGGATGCCCCTTATCTCCCCCTTCTGACACAAACCTGGACAGAGCGACCATGCGCCTTGTCAATTGTTGCACCTCCTTTACTGAGATCGGGCTCCTCATTGCTATGATCGCAATACATTTCTCAGGATTTGCCTGTATCTCACGTTCGGTGAGTAGGAACCCTAAGAACTTGTCTGCTTCTACCCCGAACACACACTTCTCAAGGTTCAGCTTCAACTTGTACTTAGCTATTGTGGTGAATAGCTCCTCTAAATCTGCTACATGTTGTTCCCTCTGCTGGGAGGTGACCATCATGTCATCTACATACGCTTGGACATTTTGCCCTATCATGGGCGCTAGTACTCTGTCCTTCAGTCTCTGGTAAGTCACGCCTGCATTCTTAAGGCCAAAGGGCATCACCTTATAACAATAACAAGACAGCCTGTCATGAACGTTGTCTTGCACTCGTCCCTGGGTGCATCCTGATCTGATGTAACTAGAAAATGCGTCCAGGAAGCTAAGTAGTATGCAACCAGATACGTTGTCTACCAAAGCATCGATACTGGGCAATGGGTAGGAATCCTTCGGACAGGTCTTGTTGAGGTCTGTGAAGTCGACGCACATTCTCCACTTCCCGCTAGCCTTCTTCACTAACACCACGTTCACCAGCCACTTAGGGTATTGAATCTCCCTGATGTGACCAGCACTAAGCAGCTTCTGTGTCTCTTCTCTGATGACCTGACGCCTCTCGTCATTGAACTTGCGTCTTCTCTGGCGAACAGGTCGAACTTGAGGTCCATGGTGAGACAATGACACAGGAAGTCAGGATCTATGTCAGGCATGTCTGAGTCAAACCATGCAAAAGCATCCAGGTGTCGAGCTATGACTTCAGCAATCTGGTCCTGTGTCTCTTGGCCTAGTGATTTGCCAAGCTTGAACTTCTTCCCGTCGATCTCCCTTTCTAACATGTCTTCGGCAGGTTCGGGTCTTCTCTCCTGGGCGATCTCTGTGCGGGTGACCCCTTCTTCCCTCAGAGGTTGAGTGGTAACAGCCAACACTCCTATCTTCGTCTTGAGGCTATTCTCGTAGCACTTCTTAGTCTCCTTCTGATTAGACTTGATAGTGATCATCGTACCCTCGAGGGGAGACAACTTCATCTTCATGTGCCTCGTAGAGGCCACCGCTCCAATCCTGTTCAAAGCAGGTCTACACAAAAGTATATTGTAGGCTGATGGAGAATTAACAACGAGGTACCTGATGTTTGCAGTGCGTGAAGTTGTCCCATCTGTGAAGGTCGTCCTCAGTTCTATGTGTCCACGCACCTCCATCTGGTCTCCAGCGAAACCATACAAGCAACCGGTATAAGGTCTCAATTGATCTAGAAACAACTACAACTTGTTGAAGGTCGACCAAAACATCACATCGGTCGAACTTCCCTGATCTACGAGGACGCGATGCACCCTCCTTCTTGATGTCACTACCGAAATCACCACCGGATCATTGTCATGTGGAACGACGTTCTGGCGGTCGGGCTTGGTGAAGACGAGGTCGACATCGGGAGTTTGATCTGCCTCCAATACCTCTACTGCCATCACCTCTCGTGCATACTTCTTCTGCTGGGAGCCGGTGCATCCTCCTCACGAGAACCCTCCAGAGATGATATTGATCTCACCATGAATGGACACCTCGTAACCCTGATCTCTTCCCGTGGTTGCTGACGCTTGATCCCTCTACGGCTCTAGGAGGTAGTCCTTCAAGAAGTCGCTCTTCACTAGTTCGTCCAATTGGTACCCCGGTGACAAGTAGTTGCGTATGGCGTGGCCATAGGCTTGGTGGAATTCGCACCAAGCATTCTTGCTGGGCCCCAACTTTTTGTCAGTCTTTGGGGGCGTCTTCAACCTTGCCGCTATGTTAGGGATAAGGATCAACTCCTTAAGCTCTACACGAAAATTGTGCTTGGGGGGCGCGTCCCCCCTTGTATGTCTTGTAATCTAGGGCTTCCTTGTCTCATATGGCTGCTGCTTTCCCGAGCCTTTCTTCTATGTTGTTGCCTCGTGCACCCTCATAGGTTGAGGTCGACCTGCTGGTCGATTGGACAGGACCGACCCTGCTGCGTTTTTCTGTGACTCGATCTTCCGCGACGATGTGCACCATAGCCCGACTGATCACAATATCTAAGCAGCGAGTCACTGAAGGACCCTGGTAGCATTCCTTTGGTGAAGGCATGCACCGTCATGGCTTCATCCTTGGTGTTTAGCCTCACCACTTGGACGCCAAACCTGTTCAAGAACTCTCCCTGGTACTTTTTTATGTCAAAGACATCGTAAAAGATTGAAGGGGGAGCCCTGTTGATAAGGTACTGCTCTCTGAACAACGTTGTGAATTGGTCGAAGGTAGTAATGTGTGCGTCAGGGAGACTGACGAACCATTCCAACGTTGCGCCTGCCAATGTTCTCATAAACAACTTGCAGTACACATCATCAGATCCTTCTGTAAGCATCATCTGGGTGTGGAATGCTGTGAGGTGAGCCTCTGGTTCCTCTACACCTGTGAAGGTGACTTTTGGGCCCATGGATGTGGCTGCTAACACAACATCCATGATCGCCTGAGAGAACGGCATGGGGCGTGCCCTGGGTGGTATGGGTGGGGCACGCTCATCCACTGCGCGCTCCCCTATCTGTTGCAAACTCCTGCACAGTTCCTCATTGGTTCTGCGTAACTCTTCCTTGTTTGCCTGTGACGTGGCTAGATCAACCTGAAAATGCTCTTGGTCGACCATAGACGCCGCTACTGCCTCCTGGAGGGCGCGCATGGTCTCCATGATTTGTTGCTTGGTGACGTTGTCCTCTCCCGAGGGCGCAACATATCCTTGCCTCGTACTCCACATATTGCTGGTAATCTCTTAACACGATTGTGAGTGGGACCTTGTTTTATTGGGCCCCACGGTGGGCGCCAATGTTCCCGCTTGTTGACTCGTTTGTCGGTTGACTCGAACGACAATCTTTGGCTCGCCTGTCTCCGCCTGAGAATCAAACTTCCCTCGGTTGAAGAACCTCTCACCTACAAAGACAAAGGGCGCCTTAGCGGCCGTTTGCACTCCGACGCTCAAGTCAATACTGCGCAAAGAAAGAGTAAGTGTATAAAGTAGTTTTAGTCTTAGAAACGGTGTACCTTGTTAGGGTTCTTAGCACCCTTTATATAGGTTATAACTAGGGTTTACTTTTGTTATGTTACCGATGTCTATGGTTCCTTGGAGAATGTCCTTGCACCGCTATTACACAATCTTAGCGTAATCTAGCACATAGGACTTTCCTTTACTAGAGTGCAACGACTAACAAAATGGTTGCCAAGGTACCAACTCATGCACCAACGTTGCGGGGCTATCTATTCTATGGGTGCCCTAAGTATTCACGTGTCATGCATGCAGTCTTCCCTTGGAAACCCTTACCATAACGAGCCTTAGCGCCTCTAAGGGTTGTTTACTTGTGTCGCGCCCAAATGCGCTACACACCCTGCGTGCATGGATCCCTCGTGACTTAGGCTTTTTCTTAGTATTTGGGAGTTAATCTCATGTTAACTCATATTGCTTGTGGGACCCAGCTTACGTGGCTCATCTTTACTATCTAACACTGATGTCCGATGTCTGAGGTCTTCTTTGGAGTCGATGACTGAGGACTGGTCGGTACAATATTCGTCATATTTTCGTCATCACATTCGATGTGGGTTAAAATTGACACAGTAGAGGTAGAATTTGACATTTTCTTCCTACACCCCTAAAATGTTGTGCAAAGACAAAGTCGTCCCTATATAAAATTTGTATATTTATTTTTTTTCATTATGGATTACAAAATTTGGTAAATTTTTGTATTGGCACTTCTGTTAAATTTTTTATTTGGCGAATCCGGTAACCTCTCGGATTGGTGCTTCTTGTAGTACATGAATGATAGTGTTAATCCAAAATAAAAAAAATACAAAACATCCATAATTAAAAAAAACCATTCCTGATTTGTCAATATGTAATTCAAAACATGCATTCCGGATTCAAAAATTCATAATTGAAAAAAATCATTTTGAATCCTCCAATCCGTAATAAAAATTAGACTTCTGGATTCAGCAATCTGGAATCAACAATTTATGCAAACTTTATTTTCGGAACACCCCCTTATCGAAAAGCAACATGGTTGACTTTCGGATTGATGAATCCGTAGCACACTCTCAAATCCCAATTTCAAAATAAAAGGTGAAGGTCAAATTCGAGATTTATAAAATTATGAAGGTGAAAAAAAAAAATGTAGGGATGTAGGAAGAAACTGCCTTACCCTTTATTTCTTTCCACCATCAGTTTTTTCTTTCTCTTCTCTTTCCTTTTAAAAAATCTGGATCCATTTCGCTGGCCAACCTTTTTCTATTTATCACTCATTCTTTATATCCTCATCCCTACTTTAAAAAAAATACGAATATATAATGTATATCCACAATTTTAAAAATTATTATAAATTTATATTATAATATTATAATCTATATAAAAACACAATGTAAAAAAATGGAACAATTAGAATTTAGTTACATCCATTTAATCAAATTAATATTATTTCATGAAAGCTAGATATTCATACATATAAAATCTCACCTGAGAAAATTGATTGGAGTAGGATTTCTCATCTTAAAATTGAAGCCCTTAAGTATTTCACCTCCTATCTTTACAACCTTTGTTATTACCAACAACTATGGGAACCAAAATTAGGGAGAAATAACCAACAAATAAGAAATATGGGCATAATTGGGTATTTATGTGTTTTTATATTTGTATTTGTATTTATTAAATTGAAATATAAATTTATAATAAATATTTGAATAATAACATTGTTTAATCAATTTTCAATATTAAATATAACTATATATATAAATGATAAATTTCACTAACAATATATAATGAATTAAATTATAATTTATATTTTATATATTTACATGTATTTATCTATTATAAATTTTATTTATATAATAAATATTAATTCTATGTTAGTTTTCAGCAACAAAATGGCATTGTAGTGAGAATTGACAGAAGAAAATTTACAGAGAAAAGAAGAAATTGTTCTCTCACTGAAATGAAAATGATAAACCCTAAACCACCGAATTCTGAACTCACCACACAATAGAGAATCTGAATCACGATCACAGAACCTGTAAGCAATAACTAACGACAATGCTACAATTCTTAGCGCTGTTGTAGAACTTTGGATTTTGTGTCACTCAGGACCACAGTAGTAACCATGGGCCGTCACTCTTCTGGCAACCACTCTCCCTCCTCCCGCCGTCACCGGAGTCACCGCAGCATCTCTCCGCCGCCGAGAGAAAAGCATGAGCGTTCCGGCCGCGGCGTGGCTAAGCCGGTTCGGACCGATTCCGGTTCGCCGGATTCTCCGGCTCGCTCGCGCTCTCTGTCTCCGCGAACGAAGCGGTTGAAGAGAGCTCAGACGGAGCGCGAGACTCGTGAAGGTGAGAGGAGCCGTGGCAATAGCAGAGGAAGAGGTTCGGAGAGGGACGCAGTTGAGCGCAGGGAGAAGAGGAGAACGGAGAACGACGGAAGCGGCGGTGGTGGTGGAAAGAGTAGCAAATCGGAGAAGAGGACGGAGAACGAAGACTCTGGCGGAAGGAGTAACAAATCGTCGCGGTCGAAGCACGAGAGGTCGCCGGAGCGCGAGCGCAATGGAAGGGGCCGGCATAGGTCTCAGTCTCCGCCGCGTCATCACACCTCCTCCGGGAATGCAAAGCCTCGTGATGAGGTGTCCGGTGATATCCAACCCTAGTTCATACCAATTCTTCGAGTTCTACTCTTTTTTTTGTAATTTAAGTTGTTTTTGCTTATGTTTGGTATGTGTGTTGTTTTGCTGAATTGTAAAATCTGAAGTATTTTTTAATGCTGATGTTGGAATGAAAGGTTGGAGGATGTGGTTTGGGAGATGGTTTGGGAGATGGTCTTATGGTTGGAATCCTGTTGAACGTTTGTTGTGACTTTTGCTAGATAGGGGTGGGTGGGAATTTAGGTGTTTCTGGATGTCCATTGAATTTGTGGAATGTAGAGTTTTGGATGTAATTTGAGAAAATTTGAAGCTTCTTTAGATGTATGAGGGGATCAGAGAGTTTGGCAAAATAAATGTTTGTGATTGGGAGATTTTAAGAATGAGGGTGAAAATTGAGTTAGGTGAGGTTGGAATTTTACTAAGGTGGGGTTTTGAGGATCTATCTGATGATTTTCTGAGGGTGGATTTAAGTTGAATACTAGTACTATGAAAATATGTGAAAAAAATGGACAAACATGCGATTGTTATTGTAATCAGGGTTTGTACTCAAGTTATGTGATTAAGGTAGTGACCGTAACTGTAGAAGTTGTGAGAGCTCTGATTCTGTTGTCTTGTGTGCTGACCACCTATTATAAGTTAATTTTTAGTTGAAGTGTAATTCTTCTATTTACAATTTACATCAAGAAAAAGGAAGCGTTAACAGAAATTATAATGGTACTTTGTATTTGAAATATATATTTCTTTAATTAGAGAAAATTGCCTCATCCAGTATTGGTTTTTCTTTTTGAGTACCTGTTTATTTCATGTTGCTTACTAGTATTGTCTCGTAAGTTCTTTTAGACATTGTGGTATGGAAGATTAAACAAGGGAAAAGGTGAGGTCAGCTTGGAACTTATGGAGGTTTTTATAGAGTAAAACGTTGCCTTTCCTATGGGAGGCTTTTAGTTTTAGTACTAATTAGCAGTTTCATTTGACAAGTCATAAGTGAGTGTGAGGATGAATATAAACATGATGCATGAGTAGTAATTTGTGGACTGGTAATGGTAATCTCTTGGTTTCAAAGTGCTGATTCATTTATAAAATTATTCTTTATTTTTGGCATTTATGTTTCATTTTCCCTTGTTTTCTCCCATCTTTGTGTTCTCTTTATTCCTGTTTTGAACTTCTTTCTATTTTAAGGTTTAACTATTTTCTAGAATTAATGCTTATCTGGATTGCTGTTTAACTTTTGAAGATGATAAACTCAAGCGGAGCTGAAGAAATGTAAGTTTCTGTTTGAACTCTGAAATTTATTTACCATAGTGTTTGATTGTTGGTTTTTGTTTGATTTAAGCCATATCTATTAATAGGAATGCTGCATTTTTTTTTTGTCTTAAACTGTTCAATCTTTAACATTCTTTGACTCTCTTCCCCCATCTTTGCTCATCTTGGTTGGATGAATAGTGGTGTGATCTCATTTATGTAATCTTACCAGGCCGTGGTGTGATCTCAATTGTGGTTAGATATGTGATCATCAAACTGATAAATTTTATTTTTGTAAAATAATGTTTTTAGGCAGCCTTGAGCTTGAACATATTATAGATTTTTTGTGCTGAACTGTAGGTTGAATATTAAAAATTTGAATATCATACAGTTCTACATATTACTTTCTATAAATTGAATGTAGTATGTTCCAAACAATTTTATGTCCATAGATTAAAAGAGATTATGTCTACTTTTTAAGAGGAAATTAACGGTCAAACCTCAGTTATGGAATATAAGGATCTCAGCATCCTCCTTTTAATAAAGTTGAATTGTCAAAATAGTGGTAATGAAACTGGATTATTAGCTCATTTGTTGTATTTTCTTCTCCTCTATCCTTAAAAGTGTGGAACTTTGGGTTCTACTTTTTGAATAATTTAGAATTAGTTGGTATTGCTTTTTGTTGATGACAGTCTGATTGCTGCTTTGGCAGGGATGTGGAGAATGATTCTATTAGGAAAATGAAGGCTGCTGCAGATGCTTTGGAAGAAAAACAGAAGGTAATAATGGGCTAATCTTGTGTCAGAATATTATGTAGTTCTCCATGTTCTTTTTATACTGGTTGGGTAGGAGTTGAGACCCCTTTCAGGTAAATTAGCTTGTTTACTCCTTATACTTTATTGCTAAGCTTCATGCTTTTGCATCTTGCTTTAATCTTTTGGAGGCTTCTATTGCTAATTGGTTGGGTTGGATACTGTACATGCGAAGACAATGTTTAATTGGCCACTTGTGTTGTTCAGTAGATGTTTGTGAAAGAGTCATATCTAACCTAGGTTATTGCTGCTCTATGGCATAGAGATTCTTCTTCTCAAAGAACATAAATAAAGATGTTGTATGAAGTACTTGCTAACTGCTTCTTTACTAGTTTCAATAGTATTCAATCAGGTGACCTTTTCTTTGTGGAGGCTATAATGAGGCATCCCCAAGCTCAAGATATTACTAAGTTATATGTTAGATAGACTTTACCATTCAAAAATGAAAAATTGAAAGACATTTGATTTAAGAATGAAGGGGCGGGGTGGCGGGGTCCGAGGGAAGGAGAGAATAAATATTTAAGCATTGTTAATATTGAAAACACTATGACAGCATTTATATTTATGTCAATTGAATTCGAAGTTAGTTGTGTGTCCAGAGTGCTTAATTTGTATCTATTAACTCAAGTTGAGTTGCAATCCAAGGAAAAATAGTGAAATAATATGGTTTAAAAATTAAAAGCTGATATTTCTATTTTGTATAAATAAGGATATTTCTTAGTGATTTACTCATTTTTTTTCTGAAATCATGTCATTTATACTTTTGCAGCAAAAACCTTCATTTGAGCTATCTGGGAATCTCGCAGCTGAAACAAATCGAGTCAGAGGTGACACTACTATTTTTTAGCATGTTTTTTTATCATTCACTATTAATTATATGCTGAACAGTGTTTCTTTTTCAGGCATTACTTTGTTATTCAATGAACCACCAGAGGCTCGAAAACCAGATATTAAATGGAGGCTTTATGTTTTCAAGGGTGGTGAAGTGCTAAATGGTTAGTGTTTATGGCTTCTGCATATAAAATATGTTATAATAACAAACTGTCAAACTTGTATGCCCCATGTCAATATATTATGAAAGCTTTTCTCACACATGATAGACCTGTAGGTTTTTTTCCCTAGTTTCTGGTGTTGCAAAATAACAAACTGTTTTGTTTTGTCCTTTTCCATGCTTCATGTCTGTGAATTTTTCTGGTTTATATTGTTCACTTTTCCTTTTTGTTTCTTGTGTTATATCATTCCACTGAGCCCTGGACACTTCTACCTGTTGGGTACATAAGAAGTGTGCTTAACTGATAAGTGTAAGCTCTAGTTAATTGCTCAGTCCTCATCATTTGGTTTTTACTCTATTCACATGAATGCCGCTGATTTTTTTCCTTGCAATTTATTTGGTAAGTTTCCAACACCTTATGCATTTGGATGAGCCTCCCATAGTTAGATGAGCTTTATGTCTGAATTCCTTTTCTACTTCCACATTTGGTTATATGTTATCCTTGTCTCTACAATTTCCTTCCTTTTCTCATAAATTTTCATCAGTTAATTTAAAAAAAAAAAATCTTTTTGCAGTTTAGTTGTTTAATTAAAAATCTTCTGTAATGTAATTTTCTGGGCTTCCAAAGAACACTTTATTTTTGCTTTCTACCTACTTTTGCTTAAAAAAATTCCATATGATTGATTGGCAGAGCCCCTTTATATACATCGCCAAAGTTGTTATCTTTTTGGAAGGGAAAGAAGGGTTGCTGATATCCCTACAGATCATCCATCTTGCAGCAAACAACATGCTGTTATTCAATTCCGGTATTTCATCAATTTAAGCTACCCCCGCAAGGGTTCCTTTGGATATCAGTATTTTAATTATGGTGATTGGATTTTATGAACTTCTTAAAATTCCTTATCTTATTAGGCAAGTTGAAAAAGAGCAAGCTGATGGTACATTATTAAAACAAATAAGGTAATGCCAGATTCGTACTTATAAGTTATATGCACTCATGTACCGCTAAAAGTTTCTCCATATGCTAACCTAATATGTACTTTTCTGCACTAGGCCTTACATTATGGACCTGGGAAGCACAAACAAAACTTTAATAAATGTGAGTGTTGGTTGAATGCTTTTGATAGTTTGATTAGTTTCTTTATGTTTATTTGTTTTGGTAGTAATGAATGGGCTGAAGTTAGATATATAATGAGTATGTGTGGTACTTTCTGCTTTTTCAGGATAGTCCCATTGAGCCTCAACGATATTACGAACTTAGGGAAAAGGACACCATTAAATTTGGTAATAGTAGGTAAGTGAGATGTAGATATTCATTGTTTTTCATGATGTTCAACATACATGTTTCTTTTGTCCAAGTGGAGAATTGTAGGCAAAAGTTGTATCTCTGCTTTCATCTGTGAATATATTTAGTGTTTTGGGTGACTGCAATTAAAGGTTACGGATGTTTTTCCAATCTATTAAAGCTATTGCTTCTCCATTTTGTAAATTGGAATGTGCAAACTGACCTTTGAAGTCCCTAAAACGGGAATCCAACACACACTTAGTAACTGCGCCACCTTCCGATGACATATTATATTTTGTAGCTTATTAATATGTAATATTTATCATTCATTTCTTTGAACCTAATTATTTTGGTAATAAGGTTTTTAACTGAAGAAAGAATCTGTACAAGAAAAAGATTTCATATATGGATTAGAGGGAAGTTAAGTTCTTTGACTGGAAAGGGAAGGGCACATTTTGTTAGTAACACTATTTGAATATAAGGAGTTAAGTCTTGTGTATTGTGCCCTCCAGTTGAGCTACGAGGCACGGTTAAATTGTTGTTAGTGGTGCCAAGGTCAGGCATTTATGTTCTGACGCAGAAGTCAAACACTTTGTTTAACTTTTCATGAAGGTGGAATTTTTTTTAGGATATTATGTGACCTAAAATTTTACTGGTTGAGGACTAGTTTGTCGGAGGCATCTGAATGCAATGAATTTTATTGTGTTTTCTTTTTCGTTGGTACAAATGCAAGTCTCTGACCACCAGTCAAAGTATGTCTATATACTTCTCATGCCTCTTCACGTCTTTAATTTCTTAGCAATGAATTTTGTACATGTTCTATATGATGATTATTATTAACACATTGTCTTCTACTGCAGTCGAGAATATGTATTATTACATGAGAATTCCATGGGGTAATGAACTTCAGACTTTCTAGCTTGGCTCCAGTCTGCTCATCAGAACTGATTAAAGCGTTCCATCAGAAGTTCTTGTAATCAGAGTACTACTTTTGTGTATCTCTGCTTTCAGAAATTTCTAGTTCAGTTTGTGTACAAGTTTCTTGTTATTATTGCAAGACACATTGGATAAATTCAATCTTCAGTCCCCTACTTGAGCAAAACCTGACCTTTATAAGCTGGTAAATTTTCCCTGTGAACTTACTTTGCTTTATTGAAACATTTGCTTGTTAGTTTCTGATAGGGTTCAAACATTTCTCTTCCTCTCATCCCTTCTTAAGATCACAAGGGAATCTATATTTTATTCGAGTGTCTGAACAAATTGAGTTTAATTTCTATGTTTATCATTGTAACAAATTTATTATATACCTCGTCAAGTGTTAACATATTATATAATAATGAAAGCTTAATTCATCAAGAAACTGCGGTTAACTGCAGTTTTAGAACTTAGTACAAATTTGTCATCCATGTTTGCAGCTTCAGCGAGTTTTAACTGACAAGAAATTGATGAGTTTTACATTAATTGTTAAACCCTCTTTCATTCTTCGATCCAAGACTTGTGATAGGTTGAATAGTAGTGAAAAATATTAAACTGTTTTGTGTAAATTAAATTAATAAAATATTTTTTCAAAAAAAATCAGAAAGTGTTAATTATGTGCGCTTCAGTGAGTTGCAGAGTTTGCCATAAAATTCAATAATTTAAATGGTATGATAAGAGAAAAATTAGACCTTCACGGAACCTTTTTTGTGTGCATCATATTATTTTTTAATATTTTTCATTTTAATTACTAAAGTAAGATGATGATAATAAATAAGGTATTTAATTATTAGAATTTTAACAAATATAATACAAAATTCTTTTGCAAAAGTATGTTTTTTCCGCTTCATAAAAAGTATCTCCAAATCAATAGTTGAATTTTAATTTAACTTGAAAAATAGAACTCCATTATCTGTCTCTTTGCAACGAACTTGCTAGTTCCAATATCTTAAGATTCGCCTTAAACAAATTAATTCATTTAAATTCTCAGAAGTCTAAATTGAAGTCATTCAAATTAAACATGTAGTTCATGAATCTATATAGATTTTAGAGTATAAATTAAATTTTTAAACAAAACATTTGAAAAGTTACGTAAAAAAATGTTACATTTTCTTGAACTATAACAAAAGGTTTAATGGTGTCTCTGATATTTCAAGAAATCAATTTCCTAGTAAAATTATTAAAAAATAGTTTTGAAATAATTGATAAAGGGGTGTATTGATCCCTAGTTTAGATGATATCGGTAAAAAAAAAATCATTATTTGAGATATTATCTATTCTTAAACTTTGAATTCGGGTTTTTTCCTTTAAAAAATGTTTCGATGAGTTAAGGAAGAAAAAGTAAAAATATATTTAAAGGACTCATAAGGTATGTGAGATAATTAGATATACGAGTAGTTATTAAATTTTCTAATGCTTTAATTTCTATAAACAAAAATATAAAAAAAAAA
>Ga0123341_1000927_pt1 | contig 20517 bp, 13 predicted proteins | sample Turbeapinknodule_FD_89959 | JGI IMG/M metagenome (GOLD analysis project Ga0123341, IMG submission 89959) | Root nodule microbial communities of legume samples collected from Mexico - Turtle bean Mexico pink nodule | ecosystem: Host-associated > Plants > Roots > Nodule | place: Mexico: Nepantla...
ATTTAATATAGATAGATAAAAACATGGTTCCTTCCCATTGAAAAAAGTTGTTTTTAATTTTATTTTAAGAAACTTATATTTATTAAAATATTGTTTCTATTGGTTTTATTTATCTCAATATTCAAGAACACTTACCTATATTGTGCATTTTTATTTTCCAGGTTGAGAAGTGTAGAAGATTTCAGACTACCCTGTTTAAGATCCTGCTGAATGGGGACTTTAATCAGTTACCAAGTGCTTCAGATAATTTCAGTTTAGGAGATAATCCTGAAATCGATTATCTTCTGCTCCCAGCCACTGTTAAAGACCAGAGACCTTCAAAATCAATTATTGATTGGAAGTCTGTCTATTCTTTTCCTTTTTCATCTGAAAGTACCAGTGATTGCAACTGCAATCATCATGCTTGTGATGTGAAGATCCAAAATGGTTCAGTTTGCTCTTGCAAACTTGAAAACTGTGTTGTCTACACTCCTCATAGTGATTCTATTTATATCATTGCTCATATAATGAGGGATTTGAATGGAAACTCAACAATGTTACACTCAGGTCGTAATAGAAGTGCCACCTACAAGGAGCACTTCAAAAACAAGTAAGTAAATTTTGTAGCTTACTTATCTACTTGTGTTTCAGATGTCAACCATTGAGCACCATGAGTGCTTTCAATTTTTGTTTGAAATTTCAGGCACAAGATCGAATTGAGTTTTCCACACCAATCCTTACTCCGTGGAAGGAAAGGTTTTGAAGTCAGGAATTACCTTATGAAGGATAGGCAAAATAAGAAAAAAGGTTCAAGTTTTTTACTTTTACAAATTCGTTTTTCATATAGTCTAGTTCCTAGTACATTGCTATGTGACTCATGTTACCCAAAAATATTAAAAGGCTTTGTAGTTATAGTGTTCTTCATGAATCCATGGAGGAAACAGAAAGAATATGCCTTAATGTTGTGTGTTGTATGTCCACACATGGTTATTGTTTATAGTCATGTATTAAGGTACCACAGAATCAATGTCCATCACAGTAACAGAGGGAATAAAAGCTTATCCCATTAGAAGATTTTAAAAACTATATAAAACATGTCTGCATTTTTTTGGGATGTGCAGACCATAATGTTTCATTAACAGTGTATTAACTTGATTCTGTTTTATGTTGCTTAAGCTGTCACATAACTTGCTCGTCTACAATATTGAAGCTGTTAAAATGCCATTTGAGCAAGTTTATTACAAATATCAAGAAACCTGATAAATTTTTTTGACCCCTTTTGGCTAGGAGAAAAAATGAGTTCTGAAGAATTGCCGCCAGAACTTTGTTCTGTAATCATGTCACCAATATCAATTGGTACCATATATTCATTTTCTTTTGTTCCATCAATCATGCATTGGCTTGAAGGCTTGCTCATTGCTTTCAACTTAAAAAAGATGCTCATGGATCATTGTACCCAAAATGATATCCCAATCAGCAAGGTAAACCACTTCTTTCTGTGAAAAATGCTTATAATTATAATTTGATTATATTTTACATTGATGAGAACAAATTAGATAGTTCGGACTTTTTTCATGTTTTTTTTCTTTTATAAATAAAAATACTTCAACCCATTATGCAGAGATTGTTCGAAACTATAAACGCAATATGCTTTTGAATTGAACAACCGAGATTAATGCCTGATTTGCCTAAAGTGAAGAAAACAGAATATGAACTTCAGAACGATGGTTTAATTGGACAAGCTTAATAAATTCTAATATTTTTTAGAAGTCAATCACGCTGATTTAAGTGAAGAGATTTTGTTTTATTTTCATTTTAAAAACATTTTATTATTTTCTATTAAAAAATCTCCCAATTTTTGATTTCTTTAAGATTTGTGAATTATCATATTTTAAGTTTTAAAGCATTTTCATATTTGGTCATTCAAAGATTTTTTTTAAGACTACATTTGTCTTCAATGAACATGAATATGATGTCACATTTATTAAAAGAATATTTCATTATCTATTTAAAAATTCAAAAGCAACACTAGTTATATTATCTTTAATGACATTTTTATCTTTATTTAGTTTATATATATAATAATATTTCTCACTGTGAAGAAGATGAAGGAAAATTTAAGAGTTTCTTAGCGAGTCAACTCAATTTTACTCCCTTAATTTTTTTGCAGGTTTAAACATCTTTTTACTCACTTGATTTTTTATACCAGCAAATATAACTACTTTAAAGTTTTATTTTACAGTACATTATATATTTAATAAACTTATCTAATATATACATTATTGAATCATTGAAAAAAATTATAATTAGAAAACAGTACATGATTGCATGAAGTTTTGAGTAAAGTTTATTATGATTATGGTAGGTTCTACAAGCAATAACTGCAAAGGGATGTCAAGAGGCTTACAATTACGAGTACTTAGAGACACTTGGAGATTCTTTTCTAAAATCTGCTGTTAGTCTTCAGCTTTTCAAGACCCATCAAAACGATAGAGAGGGTGTGCTCTCCAAGCTCAAGGACAAACTCATTTCCAATTATGCCTTGTGTAATTTTGGTTCTGCCAAAAATCTTCCGGTACACTATTATTATCTTGTTATCTCTTCTCTTCCTATTCTTATATTTTCAGTATAAGCTTCATTTCAACCACTTCTGTATTAATACAAAAGCGAAGAATTCATTATAGTAATCTTAGTTTCTTGTTTAACCATTTGTGACTTTCTTTATCATTGTAATTTCTGATATTTCAGACTATGTCAAAAGAAGTAAACTAATTTACTCTTAAGGAATGTGCCTTAAACATATTTTCAGATCGGCCAAACTATACAAAACCTTGAACAGTGCTTGTGTCCGTATTGTCAAAATAACCTTTTGGAATCTCGTATTTGATAACATTGAAGTTATCCCTGGTTCTATTTTTTGGCACTGTTTTTGAAAAGAATTTGAAAAGGAAACCTTTTTCACATATTGCAGGGTTTCATAAGAATGGAAGCATTTGAACCAAAGAAGTGGGACATACCTGGCGATAAGTCAAGGAGTCTCTTGCTGAAAGAAGAGTTGGTTTCAAGTGGAAGAACAAGCATGTATGTTGGCAGAAAGAGAAATATAGAGGTAAAAAAGGTTGCTGATGTTGTTGAGGCACTAATTGGTGCCTTTATAAGCACAAAAGATGAAAAGGCTGCTTTATCGTTTATTAATTGGATTGGCATCGATGTTGACACCAAGATTATGCCATATGAGAGGCACCTTAGCACTCACCCCGAGAATCTTGTAGATGTCAAATTTTTAGAATCTCAGCTGAAGTACAAGTTTAAAGACCCTTACCTTTTAGTAGAGGCTCTCACCCATAGTTCTTGCAAACGATCAGGAATTTCGACATGTTATGAGGTACTGTCATGATTATTTACTTACTAACTAGAAGCATCATATACTATGAAAACTTTAGGGTATAGAAGAGGATGGAATAAAAGAAATAATGAAATATAACAGTATTATATTTTAATTCATTCCATTTTATTCTATCTCTTTCCATCAAATTTGGAAGTCCTTGTAATACCGTATCACTGATAAATTCTTAACATGATCTGCAGCGATTAGAATTTCTTGGCGATGCAGTGCTGGACAATGTAATGACGATGCATTTCTATGAGGAATATTATAATGAAAAGTGTTCACCGGAATTTCTTACTACCATGAGGTCTATTTCTGTGAACAATGAGTGCTACGCTTTGTCAGCCATTAAAGCTGAGCTGCACAAACACATACTGTGTGACCCCGTAGTAGAAAAGAATATTAAGGAGACAATAAAAAGTGTTGAGAATTTATCTCTGGAATCAACTTTTGGATGGGAGCTAGAAACATATTTCTGTCCGGTCAGTTGTTCAATATTTCAGTGCATGACTTCTTCCAATCCCAACATTTTTCATTATTATTCACATTACTAACATATTCATGGGAGCTCTTCATTGTTTATGGTTACATGCAAAACGTTACAAGTCTGTATTGAATAGAATATGAAGTTTAATGTACTATTTAGTCATGAGATTCTCTTGTGTTTAAATCAGGTGCATTTTTTTTCAATTTATGTCAGGTGCTTGGAGATGTTATAGAATCTATAGCAGGAGCAATTTTTGTTGATTCAGGTTACAAGAAAGAGATCGTTTTCAAAAGCATAAGGCCCCTTTTGGAACCCCTTGTAACACCTGAAACAGCGAGGCGACATCCTATTAGTGTGTTGCAAGAACTGTGCCAGAAAAATCAGTATAAAATGGAAGTGCAATCCCCTGTGAGTGACAACGATGGAACTTTGGTTACAATTAAGGTGAAAGCTAACAGGATCACTTACCAGCACACTGCTAAAGCTTCTAACAAGGATAAAGCTCGTAAAGTGGCCTCCAAGGAACTCTTAAAACAATTGAAGGTAACGGAATCGATGTTATCTATGAATAGAAGACGATTTTTGTTCACTCTATTATCTGCAGTCTTTTTGTTTTGTTGCTTTGTGGATGAAATAATTTTTCGTGTACTGTGTAAGTGATTTTGGAAACTAATTCAAGTTTTTAAAACTTTTATTTGTAATTGCAGATTTGCAAGTCTCTTGGCTAATTCATGTTGTACGCCCAAGGAATGCTGTATTAAGGTTTTGCAAGCATTTGGACTGAAATAAAATAGATTGATTTGAGATTTTAAGACCATTTAAAGTTTGTCTGGTCACCCAATTACTTTTTAGTTAATTTTAACATATTTCTTCCTAATAAGGCTTGTAGAAAAAAAAAACTTCTGCAGAAGTTAAAATTATCTGGCGTATAAACTAATTTATGAAAATAATTTTCTCGCACATCTACTCTAGTCTAATTTTAATTTATGCAAAAAGTTCTTTTTAGTCTTCTTTTCCTTCAAAAATCATAATAGAGAAATTGTATATATTTTAAGTTAAAAAATTGTTAACATTTTTTTTGGGCTTAAAAACCCTTTTAAATAATAATCGTTTTAATAATATTTTTCTTAAAACTTAATAGTTCTTAGAACACAGATACTTCCAACTTTTAATTTCTGAAATGTTAAAGTTAGATTAGTTAATGAAATAGTATCTTAATGATATTTGTAAGTAAAATTATAATAGTAGTTCCAGTGACCAATAATATATTCCCAACAACATAACAATGTATTAATGTGTTATCGATTTCAGAATTTAATCGGATACAAGGACCATTAAATTAAAGATAATTATTCAAACTCAAATAAGTAATTGTCACAAGCAGATTAGATCAAACCTACTCATTAGCTCACAATTTCAGTTCAAAAAACTATTGATAAAGAGATTTTTTTTTAAAAATTCAAAAGGATATATTATACATCATCGAGACAACTAATAGAAAAACAATTAAATACGTCCTTTTAGCATAATTCTACCATACCAGTTTTGCTATGACATCATCGTATCTTTGCAAGTTGTAGTTGAACTAACTGCAAATTTCCTCAAAACAAAACTTCTGAAAGTTAGGCTTTCACAGAAGATCATAAAAATAATCCAAACCTTGGCCAATTTCCCAGATCGAGATGCCACATCCCCATGAACGGGCTTCCTCCAACCGCAAAGAAATTGACTTCAAAGATGGATAGAATACCGCATGCTTGATATCCTTGTCGTCATTGTAAAAGAAAAAGTGTTCCCCACTGTTCTTATCCCACTGCAGTTCAGGCCTATGCTTCTCCAAAAGTGCAAGGTAATCTCTCCCAATAATAGCTCCACCACCACCTTCACCTGCACTCGCAAATTTCACTAAAGTGCAAAACAAAAAATGCTTTTACATGATAATACCTCCGAAAAACTGAAAGAGAGTCTAGGATGATCTCAAAGCCTCAAAATGTCTAAAAAAGGTGTTCTTGTTCCACTCAAAAAGCAATAAGAAATTAATATAAATATCATCCCTAATCTAATGGGCACATTCCTGTCTAGATCCCCCCCTCCTTGGTCCCCTTAGTGGGGGTCCCTTAAGTACCACTTTAGCTGTTCTAGTAGCTATGTGTGTGCACTCTACATTGCCACCGTGAAATTAAACATAAGTTTAGTTCAAAGGATGAAAGAAGAGGGATTTTAGTCCTGGTACCCAACCTCCTTTTATTCCCTCCTACCAAAAATGCACAGATAAGAAACAAAGGAATTACCTCTTGAAAGGGAGAAATCATTTCCATAGAAGTTGATGCCGAGAAGTATCTTGGGGGCGAGGCTTTGGGCTCTATTGCCAGAGGTACCAAGAAGCAGCTTCAGAACAATTTGAATCCATTTCAAAGGTGCATTAGGACCAGGATTATGAGGATTAGAGAAGTTGTATGTCATTAACGAGAATCCATCCACAGCTGCACTTAAAACCTCAAGATCTTTAGGACCAAAGTCATGCTCTTGCAGCTTCTCAGAAGATGGTGGACCTATAACATAGACTAGCTGCAGCTTCTGCCCACTAATTTTCTCTGAGCCTATAGAATGCAGAGCATCTCCAAGCTGTTTTACAAACTGCAGTGCCTGTGCTAGCAAAAGAAGAAAGCACCACATCAATTACTAGAGTGCCTTAATACAAAATGAATACATTGTTTCACAGAAACACGATGATTGAATTTACAATTTTCCCCGTGGAAGTCTATCTATGCTAATAGAGTTATCAATAACAAAACTGTCTTACAGGTGACAGTGACAGAATTAATAGTGTGCTTCCATTGAAGAGAACTTAATTATGTGACCCATGTTCCAAGTGGTAAAAAATAAGCACCTCAGTCATTCATTACTGAAGTAATAACAATTTTTACGTAACCATATAATGACTGACCTTGTCAATCACAGTTTGGAAGAAGGCTCAATAGCTTAGTCCATGAATCACAGGCAGAGTTCCGTATAATAACTTGGCTGTATAAAAAGTACTGAAAAAGATTAAACGGAACAACTGCTCACCAAATTCCGCATGTTTGGATCATGCAAGATACCATAGGCTGCCCACCTTGACCAAGATTCTAAAACAATACCATCATATCCCATTTCCCTACAGAAGCAAAGCATTCACATGAAAAGCAAATCATAGCACAAAATATTGAGAAAGGAAGTGCTTCATATATGGATCTGATTTATCTGAATATACTTGTTTCCATGAACAACTTCTGACACTCATGCAATTCATACATAATGGGCTTGCTGTAGGGGAAGAAACTGTACATAAGGCCTTTAGCTGGGTAAAGGAAGCAATAAGTACACCACAAACCAATTTTAGATAGAATAAATAATGGGAAAATTACAAGCAAAAACGAATTGTTGGCAAAAGTATTCCTGGTTTACAAACAAATCAATTCAATGGTTAATTAAATTAATTTGTGTTTCGATATCATTCACCAATTAAGTGGTCAGTTGATTATTCCTAAACTACAATATCAAATATCAAGAATTCCTTTCACACACAGCACCAAGAGACAAATCCAATTATTTATCCTCAGAGAGTTGCGATAATAAAAAACGGAATAGCCTAATGGCTTTGTTCCCATAATGCCATAGCCTAAGAGAGGTATCTAGAAAACTGTTTAGAGGCTTACTTGCACTCTGTTACTATAAGATTAATGGCTTTGTTCCTTTGCTTTTCCTTTCCCAACAGCACTGCTGGCGATGCTTCCAGAACAACTCTAGGCAAAATCTACATGCAATTGAAAAGAAATGGATGGATTCATACCTACAAAGAAAAGTATAAAATAATCCCAAGACAATTAAACAAGTGTTAGGTCCAACAAGTTAATGAAAAAATGGAATTAGCCGCATTGTAGCCAGTTCAAGGTCCAAAACAGACTGTTCCAGAAGCTTCTACTTGGGACTTTAGACAAAAGTAAGTGAGGGAGGAGAGAAAATGAAATAAATAAAAAATTGAAATTTTTAAAAAATTCCCTCTTCAACCACAAATAATAGAAAATGCATTTAATTTGTCAGTAATGAATGAAATGAAAATAAGTTTAAAAGTTGACAACTAATTAAATGTACCAAAGCTTCTCCTGTCTTTCTAAGCTCTGAGATCCATCCTCTGTCAGCATTGTGTCTCCCCTCTAGAACTAAGCTAGTCTGTTGGCTGGCAATAACAACTGATTAAACAAAACCATAAAGCCGTATAATAAAGACTTACTAAATAACAAACCCAGGGATTTATAATCAAGTATTCACTAGAATTTCATTGCAGTGCAGAAATTATAAAGTTTATGAGGATTAAAACATTCTGCTGATCCTCAAGGAGGCTGTGATGTCAGTTAAAGTCAACTCTGGATACTTCTTTTCCCAAAAGGAAGCATATCAGGTCCTAATTTGTAGAAAAACTAAGGGTACAATAGCGTATAAAACTTCAGAAACGAAAAATTAAAGCTACTAGAAATTTTAAGTGCTTGAAAATTACATTTGAAAGCTCATATTAACAGGTACAAGGAGAATTATGAATCACACAGGTCATAGGTCTTAACTCTGCACCCACCCCTCTATTTTCTTCATTAAGTCATTTAGAACTGATGTACATACCTCTTTAGGTCATACCAAACGGGTGATATGTGTGTAAACTTAGAGTTGAACCTTTTAGCCAATTCATAACCTCGAGAATTCCTGTCATAATTAACATTTTTTGGCATACAAAGGATTGTAATCATGGGAAGAATGGCACAGAGGAAAAGAATCTCATCCAAATAGATCAGAATATTGAAATTTCATATTAAACATTAAGCAATATAACTATGAAGATGTTAAAAGATCAGATAGTAGATGACATTAATTGAATCTTACCAAAAAGAAGAATCGTGATACTGTAACAATCAAAACTATAACTTTCAAATTGTGAAATTTCAACAAGGTTTTAAATCATTTATACTTATTGTTTCTATCAGCTAAAATTAAAGACGGGATAGAAATTTTAAGAATCATCCAGACTAGTGAACTATATAATAGGAATACATGTCTCTATCATAATGTATAAAGATAATACCCCTGTATCAGGAAAGTGCTGAGGGTTGAGTGAATCAATTACTTAACACACGTCTTTGTTTCAACAAGCCAAGGAGTTGATACTTTAAGGATCATGCAGATTAATGAGCTGTATTATGGAAAAAAATGTCCATTTCACCCGTCTGATGATCTATCTCTCACTTAAATTATAATTAAAAATATAATTTGCCACCTTACCAAACCTATTCTCTCACAAGACTCAACTCCCTTTATTTATTCCACACACTCCCTACTTTTAGAGAGCTTTAAATGAATTGTTACATGATGGGAGGACTTTTGAGCATGTTTATGCTCAAGTATAAAAATAAGAATAAATTATTATGCAATCAAACGTTAAAATAAAGTTCAAATTTTTGTACACCTGCATTGCAGTTCCCGGTGCCACTAGTTCAAAATTATTCATCTGATTATTGTGTACTAATTAGTTTCATTCATATAACATACCATCTCAAGCCAGGATCAGATATGGCCAGTTTGACTATTAGCACTCGACACTTGAAATTAGGAGCTCCAAAACTTCTTTCATATTATATCATAATCGGAAAAAGTATCAACATTACATCAAACAAAAAAAAATTCTTCAGCAGAAAATATTCCATGCCAAGTATTATATTCATTATTCGATGATTCATCAAAGAAAATGCTAAAATTTGCTAAATTAACACACACAAAACATACCAGGGAGTAATGTAGCCAAGCACAGGATAATTATAATGGCGCTGAGAGGTATTTTCTGATACTTTGGAATTTTCCTAATCCATTGATAATTAACAACATCGGATACTAAAATCAAAACTAGAAATAATTTATTTGTTCATAAGTAAAAAAAGGTGTTATGATTTTGATTTTGGTACTTACGGTGAGTACATGTTGGTAATTAGCATGGGTTGTGACAAGGCCTTGCTCATACACATACGATTCTTCATATTGCGAAGGAGAGTATTGTCTGAAGCGGTAAGTGACAGTAGCAATAATGGACGATATTATGAAGAAGACAACAACATTTCTGCCACTGAAAGCTGAGTTGACCCGTACTGAAGATGATTCCACTCGGTTTTCCCGACGACCGCCGATCGGCGCTGATCTCTTCTTCGCCATCTCCCCCCGTCTAGGTTTTCTGTCAAACCAAACGACACCGTAGTGCTATATCTGTGTAATGAAATTTAGGAAATAATTTTTAATAATATTTTATTTTTTATTTTTATCATTTTAAAACTTAATGTAAGATTTGTAGAATTATTATTATAATTTCTTTCAGCCCAGTCATGTACATTAGAAAAGATTCATCACTTCTACAATAGTTTGATGCTGTGTTAAAGAAAATTTCTAAAATTCATAAGATTGGAAAAATTAAATAAAAAAAAACTAGAGCACACGAAGCAGCATTTTCAGATATCATTTCAACTTATCATCCTTTAGAAAATGTCAAAACAAACAAAGGGAACACCAAAGTCACAATAACTTGTTAAATAGATTGGATTATGCATTTGTGTATCAACGTCTCTCTAAACTTTAAAAAAAATAGTAGCAAATCACTCTTAAAATCTTTTATTACAGTTTTTATTATTTATTTATTTATTTTCATTTTCTTATTTAATGTTTTTTCTAATGTGAGCATGAACTTATTTTATTTCTTAATATATTGATTTATTTGACTCCAACAACTACTCTTTCACTTCTTAATTTAGTGTCTTGATTGTCTATTACGAAGTTACTTCAATGTCTTAATTTTGGAATTAGTAGAAAGTTGGTCACTTGTTTTCTAGTGAAACTTTGATCCTTTTATTGATAATTTTTTTTTTCATTGAGAAGAAAAAAAAATATCAAATACATTGAAATTATAAATAATGTATGGATAAAGTGATAAATTTTATATGAATTTATTAATATTTAAATTAATAAGTATTAAAAAATAGTAATGAATAATTAATTATTGAAGAGAAACATGAAAAAAACTCATATTGATATAATGTATATAAGAATATATAACATTAAGAAAAAATTTCAAAATATAGATAATATCTTCATCAAAGTTTGAAACAATTTTGGTCATTTTACAAACCAAGATTTTGTTCTTTCAAATGTTTTCTTAACAATAGCACAAATGGATAAGGATCGTACTTCTTTAAAAAAAAATACATTTGGTTAAATTTGTTGTCATATGTCCATAACTTTTGCTCCGTCATATATATGAACCCATTTTCTAATGATATTTGATAAATCAAAGAGATTGTTTACCTAAATTCTAATTACATCCTATAATTTTGCTTAAAGAGTGAGTTGTTTCATTTCATAACATGTGACAATATAGTAAATAAATCTACTTAAACATTTAATGATTTTGTAATATTTCATAATGGAAGTTAAAAAACCTAGATACCCATGTTTAATAGTTGTCTATTCAACTCATAATTTTTGAACTTGTTGAAATTTGATGTAATATGGCATATGCAATTGACTGATACCACTCTATCCCCTCCTTTACAAACTTCTGGATATTATAATATTGACAATATAGTTGTTTCTCAATCGGTTATCATGCATACATTTGGCCGATACATGACATACATGACATATGTTCATCACACTTAGAAAAACATATGATATCATCCTTTGTTTCATCTTGAACAATGACAAAAGCTAAAGGAGATATGTTCCGATTGTCATCTTGATAAATTGTAGTCAAGGAAGTGTCATGATATTTTTTTAGTCAAAAAAATCCAATAAACTTGCACTATTGATTTACAAAAGTTGAACCCATCAATACATGATTTAAAATACCAAAAACCACATTTTAAAATGTAAACAAAGTTGTGTCGAACATCATCACAACATAAAACATAAGAACGAGTAACATATTTTACAATTGTACTTAGAACACTTTCTTTATAAGTTACCACCACCTTAAAAGATGATTATATGATTCATCATAATTGTCCAATTCTATTACAAGAGTAGGATTCTTTATTTCAACAATTAAACTTCTTATTAAGAGTAAAATCCTTTATTTTTACAATTAAACTTCTTTATCAAATATGAAATGATTTTCTTTGATAAAATATAAATAATAATTTTAAATATCATATAAATAAGAATATCAAACATAAATACTAAATATTAATTTCTAATAACATTCAAATATAATCTTAAAAAACAATTTAACATATTATCTTCAAAATTAAACTCTAAATAAACAAATACATCTTAATCCTAAACTCAATAGAAACTATAAATTGAAATATTTTAATTTTGGAAGAGAAAGAAAGAAAGAAAATAACAGAAACTTATTGATTGAGTATACTAGTATTGATTGTGTATATTTCTCATGTTCCATGTGCTAGGCTATTGTTGTATTGAAACAAACTATTTTTTCCTTTTAATTTTTTTTATTATGGAATGGTGAATCTACTCAGTTTAACATTGATTAAACCAAGATGAATTTAGTTCATATTGGGTTAAATTCGATTTCCTAATATACTAAAATTTATAATTTTATTTTATCCCACCTTATTCAGATATGTAATAAATGAAATTGGTTGATGAAACACTGCGTTACAGTACTAAATGCTGCAGGCAACAGGTGTGAAACCCAAAGACAGTGAGAAGAACTGGTGGAGGAGAAGCGACCTCAAAGAGGAGGTGACGGCAGCAGCCACCAGTGTGAAGAAATGTGGCTGCCACTGGTGCTCCTGCTTCATGCAACTGTACACTTGGCCCTTCCTCTAACCAACCATTTCTTTCTCACTCACCATTTACACCTGCCACCACCTTCTGAGTAACATAGAAACGTGGACAAGATTCCTATGCCATCACCATAATTTCCCCTAGCATAACTTGATAAAAAAAGGGTGCTTTTGTCTATGAGTTTGAAGTTTAGAGACCCCACGTGGGCATCTTCTCCCATGCTCATTTTGTTGTTGTTTCTAACTCCATTATTATCCCTTCTCTCCGTGGGTTTTCTGAACATAGTTCAGTAAAATATTGCTGTCAGTGTTAAGGAAGAAAGAAATGAAGTGAGTTGATGAGAAAACAAAAAGTGAAAAAATTGAAAGTACACAAAAACAGAGTGATTTACTGGAAAAGAAATTCTTAAAAATATAAGTATTTTATTTATTTATTATATTGACAACAGATTATGTACAATGATAATTCATATGATTTTTTGTTTTTAAATAAAATGATTCTGTTTTTTTTTTCTAATCTCATTTTTGCCAGGAAAGTTTGATTTAATCTCAACTTTTATGCTTTACTTTCATTTTCTCTCAACAAAAAAACTAGTATCATTATCTCTTTCTTTTCCTTCTCATTCAGTCATCCAAACTCTCTGGACATGCTGGCAGGAATCACAGAAAGAATAGAGAGAAGGGTCACTGAGCCTGATCTAAACACATAAAATTAGAATATTTTATTCACCATGCTGCTGGTTTTTTCTTTTGGAACCAATTGTTACTATAAAAAAAGATTGAGGTTTATTTTTAAATAATAATACCATAAAAGGCAAGATTCCCCGTATGCACAGCATTGGCAGAAACTATACCTGTCTTGTCCAGCTAGCATCAACAACCACCATTTTCAGAGTTTCATCATGGCTGTCTTCTCTGAACCTTCTTCCAAATAAAGGTACTTTGCTTCTCAGGATACATGAATTACATGCATTTTCACATCCTTTCTTTTTATTTTTCTTATTTATTATGTGTTCATCTCCTTAAATTGCCTAACCATGCTGCAAGAGTGTCAAACACTGGAACAGGGTTGATGAACTTTTCATATCAGTTATTTACTTTCCACATTCCACACATTTTTGCTACTTGGATCTCTTAAACTTTCCAAATCAATGGTTATGTTATTATTTATATAAACCAAGTTCTTTTCTCTATCTTTTTTTATTACAATTTTTAGATCTTTGTTGGGATTTTTGGTTTGATGCATCTCATTGATGTCATACTTGCACAGGTATACTCACGCTGGTTTTGATTCCTCAATTTCTTTGGTGTTTGATCATTGTTGTCTGTCCCTTTTAGTGATTTATTTAATAAATTTTTTGGTGAAACTACTTTTCCTTCTCCAGCTTCCCTTTCTTCTTTAAAGAAGTGATGGTTTGCCAAAATATTTTTTTATACTTAGCTTATAGTTTTATGTAAACAGAACACTTTCTTTGCACAATTTGACTTTTGAAACATTGGCTAATAAGTAGGTAAGAAGAACTACTTTCAAATCATCTGGTTAAAGTTCGGCACACTTTGGCACCAACAATAGTATAAATTCACCTGTTTTTTTGGTTGAATTGGCACGCATGTTAAAGATAGTGATTTTTTTTTTCACCATAGCATTAGTACACTGGTAAATTGCTAAATTATTAATATACTATAATTAGTGGTTGTTAAAAATATTAATTTTTATGAAAATAATTAAAGGATATTAACAACTTTTTATTTTACCTTTTTGAGAGCTGAGTCTATTTTTAACAAGAAGAATATGTAGGTACTTCGGCAATTCCGAGATACTTTGCCTTGTAAAGTGCTTTTTATTTTGTTTGATACTTTGTGTGTGGAAGAGGGGTTTATTGAGTTTGGTATAGTACTATTCATTAGGTTATTTCAAGTTGAAGAAGTCTTTTTCCTTTTAATTTTCCTTCCTACAATGTCGGTTGAAAACTTGATATCTTAAATATGCGAGAATCCCAAGAAAGTTAATGTAACCCTTGCTGCCTAAATTAAGGAATTTAGTTGGGCCACTGTTTAAGATAAATACTATCACATAATAGTTTTGAAATTACAAACTTAATAATATTTTTTTCTTAACTTTGGACACGAAGCCTAAATTTCAATGAAAAAATAGTTCTCACTTTTAAATAGAGTGCACAAATGAAGTGGCTAAATTAATTCATGATGCCTTTTGTTTTCATATTCAAAATAAAATGAAACTTGTTTCTCCCCTTTCTTTATCATTGTTTGATGTAGCTTTTCTCCCCTTATTACTGTCCCCATGTGGACGTTCACAAATAGAGAGCTAGTATATGTCTTCATTGAGAATCATAGAGCTCTACGAACATGACATGTCTTTCCCTTATATTAATCTGGTCCTATGGTCAATATTTTCCAAGAGGCAGGTTTCGAGTTTAACTATGTTTTGGCTTTGGTCTTAACACACCACTCAACGATGCTTTCGTCTATACCTTGATACAGGAATTGCGTTCATTGATAGGTAAACTAATTTAACAATGACTAGATTTGAAGTTTCAACATCTTTAAGAAGATCCTCGTTGATAACAAGAAACGTAGTTGTTGTCAGTTTTCTTATAAAATCTGTATTCATATGTTTGGACTTGTTTCAATAACCACACCACAACATAACATATCAGGCTTTGAGGTCCCATTATTTTGAAATCTACAGAGACCAAAGACAGTGAAGGATTTAGCTATCCGAGGCATAGAAATTACAAGCATGGCATACACTGCGGTTGCTATGCCTACCTCTCCAGCAGCTAACACTGCAACTATGGACATTGCAAAGGAGCATAATGGTCTTCGTCGCTCCCAATCCAGCAAAGAACTATGCACAAGTTCTATTATGCGGAGGTCTTATTCTGACAACCACCTATGTTGCTCCATCAATTGCGTACAAGGCACATCAGTTACACCAAAACTTAAGAGCAATCGGTCAACGGGAATTTCCCCGTTTCAATTTTCAGGCTCCATTCTTCCAAATTCACTGCGCTCCTTCTTGTTTGACCCAGAAACTAGCAAGGATATAGGTGTGGGGGAGAAGGAGGTAAGCATTGAGGAAAACATGGTGGAAAGAAGCAAAGAAGAGAGAGTAAATAGAGCCAACTGGGTGGAGAGGCTTATGGAAATCAAGAAACATTGGCGAAATAGACTGCCAAAAGAAAGCCTGGATCCAGATGACATATGCCAAGACAATAATTACGAGGAATGTGAATGTAATGGAGATGATGGTGTTTGCGTGGTGGGTGAAGACGAAGATGAGGAGGAAGTGACATATGATCGCGATTCATTCTCAGAATTTCTGGTTCAAGTGCCATGGTCTGATACCCAATTGTACTCTCAACTTGCTTTCCTGTGCAACATGGCCTATGTAATACCTCAAATCAAGGTAAGCATTCACCAGTGGTAGGATAACTTATCGATTTCTTTTCTAAGATCTGCATATTTATGAGAGAGTTTGCATGTGCTTTTTCATTTTCTTTTTTCATGTATGAATATTCAATAAAGAAACAAAAACAAACAACAACTCTTGCCAATAATTTGCAGGCTAAGGACTTGCGACGATACTACAACCTTCAATTTATAACATCTTCTTTAGAGAAGAAGGCCGAAGTGGCTAAGTTAAAAATGAAACTTGACCAGGACTCCACTTGCGTTCCTATAGATGACTCGGTAGCCTCTCAAGGTATCACAAAGAAAGGCAAAGGAAATGCACAGAAGCATCAAATCCAACTTGCTTATGATATCGCTACCTCAGCTGCCTCGTATGTTCAATTACGAGCTAAGGACCTTTTGTACCTGGCTGCTAAGTCACAAAAGAGTGAAAATGAAGAGCCTAACCAAGGAGGAGAGTCACCTGGAGAAGAGGTGGAAGGCACTTCGCGAGGCTACAAATCAGAGGTTGCTGCTTATGTAGCAGCATCCACAATGACCGCAGTGGTTGCAGCAGGGGAGAAGGAAAAACAAGAAGCAGCAAATGATCTCCAGTCACTTCATTCCTCCCCTTGCGAATGGTTTGTTTGTGATGATCCCAGCAATCACACACGATGCTTTGTGATTCAGGTAATTTCTCAATCACTCTATGCTATTTTGATCTGTACCATAAGGCTATACATTATTGAAGTTTGACCCTTGAAATTTTGTTCTATGTTGCAGGGGTCAGACTCCCTGGCATCTTGGCAAGCAAACCTCTTTTTTGAGCCCACAAAATTTGAGGTGGGAAAAATTCTTATTTCGTGGAGATATTCATTCCTTGTTCAGTTGCAACTTCCATATCTTGAATTTGGTAAGAAAAACACCAGATCACTCACGATCTATTCTGTTGCAGGGTACAGATGTACTTGTTCATAGAGGAATTTATGAAGCTGCAAAAGGAATATACAAGCAATTCATGCCGGCAATAATGGAGCATTTGAAGAGACACGGGGATCGTGCAAAGCTTCAATTCACTGGGCATTCCCTCGGGGGGAGTCTCTCTCTATTGGTTCATCTGATGCTTTTGACTAACAAGGTAGTGAGTCCCTCCACTCTTCGACCAGTTGTGACTTTTGGCTCACCATTTGTATTCTGTGGAGGCCATCAAATTATCCATGAGCTAGGCATAGATGAGAGCCACATCCACTGTGTGATGATGCATAGAGATATTGTTCCCAGGGCCTTCTCCTGCAATTACCCAAATCATGTAGCTGTAGTCCTTAAGCGCTTAAACAGCTCCTTTCGCTCACATCCTTGTCTGCTGAAAAATGTAAGCATCATCATTCTATCAATTCTTGCATAATAGTCATACAAAAAATCCAAATTTATTCACATCATTTGGCCGCAGGTTTATATTTATATTGCTTTCTGGCATGACTTTTGGCTTGAAGCTTATTTTATAAACTCCTAATGAACCCGCCTAATATAAAATATGAAATGCTGCTGTACTCAGCAGTGGGTAAAAAATATTCATTCATTTTCTTTGGAAATTTTTCAGAAGCTGTTGTACTCACCACTGGGTAAAATATTCATTCTCCAACCCGATGAGAAGACGTCTCCTCCACATCCTTTACTCCCTCGAGGAAGTGCCTTCTATGCCCTGGACAATACTAAACGTGGATACTCTCCAAGTGTTCTCAGAACCTTCCTGAATCAACCACACCCCATTGACACACTAAGTGACCCAACAGCATATGGTTCAGAAGGCACAATTCTGAGAGACCACGATTCCAGTAACTACCTTAAAGCCGTCAATGGAGTCTTGAGGGAACATTCTAAGATTCTCGTTCGCAGAGCAAGTAAGCAAAGGATTAATCAGTTATGGCCACTTTTGACATCACCATCTCCACACTCATGGAGCCATGAACAGAACTTAGAGAGATGCAGCTTGATGACAAAGGAGATAGTGACAGGGGTTTGAAAAAAGGCTTTTCTTCCGAGGTTCCCATAGATCATGATCAAATTAATTAAAATCGAGGAATTCATTAGCAAAATAGATCACTGTGTTTTATGTATATTTCTAAATTCTAAAGAACTTGTGTAGCGTATATCTGTTACTCCACATCGGAAAACCTTGTGCATACAAATGTCGACAATTCCTATAGAAAATGGAAGAAATATTTCCATAGATTTTCCATGCATCCACAAGTAAGATAATACTGGATGACAATTGACATGCAAACCATTCCAACCGTCTGATAGTCAAAAGCTTGGACAAATGCAAATTACCTTCCCTGAATGGAAAGGATATTTTTTCTTTATGAAAACAGAATAAGGGGTTTAATTACCAGCATAAAATAATGATGCATGGGTGATTATATTATAACAATAATAATATTTGACGAAAGCTAACAGAAAATATTAACCTTTCACAGAACGTAAGGCATCAATGTTCTTGAGTCAAAGAGGTATCTACATCTAGTATTTGACTTTATCTCGATTCAAAAGAAAATACATCTGAAAAACTAACAGAAAAAAATGATGATTATATGCAATAATCCATTTCTAAATTGCAACGAAGCAACACAGTTATCCTAATCATAGCCACAAAAACAAACCAAAATCTTTAAATTATAACATATATCCCATTATAGGCAACTTAGTACTTTCTTGTTAATCTAATATAGTTCGTTCGGGGAGTCTATTAATTAGTCCTAAATCCTAAACTCTTTTGTTGGGAGTACCGTGTTTACTCCGAAATATACACAAGTATTAGATCAATTGTTTCTCTTCAATCTTTCATTGTTGAGAGTAAGAGTAGTAGAAGATAGGAAATTGTTTTTGACAATTTGGTATCAGTAAGTCAGCAACAATGATGACCATAAAGAATTTGAAACTCGCATGGATTCAATGGAGAAGACGATGTCGGATTCTCAAGAATTAACACATAAAACCTTGGAAGCAACAATGGATCGAGGGCTGCTTAGTTTCTTCCATTACATCTCTGAATTTTGGCCGCCAAATCAAGTCAACGCCTGCACCCCACAGAGATCCATCGAAAAATTGCTCGGTGGTTCTTGATAGAGCCCAGCTACAATTTCCGCCTTTTCGTCTTTTGATGGTACCAATTTTTGGGCTTAACGCGCACAGACAGAAAAAAAAATTGAGCTTGAAGGCACACCAAAAAATCAACGAGAGCGTTTACTTATGGGTGGCAAGGCATTCCCATGGCAACACCATTGTATTCAATCCCTGAATATTTAGTGTAAAACATGATTTAGATCTTGCAAGATGTTGGAAAGATATTTGATTAACCAGTGGCGAAACTCGCGTGATTGAAATAGGGAAGTTCTTTAATTGATTATTTGGAAAATTTTGATAACCTCTTGGATAGGGTGACAATTTCTGAGGAGACAACCTTAAGTTTTTTTTTCTATTAGGCTTAAGCTTAGAGTTGGAAAAATTTATGTCCATAAACCAAAAACAATTCAAGAAGCGGTGAGAATGAAGCATTTAATAGGCCTTCTACAGAATAATTCTCATTACATATGAATTGAAGCAAAAGCTGAAGCCTTCCACAAGTTAAAACAGGCTTTAACTTCAACACCTGTCTTAATCTTGCCAGAGCAACCTTTCATTATAGAGATCGATGCTTCAGATATTGGTATTGGTGCAGTTTTAAGCAGGGTTATGGGACCAAAGTATCAACCCTTGTCAATTTATAAAAAGGAGTTTTTTGGTACCCTAATTGCAGTAAAAAGTGGCAGGACACTGACAACTTATAAAACAGAGTTTTTTTTTGCTATCTTATTTGCAGTAAAATGTGGCAGAACATACAACAACCTTGCTAGCATTATACTTTTCATGGAGAAGTTCTCAAAAGGAAAGGCAAATTAGTGGTGAGAAATGATGCAGGTTTGAAGACTAGAATCCTCCAACACTTTTATGATTCAGACATTAGGGTTATTCAGGCTTTGAGCTAAGTTAGAAGAGAATAAAAAAACAATTTTATTGTAAATGAACGCTTAAGGAAGTAAAAAAGTGGGTACAACAATGTGAGATATTGTAATGAGAGAACTACATCAAATGCAATTTTTATTTAGAGAAGAGAACTAACATTGGTGTTGTTAGTAGTAGGATAATGACACATGAATAAGTGTGAACCTTATAGGTGTGGGAGAGTGAAATTCTCTGTGTTTGGATTAGGGTATGTTAAAGTGTAGCGTGTGAAGAAAATTTATTGAGATACGTGAGTGATGTGATGATTGTAAGAGTATTTTAAATTATTTAGAATAGTGTAAATTGTAAGACTACAAATTTACTTTATATATAAAAAAAGAATAAATAATTATTAATTTTGTGCATATTTTAGTTAATTAAAATAATTTAAA
>Ga0123341_1000928_pt1 | contig 20507 bp, 22 predicted proteins | sample Turbeapinknodule_FD_89959 | JGI IMG/M metagenome (GOLD analysis project Ga0123341, IMG submission 89959) | Root nodule microbial communities of legume samples collected from Mexico - Turtle bean Mexico pink nodule | ecosystem: Host-associated > Plants > Roots > Nodule | place: Mexico: Nepantla...
GAGTTGGGAAGGCTTTGTGCTTGAGACGCTTATCCTCGCAGCCGGTCCAGACGTGGCGCCTTTCTTCTACAGGACAGCCGATGGTGCCGAGATCGACCTTGTCATTGAACAAGCTGGAAAGCCTAAGGTGGCGATCGAGGTCAAGCGTGCCAGCGCTCCACAAGCTGAGCGCGGCTTCTTTTTGGCTTGTGACGATCTGGAGATAGAAAACAGGATCGTCGTTGGCGCAGGAGCTGCTGATTATCAGGCGAAGGGCGGGGTCAAGGTGCGCACACTGCTGTCGGCTGTGAAAGAGGTCCGCGAAATCCTGAGATCACCGTTCGCGGCGTAAGCAGATTTATGGAACTTCCCTGTGCATTTAATCTACAGGGGCAAGCGCTCGTAGGGGTGGTCGTAGGCCCCGCAGCCGCCGTTCCAACCAGGATTTGGCTCAATTTGCCAAGGCAACGCCATTGCGTTGCGCTTCGCGAACGACGTTTTCCGAGAAGCCGTGTTGAAGAGCGTCCTCGACAAACGTGCGCACCAGGAGACCCGCAACTGAGTGGGAACAACTGACAGCGATCGTTTGCCTGATAATGAGGAAAGGTTCGACTAAAATTCGAAACCCTTCATGCTCGCTGACAAAGCGCTCAAGTGCCTGCCTTATGCCTGCAGACGCCTCATGATTGCCGTTCACAAAAAGGTCAAGCGATTTCGCTGGCGTTGAAGCATGAACGATTTTGGCGTGAGCGAGGCGCCGCGCCAAATGGAGGTCGTACGCAGCGTTTCGCGTAACGCAAACTTTCACTCCCTCCATATCTATATCGGAAAAGGAGCGGTACGGACTTTCCTCCCGGACCACAAGCGTGCCTTCTATCAGCGCATAGGCAGGCGAGAATAAAAGCCTGTCTTCACGGGCCGGATCGGCGGCCAGGAAGGCGATGTCCCACTCGTCCTGATCGACCTTTTCGAGGATTTTGGCGGCCGAAGGATACGTAACAAATTCGACGCGACAACCGAGACGCTTTGAAAAATCACGGGCCAGTTCAACGCTGACACCTTCAAATTTTCCAGTCGCCGGATCGCCTCCCACCAAGGCAATGTTGGCAAGATTGACCGCCGCGCGCAGGTAGCCCTTCGGCATCAGCGCGGCGCGCGAACGTGCAATTTCGTCGGTCATGTTTTCGATCCTTAGAACGCAATTCCGCTGGTCAGCGTGGCTTGAACTTGGATGCGAGCGCCTCGGTGCCGCGAGCGAGAAGACCGACATCGATGCCGACCGCCGTAAAGGTCGTTCCGAGTTCAATGCAGCGGGTCGCAAAGGCATTGTCCGGCGTCAGGATGCCCGCCGGTTTACCGAGAGCTGCAAGACGGGCGACCGCATCCTCGACGGCGGCGACGACCTCGGGATGACCCGGCTCTCCCGGGTGACCAAGGCTGGCCGCGAGATCGGCGGGGCCGATGAAGATACCATCGACGCCATCAACGGCGGCAATGGCTTCAAGTTCCACGAGTGCCGCACGGGTTTCCAGCTGCACCAGCAGGCACAACTCCTCCTCTGCCCGCTTAGCGTAGCCGGCGACACGCCCAAAGCGCGTCGCCCGCGTCAGCCCCGACACACCGCGGATACCGGCAGGAGGATAGCGCATGGCAGAGACAGCAGCTTCCGCTTCCGCACGGTTCTGCACATAAGGAATGAGGAGTGTCTGCGCGCCGATATCGAGATACCGCTTGATCAGCACCGCGTCATTGCTGGCAGGCCGCACGATCGCCGAGACGTCGTAGGCCGCGACCGCCTGCAATTGCGGCAAGACTGTCAGCACATCACTCGGCGAGTGTTCGGTGTCGAACAGCAGCCAGTCGAAGCCCGAAGGCGCTACGATCTCCGCGGCATAGCTGCCCGGCAGGCTGCACCAGAGCCCGATCTGCTGCCTGTTTTCGCGCAGCGCCCGCTTGAAGCGATTTTCCGGAAGATTCATGTTTTCACCTATACAAAAGCGACGCCGATCGCACCGACCGGGCCATAGTCCGCATGGATGACGTCTCCCGCCGCGATATCGACAGGCCGTGTGAAAGAGCCCGCCAGTACGATCTGCCCCTTCTCCAGCTTGCCGCCAACCGCATGGAGCTTGTTGACGAGCCAGGCGATGCCTGCCGCGGGATGTCCCATGACGGCCGCCGAAACGCCGGATTCCTCGATGATCCCGTTCTTGGAGAGCGTTGCGCCGATCCATCGGATATCGACATCCATCGGACGGATGACACGGCCACCGACGACGATGGCGCCGAACGCTGCGTTGTCGGCGATCGTATCGGTGATCGCGCGGGGGACCTCGGTTCTGTAATCGATGATTTCGAGTGCCGGAACGATAAATTCAGTGGCGCGCATGACGTCATAGATGCGCGCATTTGGGCCTCGGAGATCCTCGCCCATGATGAAAGCCAGCTCAACCTCAAGCCGCGGCTTGATGAAAATGTCGGCCCTGATCTGGGCGCCGTCATTGAACAGAGCGTCGTCGAGGATGCGTCCGTAGTCCGGCTCGGTCATCTTCGATGCCATCTGCATGGCCCGCGATGTCAGGCCGATCTTGTGGCCCGCGACGCGCGCGCCCTTGGCAATCCTGCCTTCCGCCCAAAAATCCTGGATGCGATAGGCATCCTCGATCTCAATCTGTGGAAAGGTCTTGCTGAGCTGCGGGATCGGCACCCGGCTTTCCTCGGCGGTCAGCAAGGACTGTGCCGCAGCGCGGCGCTCGTCATCCGTCAACATGGGTGTCTTTCTCCCGTTTGTTTATTTGATTGGCGCGCGCGGCAGGACCGCCTCGCCAGGCTCCATCACGTATATGTATTCCAGGGAAAACCAGGGAACGTTCACATTCCGATCGTCTGGATGCGGTTCGTCATGTTGCACGAAATCCCCGGTCAGCGCCGAGGTGACGCCGAACTGAACGTCGGAATCGATATTCGGATCGCTGGGGTCGAAGACCTGCGAAATCAGGGTCTTGTACCCTTCCTTGAAGATGAGCGCGTGCAGGTGCGCCGGGCGATAGGGGTGACGTCCCTGCGTCTTCAAAAGCCGGCCGACGACACCGTCCACCGGGATCGGATAGCCCACCATCTTGACCGTGCTGAACCAGAAGCGACCGTCTGCGTCCGTGGTGAATTTGCCCCGCAGGTTCATCTCGGCCTGATCAGGATCCTGGTTCTCGTAGAGACCGACGGGCGACGCATGCCAGACATCCACTTCGGCGCCGGCAACGGGCCTGCCTTGCGCATCCATCACCTGCGCGTGAACGAACAGCGGCGAACCCGGCGTATCCGACCGGATGATGGTGCCGCCATTCTCAACGCGCGGCGAGTTGAGGCGCCAGAAGGGGCCAAGCAGCGACTGGGACGTTTCCGTCTGGCCCTGGTCGCCATTGTTGAGGAGGCAAACCAGCGTCGAAACACCCAGAGACCCCGACATCAGGACGAACTCGTTATGGCTGTCCGTCTGCAATTGGCCGATTTCGTTGAGGACGGCTGTTGCCTCGCGAAATTCCGGCTCCGTCAGGCGGACCTCCCGGACGAAGGCATGCAGATGCTTCACAAGGGCCATCATGATTTCCCGAAGGCGATCGTCGCCGGTCTGCTCCATGACTTTCAAAACCGCGGCCGTCACATCCTGCTGGGTCCGTATCACCATCTCGCACCTCCCTGTGCCTGCAGGCGTTTTCTAAAATAATCGATTATTTGTCAAGCGGACAGCTGCTGCACCGCCAGCAATTTTTCCAAAAACCGCTAAAGATGACGCCGCATCGCCGGTCATATAATTGTTTTTGTTATATAAATATTGTACTGGAGCTTTACATGATGGAAATGGAAGATTTTTTAGCCAAATCGTTTGACACAAATAATCGTTTATTATATCGATCGTCGATAAATGAGGTCCGCCGTCAGAAGATGTGGCGGAGCCATCTGGGAGGATGTCAAGTGCGATCAGGGCCTGGAAGCCTGATTTCCGGAAACGACGCGGAGGCGGTAACGCCCCCCGCGTTTTTGGATGACGGCAAGAACACGATCGCCAGCCAACTTGTTTCGCAGTTGCGCGAAGCGATCATTTCCGGCCAGCTTGAAGCGGGCAGCAAGATCAATCTCGATCGGGCAAAACAGAACTTCAACGTCAGCCTCAGCCCTTTGCGCGAGGCGTTGGCGCGTCTGATTTCGGACGGATTGGTCGAGTTCGAAGACAATCGCGGCTACCGCGTCTCTCCTGTATCGTTGTCCAATCTCGAAGAGATCACCAGCCTGCGCGAGGAATTCGAAACCTACGCGCTGCGGGAATCCATGCGCGTCGGCGATGTCGAATGGGAAGGCAATATCATGCGTTCGCTGCATCGCCTGAACCGCACGGAACGGGATGCCTCCAAACCCGAAACGCTCGAGCAGTGGGAGGCCGTTCACCGGGAATTTCATCTCACATTGATTTCGGGCTGCCGCAAGCCGCTGCTTCTCAGTTTCTGCAAGACCATGCTGAACCTGAACGACCGCTATCGGCGCACGTTTCTCACCCGCACATCCGGCGACCGTAATGTCAGCGTCGAGCACAGCGAGATCGCCCAAGGAACAGTGGCGCGGGATATCGACTATGCCTGCGGCAGGCTTCGCGAACACATTCATCGCACTGGAACAAATCTGCGGCGGCATCTCGCTGAAAAGGGGATCGCCTGAATGGAGACCGCGGCAGGAAATACTCTCGTCAAACAACCCTTGCGGTCGCTGGGGGTCGCGCATTTTTCCGCGATTGATGTCGAGCCGGCGAAATTCGTGTCGCTTGCTGCCGCGGCGGGCTTTTCGTCGGTTGGCCTGCGCCTTCATCCGGCATTTCCTGGCGCTCCCTATTACGAGTTGCCGGCGGGAAGCGACGTAGCGCGTGATGTTAAATCACGTTTGGATGGCGAAGGGATCTCGCTCTACGATATCGAATTCGTTGTCATCGGGCCGGATTTCGATGTCGCTCCTCTGACGTCAATGCTTGAAGCCGCCTGCGCGCTCGGTGCGCGACGTCTGAGCGTTTGCGGCGACGACCCGGTTCGGCAGCGCTTCGTTGCCAATTTCGCAGCGCTTTGCGACCTCGTGGCAACGTTCGGCATGGGCGTCGATCTTGAGAACATGGGCTGGCGCACCGTCGCCAGCTTTCACGACAGTCTGTCGATCGTGCAGGATTCGAAGCGGGACAACGCCGGCGCGCTGGTCGATGCGCTGCACTTTTTCCGCAATGGCGGCCACGCCGAGGATGTCTCTGCTGCCCCTCAGGGCATGATCAGGAGCATTCAGCTCTGCGATGCGCGGGGACCTGCGCCGATAACGGCGGATCAAAAGGTCAGTGAGGCCAGGACGGGGCGTTTTGCGCCGGGGCTGGGCGAGCTTCCCGTTGCGAGCCTGATTCAAGTGTTGCCGGCAGGCGCTGCCGTTTCGGTGGAGGTGCCGCTCCATCCCAGCCAGGCGCCGGAGGAGCATTTGCGTCACCTTCATGATGCCGCCAGAGCGTTGACCGGCTAACCAGAAGCACAGCGCAAAACGGATACCACATACGGAGACAGGCGGAAGAGCCCGTCGACGGGAGAGAGATATTGTCATGAACTACGTGCTGGATTTCAGCGTTGTCTTCGAAAAGATGCCCGATCTGCTGATGGCGGCTCTGGCGACGATCGGCCTTGCACTGGCCGGCATGTCGCTGGCGCTGGTGATCGGCGTCATCGGCGTTGCGGCCCGGACATCGAATATCCGTCCCTTGCGCGCGGCCGTCATCGCTTTCGTCGAAGTGGTCCGCAATACCCCGTTCCTGGTGCAGATCTTCTTCATCTTCTTCGCCCTGCCGATGATGGGCATTCGCCTCAATCCCACCGTCACGGCGATCATCGCGCTGGCCATCAATGGCGGTGCCTATGCGATCGAAATCATTCGCGGCGGTGTCGACAGCATCCACAAGGGTCAGGTCGAAGCCGGTCTGGCACTCGGCCTGCACAAGGCGCAGGTGTTCCGCCTGATCGTCCTGAAACCGGCGCTGAGGGCGATCTACCCCTCGCTGACCAGCCAGTTCATCATGCTGACGCTCACCACATCGGTCTGCACGTCGATCGCAGCCTATGAACTGACCTCCGTCGCACAGATCATCGAATCCGACACGTTCCGCAGCTTCGAGGTCTATTTCACGATCACGCTCATGTATCTCGCCATCTCCTGGATGATGATGGGGCTGTTTGCGCTGATCTCCCGTCATTTCTTCAGCTATCCGGTGCGGTGAGGAGCAGGACAATGGGTGTTATCGGCCAAAACGAAATGCTTTTCCTGCTGCAGGGTCTGAAGTGGACATTGCTTCTGTCTGCGATCGGCTTCATCGGCGGCGGCATATTCGGTCTCGTCATCGCGCTTGCCCGGACGTCCGGACGATCCGCGCTCCGCAAGACGGCGGCGGGCTATATCTCCGTCTTCCAGGGCACGCCCCTGCTGATGCAGCTGTTCGTCGTCTACTACGGCATCGCGCTTCTCGGTGTCAGCATCGAAGCCTGGGCCGCCGTGGCCATCGCCTTTACCCTCCATGCCAGCGCGTTTCTGGGCGAGATCTGGCGCGGCGGCATCCAGGCGATCCCGAAGGGCCAGACGGAGGCCGCCAATGCGCTGGGCCTCCATTATGTCTCGCGGATGAAGGACGTGGTGCTTCCGCAGGCCTTCAAAGTCTCGCTGCCGGCAACCGTCGGATTTCTAGTCCAGCTCATCAAGGGCACGTCGCTCGCGGCAATCGTCGGCTTCATCGAACTCGCCCGCGCTGGACAGATCGTCTCGAACCAGACCTACAGGCCGCTGCTGGTCTTCGGCATCGTCGGCGCGATCTACTTCATCATTTGCTGGCCCCTGTCTCTCTACGGGGCCCGGCTCGAAAATCGGATGGCCAAGGCCGCCCGATAAGTTGGCAATCCAACGAACGCACAAGCTCAATCAACCAAGGAGGAGAAGGTAATGATCAGCAGCTTCAAGACTGGCCTGAAGCGCCGTGGAATTCTGTTCGCAGCCGCAGCTCTCGTGATGGCCCCATGGCTATCGCCGATATCTGCCCAGGCCGCGACAGTGGAGGAGGTCAAAGCCAAGGGCAAGATCGTCGTCGGCATTCAGGGCGACAACGCGCCATGGGGTTTCGTCAATTCGAGCGGCGTTCAGGACGGTTTCGATGCCGACATCGCCAAGCTTTTCGCCAAGGAATTGGGCGTGGAGGTCGAATTTGCACCGCTCGCGGTTGCCAACCGCATTCCGGCGCTTGTCACCGGCAAGGTCGATATCCTGTTTGCCACCATGGCGATGACGGAGGAACGCGCCAAATCGATCCAGTACAGCAAGCCATATGCGGGCAACACGATTTCGCTTTACGGACCGAAGGACAAGAAGATGGCCGAAATCGGCGATCTCGCAGGCCTGGAGATCGGCGTTCCAAAGTCAAGCTCGCAGGATAAGGCGGTGACCACCGCTGCCGGCGATACGGCGACCGTCCGGCGTTTCGACGATGATGCCGCTTCCATCCAGGCTCTGCTTTCCGGCCAGGTGCAGGCGGTCGGCGGCAACCAGTTCTACCTCGACCGTCTGGAAGCAGCCAGTGCCGGTACCTATGAACGCAAGATCGATTTCCTGACGACATTCAATGGCGTCGGAACACGACTTGGCGAGAAGGACTGGAATGAAACCGTCAACGCCTTCCTCGACAAGATCATAGCGAACGGCGAGCACGCCAAGGTCTATGCAAAGTGGATGAAGGTGGAGGTTCCGAAGTGCCCCGAGTCCATCCCGAACATCCCCTTCACCATCAACTGATCCACGTTCTGCGCAGGAGATCGCCGTGCCGCACGCCGCTGACACTCAAAGCCCGCTTCTCTCCATGGAAGCCGTGGATAAATGGTACGGCTCATTCCATGCGTTGAAGAGCATCAACCTGACGGTCCGCAAAGGCGAAAAGATCGTCCTTTGCGGACCGTCCGGATCCGGCAAATCGACGCTCATCCGCTGCATCAATGCGCTCGAGAAAATCGAGAAAGGCACGATCATGGTCGAGGGGACGAAGCTCGACGACAGCGGCAAGTCAATCGACGCCGTCCGGCGCGAAGTCGGCATGGTGTTCCAGAGCTTCAACCTCTTCCCACACATGACGATCCTGGAAAACTGCTCGCTTGCGCCAATGCGCGTCCGTGGCACCAGCAAGGCAGATGCCGAGAAAATCGCCCGCAAATATCTCGAGCGCGTCCGCATTCTCGATCAGGCCGATAAATTCCCGGCCCAGCTTTCCGGCGGACAGCAACAGCGTGTTGCGATTGCACGTGCGCTCTGCATGGAACCGAAAGCCATGCTGTTCGATGAGCCGACCAGCGCGCTCGATCCCGAGATGGTCAAGGAAGTCCTCGACACGATGATCGGTCTGGCCAGAGAAGGCATGACGATGATTTGTGTCACCCATGAAATGGGCTTTGCCCGGCAGGTGGCCGACCGCGTAATTTTCATGTCCTCCGGCGAGATCATCGAAGAGGCGCCGCCGGAAATTTTCTTCCGCAATCCCACGCATCCGCGCACCCAAGCTTTCCTTGGCGAAATCCTGGCTCATCAATAAGGCGATCCGCATATGACTGTTTCAAACGAAACGATGAAGCGCGCTGTGTTGGTAGGACTGATTGGCGCGGATATCCAGATGTCTAAGTCCCCTTCCCTGCACGAGCGTGAAGGCGCGCTGCAGGGGCTCGACTATCGCTATGAACTCCTCGACCTTGCGGAGCGCGACCTTCCGGCCACCGCCCTCCCTGATCTCCTTGCGGAAGAGGAAGCGCGTGGCTTTGCCGGCAGCAACATCACCCACCCCTGCAAGCAGACGGTGATTGAGTACCTCACGGATCTCTCCGACGACGCCCGCATGCTGGGCGCGGTTAACACGGTCGTGTTCGAGAAAGGAAAACGGACCGGCCACAACACGGATTGGTACGGCTTCTACGAAAATTTCCAGCGCGGCCTTCCTGACGTTCCGCGGCATCGGGCTGTTCTTCTCGGCGCTGGCGGCGCCGGCGTGGCCGTTGCTCATGCCGCGATGAAACTTGGTATCGAGCATCTCGCGATTTTCGATCAGGATAATGCACGCGCTAGCAAGCTGGCCGAGGATCTGAACAGTCGGTTTTCCGCAGAACGGGCCTTCGCGGTCACCGATGTCGGCCAAGCGATGCGGACCGCTGATGGCCTCATCCATGCGACGCCGACTGGCATGAAAAACCATCCCGGTCTGCCGATTGAAGAGAGCTGGCTGGAGTCCCATCATTGGGTTGCCGACATCGTCTACATGCCGCTCCAGACCGAGCTTCTGGCGCTTGCGACCCGTCTTGGCTGCCGCACCCTGCCGGGCGGCGGGATGACGGTGTTTCAGGCGGCTGCCGCCTTCAAGCTCTTCAGCGGTATCGAGCCCGACGCCGAACGCATGAGCGCTCACTTTATCGAACTCTGCATCGGCGCCTAAAGCGATCGCACCGGAGAAGAATGAGAATGCCGCACATTGTTATCGAATACAGCAAGGACGCCGGGAGCCGGATCGATATGCCGGCGCTCGTCAAGGCGGTGCATCGGAGCATTCTCGAGAGCGGTGCGGTGAAGCCGAACGCCGTTCGCACCTTTGCGCGGGAGGCGACCTATTCGCTGGTCGCCGATGAGGATCCGGACAATCAGTTCGTGCAGATCATCCTGCGTATCGCGCCCGGCCGCCCTGCGGGCGAGAAGCAACAGATATTGCAAACGGTTTATGACGCCGCGGCCAGCATCGCGCGTCCGGCACTGGACGAGGGGCGTTGCGCCCTGCGGGCCGATCTCATCCAATCGGATCCGGATTTTGCGATCCAGGAAAACACACTGCCATGACCACTCCGGCAATTCGAAAGGAAGAAGAATGAGCCTGATTTACGTTCTCAACGGCCCGAACCTCAATCTGCTCGGCAAGCGCCAGCCGCATATTTACGGCCACGAGACGCTCGCCGACGTCGAGGCCGATTGCCGCCGGCTCGCTTCCGAGCTTGGCCACGACATCCGGTTTCACCAGAGCAATCGCGAATACGAAATCATCGACTGGATCCATGAGGCCCGCGAAGACGCGGCCGGTATCGTCATCAATCCCGCCGCCTTCACCCACACCTCCGTCGCCATTCTCGATGCGCTGAACACCTTCGAACTGCCGGTGATCGAGGTGCATATTTCCAACGTCCACAAGCGCGAGGCATTCCGCCATCATTCCTTCGTCTCGCACCGCGCTGATGGCGTGATCGCCGGTCTTGGAACCGATGGCTACCAGCTGGCGATCCGCCGGGTTGCAAGCCTGATCGCGTCTGCCAAGAAGACGTGATGGGGAAGGGTCGCGGCATGGACCGGAAAGTAAGACTTGCGGTGCTCGGCGCCGGCCTGATCGGCAAACGACGCAGACGCTGTCTCAGAGCCATCGGCAGAGGCGTGGTAAAAGAGGCCATTCGGCTCACCAGGTGATCACCGGCGGAGTGGCCCGACAACATGATCGGCCCATCGACCATCTCCACGGCCTTGCTTATGGCCAGAATCGACTTCGATGACGATGTCGCTAATCATCACCTCCGGGCAGAGCGTGTAGGACCGCATGGCGATGGCGTAGCCCACGGCTGTTGCACCGGTCGCGAGAGGCGACCAGAAGCCGATGTCGAGCGCAATCCAGTAGCCGCCGTGGGACGTAGACCAAGACCTTTCGGCGCTCCGTCGGGCATGAAAAGATCGAGCCGGTTGCAAGCCAGACGCTCGCCACGAAACGCTCTCGCCATGCCAGAACCGTTGACCCCGCTATTTTCAGTGTTTAGTGGCGTAAAAGGCATTTATGGAACCAAGCTGCGGTTTTTATACGCTGACGGTTCGCGGGAGACCAAGGGCATAGTTGGTGATGCCGCCGGCGCTGCCGAGGGTGAGATTCTGCGCCGCGCCCGCGATGGCGCGCAGGGTCAGCATATCCGCGTCGGAGTTGATGCGCACGGCGCTGCCCAGAGTAATCGCACGGGCATAGGAATTGACGCCGGATATGTTGCGCACCGCACCGTCGTTTGCAATCCCGGTGCCGTTGAGGGTCAATGCCTCGGCCCCGACGGCAATGCCGCCGTCCATCTGCAAGGCTGCCCCAGATGCAACACGGGTTCCGCCGGCGGTCGTGCCAGCGCGGTGTTGTTCCTGATGTTGAGGACCCCGACATTGACGTTCGTGGCGCCGGTATAGCTATTCGCGCCACTGAAGATCTGGGTGCCGGTGCCTACCTTGGTGACGCTGAGCACATTGGTCACGCCGCTGCCACGGACGATGCTGCCGCTAAAAAGGCCGCTATCGTTGGTGTTTCCCAGTACGATGGTCGCAGCGAAGTTGCCATTGGTTTGGCGATTGGCAACCATGATGCCGCTTCCGGACAGCGCGCCCAGATTAAAGACGCTCGTGAGAAATCCCGAACCGATGCCCCGGTCGGCCAATTCGATGGTGCCATTGAGCGTGACATTCGCATTGATCAGCGCATTGCTTGTGCCCGACCCCCCAAGGGCCAGACCGCTGCCGGCGCCGGCGACGCTATTGGCGATGCCGTTGACGACCGGCGTGCCGCTGAAGGTGGTGGTGTTGTTGCGCAGGGCCACGGAGGTGCCCGCGAGCCGGCCGGCATCTACGATGGTCGCCCCCGTATAGGTCTCGGAGCCGGTGAAGGTCAGCGTCCACGCTCCCGATTTCACCAGGGTGGCGGAGCCGGAGATCGCCGAACTGATCGTCGCTGAAACCCCGGCATTCGTCGTGAACGTCGGCGTGGCCCCACTCAGCGCCAGTGTACCGCCGGTGATCGTATAGCCGGTGGCGTTGAGGGTCGCGGCGCCCACGGTAACCGTACCGTTTACGGTTGCGGTGCCTGCGGTCCCGCCAAATACGGCGGTACCCCACTCGCCCACGGCACCGCCGTTGAGCCATTGAACCAATTGGGGGAGCTATTGTCCCAAGTGCCAGAGCCGCCGGCGCTGGTCGGGCCGAAACTCAGGGTCTTTGCGCCTGCCGATGTAAAGCCGCTGGACTATCTTTATGGACGATGACCAATTTCTGCGCTAGGTTGTATTCGTGAACGGTGAAATGAGTTGCAATAGCGACGATCCTCAAGAGTGGGTGAAGTGCAAGCCGTGCAGAATGAATTGCCGTCGGAGGGCGAAGGCGTGCGGCGTCCTGCTCCGACTCCGACTCCGGATGATATCCGTGCTCAGCTCGAACGCCAGACAACGACGACCCTGCCCGACATTGAAATGATATTTCAATCGCAAAGGAAACCGTCAATGAAGCGCATGTTCATTGTCATCGCATCGGATCAACTCCTGCGGTAGCAGCTATGCCCGTTGGGCGGGCAGGGATTTGCCGACCGAGGCCGAATGGGAATTTGCCGCACGCGGCGCTATCGACACTTGTTTTGTAACCACAAAGGCATCAGCATATTGCTTTTCTACCGAGCATCACCGCTTTGACGTTCATCGCCGGGTTGAGATGAAGCGGACAATGGCAGGGCAACAATGATTGGTTCGCACATTGAACTTATTCTGATTGTCACCGGCGCTCTTACAGCGATGGCGCTCCTTCAGTTTCTGGCCCCCGCCCAGGTCCTCCGGATAATTTTCGGTGAGGCCCCGACCGACGAGGTCAGTCGAGCCGTCGCGCGTCATTGGGGTCTGCTCATCTTTTTGCTTGGGGCGCTGCTCATCTATGCGGCACGGGATGCTTCGGTTCGGGGCCCTGCGATGGTTATCGCCGTGATCGAAAAAGCGGTCCTCGGCTTAGGTATACTCGGCACATCCTTGCGCAAGCATCCCGCCGCGGCAGCGCTCGCTGCCGGCGATTCGTTCATTTCGCTGGTCTATGTCTTTTACCTGTTCGGTTTTTAGCCCTGATCTCGACACGTAATTGGGAAGGAGACGGCAATGAAACAGGCTCGGGAGTTTTGGTTAATTATGTTCGCACTCGCCACCATAATCACGGTGGCAATCGCGCCGGCATCTGCGCAGCAGCAGCTCGAAGGTCAAGTCCTCGGCGCAGGCGCCCCGATCGCCAAGGCGACAGTCACGATTTGGGCTGCAAGTGCGGACGCCCCCATGCAGCTCGGCCGGACGGAAAGCGATACCGATGGCCGTTTCACGTTGAGCTTCACTCCGGCACCGAGCGGCAACAACAGCCTCTATCTCGTCGCCACCGGCGGTGAAGCAATGACCAACAAGGGAAGCGGAAACAACCCGGCCATCACGCTCATGGCAGCGCTGGGTGCGACACCGCCAGCAAAAGTGACTGTCAACGAGATGACGACGGTAGCCTCGGTGTGGACGCACGCGCAGTTCCTCGACGGCACGGCAATCAAGGGGCATGCACTTGGCCTGAAGATCGCCGCTGGCAACGTACCGAGCTTCGTTGATCTTCAAACCGGTGGCTGGGGCACCGCCATTCAGGACCCGCTGAACGGCGGCCAGACGCCGACGATGGCCAATTTCGCGACGCTGGCGGACCTGCTGGCGGGTTGCGCCACGCGGGTGAAGGCGGATGCGTGCAACAAACTTTTCACAGCGGCCGCGCCTCCGACCGGCGGCGCTCCGACCGACACGCTGACGGCGGCGCAGTCGATTGCCCGCTATCCCTGGTACAAGCCCGAGCGGCTGTTTGCCCTGTTGGACGAATTTTATCCTGTCCCCCAAGGCAGGAACCTCCGGACGGTTCCCTTCATGCCATACCTGAACTCCTCTCCCAGCGCATGGGTATTGCCTCTTAAATTCGATGGCGGCGGCTATCGCGCGGGCGGCAAGGCGATGTTCGACAGCGAAGGCAACCTCTGGGTCGGCGACAATTTCACCGTGGGATGGCAAGCGAGCGACTCGCTGTGGGAGGGACATGCGACCAAGTTCAACCCGAACGGAAAGCCGCTCTCGCCAATCACCACCGGCTTCACGGGCGGCGGCATGGAAGGGGGCACGTTCGGGGCAGCGGTCGACGCGAAGGACAATGTCTGGCTCTCGAATTACGGGAGCCAGTCGATCACCGTGTTCGACAAGAACGGCAAGCCATTGTCGCCGCCCGAGGGGATCACGCTTGGGGGGAAGCTTGGAAAAATGCAGGGCATCATCGTTGTGCCCGGCAGCGGCGACGTGTGGGCGGTCGGCGTCGCGAAGGACCAACTCGTGTACTTCCCCAACGGCGATTGGACCAAGGGTCGGCTGGTCTGCGAGGGCAAGGACGCCGAGCCGTGCAAGTCGTTCACTGCGCCGTTTCACCTAGCCATCGACCAGCAGAACCGAATCTGGGTCGCTAATAGCACCACCACTGTCACGCGGTTTCCGGCGTCCGATCCGAGCAAGGCCGAGAATTTCAAGATCGGCGGGTATATGAACAGCGGCATGAACATCGACAGCCAGGGAAACGTCTGGGTGACCGAGCGCTTCGGCCACGGGCTGCTCGGAATGGCCCATCTCGTAGACTTCGCCGCGCGTCTGAAGACCGAGGGTGTTAACAAGGCGTCAGACTATCTGACAAAAACGATGTCCGAACAGAAAGGCGGCGACGGCGACGTCGCGCTGCTGCGACCCGACGGAACGCACTTTCCCGGCTCGCCGTTCACTGGCGGCGGATTGCCCGGCCCTTGGGCCGTGGTCATCGATGGCAATGACAACGCCTGGGTCTCCAATTTCGCAGGCATCGCGAGCCCGATCGTGCAGCTCTGCGGTGTGCGCACCGAGAACTGTCCGCCCGGCCTCAAGACCGGCGACCAGATTTCACCACCGGGCGGCTACGTGGGCGGAGGCCTGCAACTGCAGACGGACATTGCGATCAGCCCGGCCGGGGACGTGTGGGCGATGAACAACTGGCAGGACGTCGATAGCTGCTATACGTCGCCCCCCGAGGCACTCTCGACCCGCTGCGGCGGCCAAGGCGTCGTGATCTTCTTCGGCATGGCCAAGCCTGTGCGCGCGCCGCAGATCGGGCCGGCGCGCGGCTACGACTGATAGGCCGGTGTCGTACCATCGTTTGGAGCGTTCGTTGTTGTGCAGGTGCCCGCACCTGACGCAAACGGGTCGAAAAAGCTGAAGCGACGACGCTGAAACTGTCACTGGTCTTGGTCGGTCTGAACAAGTCGCCGGAGAGTATTTTCCATCCCAACTATACAAATGGGCAGATTGTGAAGGAGTTGGGCAGCCACTATGACGAGATCGTATCGCAGTATTCAGCATAGGTGGTTGCAGAGAGCCCGACTTTGACCACTGCTGATCTAGGGATCGGCACAACGCGCAGCGACGATCGGCCGGGAAATGTCCGCTCCTATGTCTATCGGCTGTTCGGCGCGGAGAAACCTTACAGCAAACAATAGCGTGAAATGATTTGCATGGGCGCCTTGGTCCTGAGCTAGTGTCCAAGGCGGCCGGCCAGGCACTAGAAATGGAACGTTACCCCTATGATTGGACCCTGCAGCACTACATCGAAGACAAACCCGTCGTCGTCGTAGTTGACACCAACGCCGCGGTATCCGGCCATTGCTGAGATAGTGTCGCTGAACTTGTATCCGAGGCCGAGGCCAACGTCCCAGTCGACTTCGGCGCCGCCGCCGCCAACCAGACCCCAGCCCGTGGCATAGAACTCCGGGGTAAAAAAGTAGTTTCCTCGGAGGCCGGCAACCGCGTCCACCCACGTGGCCCCGTCCTCCCGCTCGACACCGGCCAGCAGTCCGCCGTTGAAAGAGATATCCGTCTCCACTGACCAGACTTTCACGCCGCCGAACACATCAAGATGGCCGTTCTGATCTTCGAGCACAGCGTAACCCACGCCTAAAAGACCTGCAAAGGTTTCCGATGTCACGCCAACGCTTTCCGCCAGGATGCGCCGAGGTGTATGAGCATCCACGCCCAATTTGATGTAGAAGACATCGCCGACGATACTGTAGCGATCATACCGTGCCTCGCCTGTAGCCATGAACGCGAAGTCGAGATTGTTCCAGATGTCGCCGAAATCGGCATCAATGTCGACTTCGGGAAGCCCGAACTGCCGCACATTTCCGGATATTCCCGCAGCCCAGAAATATGGAGCTACCGTAAACTCCCAGCCGCTGCGGGTTTCGACCGTTTTAGCTTCGGGCGCGAGCGGAGTGAGATCAGCGGCATTGCCAATCGATGTGGCAAAGACGCCGGCTAGCAAGGCGATCATATGCAATTGAACGGTCTTCATGAGAATCCCCCGATCTCGGCCCATTCCATCAGAGACGATGGTGCAATAGATGGTCGATTCCGGCAAGCAGACGAGAATATTTGGGTTGCCGCGCCAAACAAAAACTGAGAACTGTGGCCCCCCGGCCTCAGTGTCGCCTGCGTCGCCGGTACCGGGAAAATTGTTCTGAAGGTCACTGGAATCGCTTCTGGCCCTGGGGACCTCGAAATCCCGCGTTTTACCGCGCTTGCGCCAGATAAGAGCTAAAGCCGATGTCGATCGCTACACTTCTGGCCGAGCGATATCCATGTCTGCGGCAGCGCCGATTTACGGGGGAAACTTCGCCATCAAGTGCTGGCCACTATGAGAATTGCCATCTCAGTTAGCTACGACATCCATTGCGGATTTACCGCCTGCCGCATGCACAACCCAAGCTCACCATAGAGGGACTCGAGATTGCCGACCGACTGGAAGAAGATGCGCGACCGGAAGAACGAAGTCGGCGCACGAGCAGCCGAGCCGAGCCATGGTTTCACGCCTGTCGCGTGATGGGCTGCGGCACGCCCTCTCGTGCCGCCACACAGGATGGTCTGGACACGTTCTTCTGCCGATCCCACGCTTGATCACTATAGCCGCCACGGAAGCCCCTACAAACGCTCCTACACGGCGAAGGAGATCGCGCCGCATCGCAAGATCGCAAGCGCTTGGCTGGAGGCCAACCAAGATGACATGTGGGGTGACGAACGCCGTCCAGCGTGTTCAGACACTTTACGCGAACGCCGGTCCACACGTGGAAGCCTTCCGGCTTAACGGGTTACCGCAGGAACGCACCAAGGCGGCATGGCCGAGGCTTCGGAAGGCGCAAGTTGATCCTCGCAAGGTCCTTGCAGTCTGCCTCGCTATCGAGTTGACGGTTCGCGCCGACCATCAGCCGGACAGTAAGCCAGAGTTCCGGCGTGTCCAGATGGCGAAGCAAGTCCACAAGATGGCCTCGGGCACACACAAGCGATGGCCGAATGCGGCTGGGGGACCGAAGGAGTTGCACGTCTACCCGGGATCACGTGGGCAGGCCTTACGGCATCTCGGCGCTAACTTGGAAGGAGCATTGAACTCCTTGTCGCCCACCATATTTCGGAAGTCGGAAGCTCGAAGCTGTACAGAACGCAAGATTGAACTGGTTAACGTCCTCCTGCCCACAGCCACTCCAGGTCCTGAACCGCCAGCCCCCCGCGGACGGCCAAGGTGACCGCCCGCATTGAATATTGGCCCATCAGTTGCCCGGACCTTTTGCTGCCGCCTCCGCCTCCGCCATGCGCTTTTGCATCTCGGCCTTGACGGCGTCGAGGTTGAAGCTGGCGCCGCGCTGCATAGGCGGAAAATCGATGAAGGTCTGAAGTTCCTTTCCGACCATCTGCTGGACAAATACGAAGCGCCAGAACTGGTACTTGAACCAATCGAAGTATTGCTGCCCGCCCTCTTTCGTTCCGTTGCTGGGCCACCCGGTCCGCTCGAACGGGTCGAGCCGCAGGTTGGTGATGTATGGCACGTCGGGATGGGTCTTTTCGCCAAGCCAACCTTGAGGCTGATCGATGAAGCGGAACTTGTAGTCATCGATGCGAAGGGCACCGACCGTGCTCTCGCCGAGATAGAAGATCTCGTGGCGTGCTGAGGGGCCCTTGCCGGTAATGGCCGCCGTCTGATCGTAGCCATCAAGATGGTTCTTGTAGGTTCGGTCACCTATGGTCTTTCCTTGCAGAAGTTCGTTTGTGATGTTCGGATTGCCAGCTGCGGCAACAAAGGTCGGCAACCAGTCTAGGCCGGAGAAAATGCCGTTCTGCACCGTGTCGGCTGCCACATGACCAGGCCAACGCAGGATAGCAGGCACGCGGAAGCCACCTTCAAGTACGGTACCCTTTGCCTGGGCGAACGGCGTCTGCCCCCCGTCGGGCCATGTAAACACTTCCGTCCCGTTGTCGGTCGTGAACAGGACGATGGTGTTGTCATCCTCGCCCAGATCCTTGATCTTTTTCATAACAAGCCCGACGTCGTCATCGAGCTGGGCCATGCCGGCTTCCTCTTCTGACCAGCCGTTCTCAGCATTTCTCATGGCCTCATATTTGGGAGAGAGATGGGTGACTATGTGCATCCGCGTAGGGTTCAGCCAGACGAAGAAAGGCTTGTTGTCCTTTTTTGCCTTTTCAATAAAGCCCGTGGCAAAGTCGCGGATCTCGTCGTCGACCGTTTCCATGCGCTTAGGATACAGCGGGCCGGCGTCCTCGATCCTTTGCTTGCCGATCTTGCCCCAGCGTGGCATCTCGGTCGGGTCATCCTTGTCGGTCGCCCAGCTGTGAACCATGTTGCGCGGCCCAACCACGTTCAACAAATCCTGCGGATAGTTGGGATGCGCCGGGTCCTCCATCGCGTCGAGATGATAGAGGTAGCCGAAAAACTCATCGAAGCCGTGAACAGTCGGCAGGAACTCGTTCTTGTCACCCAGGTGGTTCTTGCCAAACTGGCCGGTGGCATAGCCCATTGACTTCAAGGCGGTTGCAATAGTCACTGCTTCCGCCGGAATGCCCACCGCAGCGCCGGCCTGCCCAACCGTGGTCATGCCGGTTCGGATTGGCAGTTCGCCGGTGATGAAGTTGGCGCGACCCGCTGTGCAGCTGGCCTCGGCATAATAGTCCGTGAAGAGCATGCCTTCCTTGGCCATCGCGTCCAGGTTGGGGGTGCGACCAGCCATCAGCCCGCGATGGTAGGCGCCAATGTTCCACATGCCGATATCATCGCCCATGATGACGAGGATGTTCGGCTGTGCTGGAGTTTGCGCTTGAACCGGAGCCCACGACATAGCGGCGAATAACAGGCCTCCCGCTATCGCGCTATAGGTTCGACTGATTTTCGGATGAAGTGCCATGCAGACCTCCTCGCGACGTTGATGCAGAGGTTCCGCGCAGGAACGTGCCCCAACACCCTAAACCATGACACATGGGAGCGACACTTGCACTTTAGGGCAATAGACATGGCGAGTTATCCAATTGTTAGCGGAGGATGCCTTCGCCTTGAAGGGATCAGAACCAGCGACCCTGGTGTTGACAGAAGCTCTTTATCTCAAATGCTCCTGTAGCTGACATCGCCACCGGCCGAGGAGGATGACCGATTTGGGGCCGAAAGCAGACTGTCAGCACCTGGACTGGTAACTCGAGAACCTGACATCATGGACCCCTGTGGAAAGTCCATAATCGCCCAAGTCACAGGCCACCGGCTAGCGTTGGAAGGTGAGGTGGATGGTGCCACTCGGTGCCGTTTCCGCCTTGACTGTGTAGCTAGCTTCTAAGCCGCGCAGATCGTCCCACAGGCGTATGCCGCGCCCAAGCAGAATCGGAGCGATAGCAACATGAAGACGATCGACAAGGCCTGCCTTGAGGAAGTCGCGAACGACGGTAGCACCACCGCCAACCCGCAAATCTTTGCCGCCCGCCGCACCAAGAGCCCGTTGCAGTGCATCAGCAGGCGTGGTGCTGAGGAAATCGAAAGTCGTCCCACCGGCCATCTCGATGGAGGGCCGTGGCTTGTGGGTGAGGACGAAGACCGGAACCCGGAACGGTGGCTCGTCGCCCCACCAGCCACGCCAGTTCGGATCGTCGGGAAAGTTGTGGAGCCCGAACATGCCAGCGCCCATAATCTCGGCACCCACGTTTTCGAAGTACTCCTTCGCGTAATTGTCATCGACGCCCGTCGTCCCTGCTCCCGTGGTATCCTTGAGCACGCGCTCACGGAACGTTCGCGTTGCGGCATATGCGCCGACGAGACGTGGCCAGTCCTCGCCGAACGGGGCTTCGGGCGTCTGGTCCGTCGTTGTCGCGAAACCGTCGAGCGAGATCATGAGATCGACACGAACTACCACTGGAGTCCTCCTTGTGAGTGGTTGCATAAGCGCTCCGATATTAGGCGGGCTGGATACTAAGGCATATACCTTTATATCTAGGTCGAACACTAAGGCAAGTACCTTTTTATCCTTGACCGACGCCCCCGACCACTTTACTGACGCACATGCCCTATCATTCGACCCCGCTCGACCTTGCCTTTCACGCTCTCAGCGACCCGACCCGCCGCGCTGTGGTGTCGCGGCTGGTCGAGGGCGAGTTGCCGGTCAGCGTCCTGGCCGAGCCTTTCGACATGGCGCTGCCCTCCTTCGCCCAGCATCTCAAGGTGCTGGAAGATTGCGGGCTGATCGCCAGCGAGAAGCGCGGGCGCAGCCGCTGGTGCCGGCTGGTGCAGGC
>Ga0123341_1000929_pt1 | contig 20502 bp, 17 predicted proteins | sample Turbeapinknodule_FD_89959 | JGI IMG/M metagenome (GOLD analysis project Ga0123341, IMG submission 89959) | Root nodule microbial communities of legume samples collected from Mexico - Turtle bean Mexico pink nodule | ecosystem: Host-associated > Plants > Roots > Nodule | place: Mexico: Nepantla...
AAATAAGTTGTTTTTTTTTTTTTTCTCTTTTGAAAAAATAAACAAGCATCTAAAAAATATCATAGGTATTTTTTTCCTAAAGAAGGTACTTCTTGTTTTATAAAAATGGTACAAAGTCACCCTACATTTCTTGATATGCTACTCTGAACACTAATCCTTGGTATTCTTTAAAAGGTTTAAGGGTTTTGTCTTATGTAGAATGGTCCAAGCCAGAAACCCTAATAACAAGTAGCATGATGAAGTCCTCTCTCTCCAAGTGTGAGGGGTAAATTGGTGATTTGGAATGATTTTGTAAAAAGTGAAATAATGCAGGAAAGGGATGGACCTACAGTGTAAGTGGAGAAGAAGAAATAGCCGTTGGGACTTAGGGGTGCGGACAGACAAAAAAATAAAGATTGGAGAAAAGAACAAATAAATGTGCATAGTTGTAAGGAAAAACTAGCCGTTTGTCTTTGCAAGAAAACTACTAAGAAGGAAGGAAAGGGTACACCACATCTACTGTGCCCACCACACCCACCTGACAATTGTCTTCAGTTTTTGCTCTCTCTTCCCAACACAAGATTCCTCATCCCGCGCGCCCCCACTCACACACAATCATCGTCACGTGCCCCTCCTTCATTTCTCTCTTTCTTCCCATTCCTACATAATCCTCATCCAACTCTTCATCCTCCTGTTTATTTGTTTTCTATGCTCACTCTCTTCTCCCACACACCATTCCATCGCACTTATGGACACTGCTACTCACACTCACACTCTCTCTCACCAACTAATCACTCAAAGTCTCCTACTTTTTCTTCTTTAGTTCACTTCTTTCTTGCTTCATTCCTTGTCCTACTATTTTTCGTCTTGTTGTAATGGAGAGCAAGAACCTCACCTCAAAGTGTTTTTACCGTAAGCATTCTCAAAATGGGGTGAGGAATGCAGCAGATGGTTATTTTTTCCGCTTGTTTTTCTTTTTGTGGTTTATTGTGGTGCCAGTGTTTGGTGAAGAGCGCTGGGATGGAGTTGTTGTCACACAGTCAAACTTCCTCGCACTTCAGGCATTCAAGCAGGAGTTGGTTGATACTGAAGGCTTCTTGAGAAGCTGGAATGACAGTGGCTATGGAGCTTGTTCTGGAGGTTGGGTTGGTATCAAGTGTGCCCAGGGACAGGTTATTGTGATCCAGCTTCCGTGGAAGGGGTTGAAGGGGCATATCACCGAGAGGATTGGCCAACTTCAGGGGCTTAGAAAGATTAGTCTCCACGATAACCAAATTGGTGGTTCGATCCCTTCAGCACTGGGACTTCTTCTCAATCTAAGAGGGGTTCAACTCTTCAACAATAGGTTCACAGGGTCCATCCCTCCTTCATTAGGTTCATGTCCTTTGCTTCAGTCTTTAGACCTCAGTAACAATCTGCTCAGCGGGACAATCCCAATGAGCCTTGGGAATGCCACTAAGCTTTATTGGCTTAACTTGAGTTTTAATTCCTTCTCTGGCCCAATACCAACTAGCTTAACTCGCTTAACTTCTCTCACCTACATATCTCTTCAACACAATAATCTCTCGGGCTCTATTCCTAACTCATGGGGTGGTAGCTTGAGGAACCACTTCTTTCGGCTCCAAAACCTGATCCTAGATCATAACTTCTTGAGTGGAAGCATTCCTGCTTCTTTGGGTATCTTGAGTGAACTCACAGAAATTTCTCTTAGCCATAACCAGCTTAGAGGACCTATCCCAAATGAAATAGGAAGCCTTTATAGACTTAAGACAGTAGATTTTTCTAGTAATGCTTTGAATGGAAGCTTGCCCGCCACTCTCTCTAATGTATCCTCACTCACTCTCTTGAATGTAGAGAACAACCGCCTTGGCAATCAAATCCCAGAAGCTTTAGGCAGATTACACAATCTGTCTGTTCTAGTTCTTAGCAGAAACGAATTCAGTGGCCACATTCCTCAAAGTATTGGAAACATTTCAAAGCTTACACAGCTTGATTTGTCACTGAATAATCTCAGTGGAGAAATTCCAGCATCCTTCGAAGAGCTGCGTGGTCTTAATTTCTTCAACGTTTCTCATAACAACCTCTCTGGTCCAGTTCCAACCCTACTTGCTCATAAATTTAATTCAAGTTCGTTCGTGGGAAATGTTCAACTATGTGGATATAGCCCTTCTACCCTATGTCCCTCGCCAACTCCTTTTGGTTCACCCACAGAAAACCATCGACCCAAGAAACTAGGCACCAAAGACATAATTCTCATAGTAGCAGGATTGCTCCTTGTAGTCCTGATAACACTTTGCTGCATTCTGCTATTCTGCCTGATCAGAAAAAGAACAGCATCAAATGCAGAGGGTGGCCAGGCCACAGGGAGAGCATCTGCATCTGCTGCCAGGACAGAAAAAGGAGTCCCTCCTGTCGCAGGTGAAGCTGAAGCGGGTGGTGGTGAGGCTGGAGGTAAACTAGTCCATTTTGATGGACCATTGGCTTTTACAGCTGATGATCTATTGTGTGCAACAGCAGAGATAATGGGAAAGAGTACGTATGGAACTGTGTACAAGGCTACATTAGAGGATGGAAGTCAAGCGGCAGTTAAACGATTGAGGGAAAAGATTACGAAAGGTCAGAGAGAATTCGAATCTGAAGTTAGTGTTATAGGAAGAATTCGCCACCCAAATCTTTTGGCATTGAGAGCCTATTACTTGGGACCCAAAGGAGAAAAGCTTCTAGTGTTTGATTATATGCCTAAGGGAAGTCTTGCTTCTTTCCTACACGGTAAGATCAGTGTGATAATTTTTTCGTGTCATGGTACAGTTAAAAGTCGGTTTAATTTCTAAACACTATTGTATTGACAGTTTTACATCTTTGTGCAGCTCGTGGGCCTGAAACAGCCATTGATTGGCCAACAAGGATGAAAATAGCACAGGGGATGGCTCGTGGCTTGTTACACCTTCATTCCAATGAGAATATTATACATGGGAACCTTACGTCCAGCAATGCGCTGTTGGATGAGAATACGAATGCTAAAATAGCTGATTTCGGCCTTTCTCGGTTGATGACAACTGCTGCTAATTCAAACGTGATTGCCACTGCTGGGGCATTGGGATACCGAGCACCTGAGCTCTCGAAGCTTAAGAAAGCCAACACAAAAACTGATGTATACAGTCTTGGTGTCATCTTGTTAGAACTCCTAACGGGGAAGCCACCTGGTGAGGCTTTGAATGGCGTGGATTTACCTCAGTGGGTTGCCTCCATTGTCAAAGAGGAGTGGACAAATGAAGTTTTCGATGTAGAGTTGATGAGAGATGCTTCAACATATGGCGACGAAATGCTAAACACGTTGAAGCTTGCTTTGCACTGTGTTGATCCTTCTCCATCAGCACGACCAGAAGTTCAGCAAGTCCTTCAGCAGCTTGAAGAGATTAGACCGGACATATCAGCCAGTTCGGGTGATGATGGAGCCATCCCTTCGACCAGCGAATGATTACTGGGTGTAGTGCACAATTTTTTGCATTCATATTTCTCTCTTTAGGACTAACGTAGTGCACATTTAGGAGAGTAGGTAGTCTATTATTATTCTTTCATTCTTACATTAATTTTTTCTGCCTGTTTGGAGTGCTAGTGTCTGTATATAGTAGTGTGCTTAAATCAAGAAGTGTTCTCTTTAACACTTCATTGGTTCATTTTATATAAACTAGTTCTGGTTCTCTTCCACTTTCCAACTCTTTCGCGTTAAATTCTTCTATTTCGTCACAGTTGCAGCGGTGAAAATCAAAAGCACAAACAAACATCCTGTGAAAAAAGGAGATTAAATTAGGTAACACCACCTCTCTTAAATGGATTTCAACAATACACGCATTTAAGTTAATAACACCAGTGAAAAATCAAAATCACACACATCCTTTGAAACAAGGATATTAAATTGAGTTTAATAACACCATCAGTCCTAAATGGATTTTAAGAACACAACGCCTTTTAAGTTAGATAGTAAGTTAATAATACATTCACAACAAAAATATTTATAACATGAAAATAAAATAATATAAGCTTTTATAATTCTAAGAAAACTAATGCCCAGTGAAAGCAAGAGAAGAGAAAAAAAAAAACTAGAATTAAAATTGAAGGGGAAGTGTAAATTTGGAAGAAGTCAACTTTTCTTCCACTTTCTCTCAAATAAAAAAAAAACCATCGCCATCTCTATTTCCATTCCTTTCCACCAAATGAACCAAGTTCGTAATATGAAACTACCAACGAATATAGGAAATTAATGAAACAAAAATATATATAATTACCACATAAAAAAGGAAACCAATTAGGGGTTAGATACTCAACTGCGTTCACAAAAAAATTAATAACAAGAAATGTACAACTCTGAGTAGTTAAAGCACATTCATATCTTGAATGTCGTCGGTAAAAAAAAGGGATATATGCATATACAACAACTCTAGGGTTAAAACTAAAGTAATGTAACTACATAAGATTAAATTAATGAAACCAAAATCTATAAGCACTGCATAAAAAAGGCGAAAACAGAATTTACAGCCAAGCGCATATTAGCTGATGTCTCTTGAGTTAGCAGCTGTTTCTTCCGCAAGCTTCTCCCACACAGCTGCCATCTTCTCCGCATAGCCTGACTGTAAAATGGATGAAGTGAATTAGCTACTTTTCCGAACCACAAGATAAACGGCATCCAAACGTTCACAGCTAACAGAACCTATAAGATAAATGAACTTTACTTGATTGACAACAAACCCTCGAAGCATGCTTAGGAAGTCGCTGTTCCTCTCTTGGTCAATTCTTTCAAGCTCACTCCTATTATTCTCCTGCAAACATTCAACAGTCATAAGTGAAATCTAGACACAATATTCCATGATAGATAAAGACTTCCCAACGATATTTCATGAACATTTTAATGGATGTTTTGTTTTGTTTTTCTTAATAGAAATACAATTTTAAACTAAATATGAAGAACACGTAAGGAAATCACATCTTAATCTATATGGATAACAGAAAAACACATATAATGGAACAAGTTGCAAAAAGCTGAAAAACTATAACCTATTTTGACAAAAGATGAGAAGACCATCCCAGATATATGGAACTCAACAAAAATGAAAACTAGACGGTGAAAATTTTACTCTACGTGGATTCAATAGTCCTCTCTCATTTGATGTGACTCAAATTTTCCCTTTGTTCCTGTTCTGGTTCAAAGGTGTTTTTGGGTACTTGTATTAAGTACAATGACTTTTTTGTACGTATACGTGAACGAGGCATAAATGAGTTTCCCTTTTACTTTTAATGTTGTTCCTTTTATAGACAATTCAAGCCTTGAATAAAATTTGGAATCACCACCAAATTCTACTTAATAGTGAAAATGGATGGCTATATTCTAGAGATCAGTTGCGAGTCTTTGCTAGAATCTCGGTGTACTAGTGGGTTGTTATTTCGCGAATATAGTTGAGATTGAGTGAGGTCTCCCAGAAACTGATCCACATTACCAAGTCTCCCAAGGGTTGATCTCCCACGGGCCAATCCACAATACCGGGTCTCCCAAGGACCGATCTCCCGAGAGACGATCCATACCAATCATCCAGTCTCCCACGGGCTGATTTACTTAATTGTCCATGTAAAATGGAGGGATGACGCCCGGGGAACAACGATCATAGCTTTACATGTAAATCGTCTAAAGGACGATCCAATCATGTTACATCACTCGACCTAGTCACCCAAGACCAATGGTACAATTCCATTGAAACAACCCAGATTTTTTTTGTGATTGCAGAAAACAAAGAAGCAGAATACAATAACTACCATAAGAGAGAATAACAACAGATGAACTAGTGTTTCGGGTCAAGTGAATCATGTGATTCGGAATCTACTGTTCTGTAGAGCCAAAATTAGCAAAATTGAAGAGCTGAATCTTCAATTTTCAGAGGATGCTTATGCTAATAGTTTCTCCAAAACAAAATATCAGATGAAGGTAACATTATAACAAATTATACTATTAAAGCAAATTTTGATATATACAAACTTTACTCATAAATCAATACAATTTTATTCCCAATGAAACCAAGTTTATAGATTTACTTTCAATCTGAAAACCCGGTGAATTATTTATCAAGTTTTCAGTTTGTTTAACCAATAAAGCAAAAGCCAGAGGTAAGGAAAAGTGAACTAGAGAGAAAAAACAGATGAACAGGTCAAACTAGCAAATCATATGATATTAGTTTGAACTGGTTTTTATTTTTAGATGTTGGGTTCTTGCAAGGGGAAATTTCGGGGAAATTTGACACTGATGAGTTACAAGCATTACATATTAGAGACCAAGACACTACCTCCAACCCAAAACCTTAAGGTAATGGGTTTGTGGGTCTTCTTTCTAATATATTGCTCATGTAGTTCATTCCTACTCAATGTAAGACCAAACTCATACTTGGACTCTTAACAATCTACCATTCAAGTGCAAGGTTTTTCCAAGGTACTTCCCCTCAAGCAGTCGTGGTTACCTTTTTGTAGCGCCATTTTTATCACAAGACAAGCTTATCTAATCATGTTGGATGACAAGCCATAATTATTGAAATGCAAATCCTTGAACATAATGGTACATAGGAGTTAGTTCCTGTTCCATCTGGAAAGAATACAGTTGGCTATCGTTGGTGTATGCCATTAGAGTCAGACATAATGGTGAAGTTGACCGCCTCAAAGCTCGATTTGTGGCAAAAGGATATACTCAAATATATGCGCTCAAAACAATGAAACTTTCTCTCTGATAGCCAAAATGACTATTGTTAGAATTTTTCTTGCCCTGACAACCATTCATCATTGGCCTCTTCATCAATTAGATATTAAAAATGTGTTTTTGCATGGCGATCTTGAGGAAGAGCTCTACATGGAGCAAACTCCTGGGTTTTTTTGCCCAGGGAGAGTCTAGTCTGGTTTGTAAACTGCGTCTCTTTCTCTATGTGGTCTCAAGCAATCTCCATGTACTTGGTTTGGAAAATTCAGCCACATATTCAAACCTTTGCGCTGAAACGCAATGAGACATTATTCTGCTTTTTATCATCATACCTACCTTGGAAAATGTGTGTACTTAATAGTGTATGTTGATGATATAGTCATTTGCAAAGAATGACGTTGCTAGAATATCTAAATTAACAGAACACTTGTCCAATCATTTTCAGACCAAATATCTTGGAAGTCTCACCTATGATACCACAATTTAAGCCCTGTGATTTTTGGCCTCTACAATCATGTACTACTTCTAATTGTGCTGATTTAGTGCAAGAATGACATGTATGGTTATTGCATTTCCCTAATAGTATATAACTACATATAAATTATATCTATTTTTTGGGCATTGAAGTAACCCGATCAAAAGAAGGTGTTCTAATTTCTCAAAGGAAATATTATTTAAACATCCTAAAAGAAACAAGTATGATTGATTGTAAACCAGTGGATTGTCCTATGAATCCATATCAGAAATTAATGGTAGAACAGGTAGAAGTTTTCTCTGATCCTGAAAGATATAGAAGACTGGTTGGAAAAATTATCTATCTTACAATTACTAGACCAAATTTGTCTATTGTGGTTGGTGTTGTAAGTCAGTTCATGCAAAATCCTTGTATTGATCATTGGAATGTTGTCATCCGTATTCTAAGATACCTCAAAAAGGCTTCAGGACAAGATCTATTTTATGAAGACAAAGGGAATACCTCAGGATATTGTGATGTTGATTGGGCAGGTTCTCCAATATATAGACGCTCTACAACAGGATATTGTGTTTTCACCAAAGAAAAATTATCTCTTGGAAAAGCAAGAAACAAAATGTAGTTGCCCGATCAACTCGTGAAGCCTAGTATAAGGCAATGACATCTCTCACTTGTGAGCTTGTATAGGTAAAACAGGTCCTTCAATAATTAGATTTTTGTGAAGTCTAACAAATGAAGATGTATTGTGATAACCAAGCTGCTCTCCACATTGCTTCCAGTCCAGTATTCCACAAGAGGACTAAACACATAGAAATAAATTGTCATTTTGTTCAGGAAAAGTTGTTGTCCAAAGAAATATGTATTGAGTTTGTCGGATTCAATGATCAACTTGCAAATATGCTAACAAAATCCTTAAGAGGACGTTGAATTGAATTTCTGTATTCCAAGTTGTATCCTTCAGCTTGAGGGGGGAGTGTTAGAATAGGTAATCTTGACTTTATTGAAAAGTTGCTATGTGCTTTGTGTTGTACCTAGTTTCTAGGTGAGACCTTTCTTATTCTTTTCTCTTTTCTCTCATTCATTGTATTTGAACATCCAATATCATTATAAACAAGAGAACCCAAGAGAGGGGAATCAAGCTCTCTAATTCATTTTCTATAATTTTGTATTCATCTCACTAGGGAACTTATTGATTAACTTTGAAGCTATAGCATAGAATATATGTTTGAATTGAATGGTCTACTTTGTGTCCAATGTCAGATTTCGATGCACTAAACAACATAACAATGGCTTTCCTTTCTTTGCTTCACTACTTCAATGATAAAAGTCTGATCTAGAAATAAACCTTTAGATTACCATATACTAAAATGGCAATAGATCTAGAAATCAAATTTGAATCCGTAACCAAATTTGCTATTGAATTGATTGAAATTTTTAATTGAAGCAGACCTCAACAAAACAATTATAAGTGCATCAAAATATGGTTACAAACTTACTTGCATTAGAAGTATCAAGAAAATCAAGTGAAAATATATTTGTAGCAGGCCAAAACTATCATCAAAGCAAAGTGAGTGATATTAAGATCATTTATGATAATTTAATTCTATCACGTAAATTTTCCCACAATGTATTACCCGTTTATATAACTGCACACATGAGATGAAAGCAAATAAAGATAATATTCTTTAATACATGACAAATATGGAGGAGGCATACATAGTATGCCAAAGAAAATATGAAAAAGTCAATTCTGAAAGTGAAAATGAGTTAATATGCAGGGAGATAATAGCTCATAGTTTCAAGAGTACGGCTAATTCAGAGTTATACATGCTAAACAAGGGAGAGGACAACCCAACAAAAGGTTGTAAAATGTTACCTTGATTCGTTCATACTCTCTGTCTGCACAAATTTTAGCATTCTCAGTAACTCTAATGGCTTCGTTTAACTCTTCAATTTTCCGCAACCTAGACTTGTCTCCACCAAATATTTTGGATGAAGCAACCTCAAGCTTTTCCACCCGCGATTGTAAAGAAGCTAGTTCTGATGAGAGTGTTTGAACAGTCAACAATGCACTTGATCTGTCAGAAAATGCATTGTTGACAGCTAGCATTGTCCCAAGGTATTCATGTAGTTTATCCTGCAACATAAAGAAGATATTACTCACAACAACAGAAATGAGTTAGGGATTATTATATCAGGAGGTTAAAGCATCTATCATCAAGATAGTTGCCAGTTTACCACCATAGATTTTTAATAAGCTAAAAGGTTCTATCATGAGTCGCAAGAATATTTGTACTTGCCAAATGTTTGATTGTCTGTGTATTCAGCTCTCTATATAACCTGCTAGCTTTAACAGCCGCAGTTGCCACATTTTTCATGTCAGCGGCTCGTACCCTTTGAGACTCAAATATGGCTTCTTCTGTCTCAAATTTAGTTAGCTTTACAAAAGCCAGTCCTAGTTCACCCACTGTTTCACCCATGTCTTGCTGAAACTTGACAAGGGATTCAGCCTGTAGGTGTCAATGCAGATAAACAAAATCAAGCTCAGAGATCAAAGAAGAAAAAACAACACTTTTTATTCAGTTCCATAAACAAAAATGCACCTGGTAAGTCAATATGATAAAGGAACATATTTTAAACAACATCCAAATCCAATAATCACAGACACTTTAAGAGGAATGTTTTCTATTCGACCAACTGACGATAAATATTTTAAAGCTATTTCAAGAAGTAACTAAGAGAGCTATTATTTCCCCCAGAGTAAGCTAATCCAAAACATGCATTGCAAGTGTATTTGGAAGTGCTTTTATGGAACATGATTAAACATATCTTATAGTTAAGTGCCTAAGAAGGTATTTGCCCATTTGGCCACGCTGATAACCTCAAAAGTAACTTAAACCTTCTTACAAACTCTTTAACTTCCTTCAATAATTTGACTACTCACAAAAGCTTATCTTTGTAAACTTATTGAATGAACTTATTGAACAACCACTTACTCAAGCTCAATGCCCAGATACAACATAGTCAACGACTAACAAACATGGTAGCCAAAAGCTTATAAAGAACTTAAGAAGTACTTAGTTAAGCTTATTACCCAAATGCAGTTGGCTGATATTATATATAATGAACTTATTGAAGAAGCAATTAGTTAAGCTGATTACCCAAAATGCACCACAGTCAACTAATGAACACGAAAGCCAAAAGCTTATAATGAACTTACTTAATAAGCACATAGTTAAGCTCATTACCCAAATGCACGCAGTTAATCCTATGTATAATGAACTTATCGAATAAGAACTTAGTTATGTTGAATGCCTAGATACTCCATACCAACAAACAAGGAAGGTTATAATGAACCAATACCTACTAAGTAAGCACTCGGTTAAGCTCACTATCCAAATGCACCATAATGTGAACTAACAACCATTAAAGCCAAAAACCAGAGAAACACAAAACCTGCTGAGAGACATTGCTAAGATGGTGCTCAAAGTCCACCAACTTATCCTTCCTCTCCATAAACTCCTTATCCTCCTCCACAACCAAGGGCTTGCTCCCACCCCAATCATTGGTAACAGACTGCTTCAACTCCTTGAAAATCCTGAGCAAGTCCCTCCCGCCCTTGGCCGGCTGCGTCACCTCACCCACCTCCGCCTCTCCCCCAAACAGCTGCCTCGGTAGCCTCACTGCGCCGTCAAGCATCCGCGATGCGACATCGGTGGTCCTCGCCAGCGGAAGCCGCCCCTTTGCCTCGAGAAACACCCTCAGCTCCTCGCTTCGCCCGATCACTGGGTGCGCCGCCAGCTTCCTGAGGTACTTCTCCAGCGCCACACGCCGCTGCTCCACGAACTCCTGCTTCTGCATCACCTGGCTCTCCACAGAGCTCTTGTCCGGCCTAACGGGGATGAAGAGCCCACGGTAGGTCTCCGACAGCCGGTCGGCGAGCGTCACAACGTCGCGGAACCTCCGTCGGACGGAGAATTCGGTGCCTTCGCCGCCGAACTCGGGAAAATTGGAGCGTGTGGTGATGAGGTAGGTGTAGAAGGTGGCAGAGCCGGGGACGAGGGAGGTCGCGAGGTCCTGCTCCTTCTGAGGATCGGTGACGGCGATGTGGAGGTAGTCATCGCAGCCAGATCGGGCGGGGGTTCTGTCAATGGCTTGGTCGTGACCGTTGGAATCGAAGGAGGTGAAGATCGCGTCGGCGTAGGAGGGAGGGTCGAGGAACGAGTTGAAAGGGGAATTAGGGCTTTGCGGAGGCGTAGGGCGGTGGCTCTGGCGGTGGACGTAGTCGTCGCCGTCGTCGTCGAGGATCAGCGACTCCATTACTTCGTCGTCTTGCGAGGCGTGCATAATCTGATGCTGTTCGTCGTTGGAATCGTGACTCATCATTTTCGAGGATCCGGTTATGAGGTATCGTAGCGATTCGAAATCATAGCGAGGGAAGGGTGAAGAAGAAGGAGAGTGAGAGTGTGAGGGAGGAGTGAACGAGTTATGACTCGGGGTTGTAGGTGAGTCAACTCGCGTAAGAAAAATAGGATAGGAATGGGACCAAGAAATGGGTTCCAGTGCCACCAAACCTAACAAGCATGCGAAACGCGTTTATCTTGTTTGTGACGCATGTCCTGGTTTGATGCAGAAGAAGCCAAACGAACCCCTTAGAAATAAGTGCTTTCTTCAAAACCCAAAACTTGCTGCAGTGTTTCTTTCCACCCTCACAGAATCTTATTCATGTAAATCACAATTGTTCTATTTCCTTTTGTCTTCTTCTCTGCTCAATTTTTGTTTTCTCCTCTGCTCAATTTTTGTTTTCACTTTTCTGTTTTAAATTACTTCCATTCTTCACTAAACATCACAAAGTTCTTCAGAGATTAGATTCGAAGATCGATGGAAGAGTTCTCTGCACATTCCGTTTTTCATATAACCAACCTTTTATGTAAATCTTACTCATATCATCTTGTTAACAGACTATATACTATATAGTTAGTTTAAACTTTCTCTTTAGAGTGTCATTATTTTAAACTTTAATTTATTCTTTTTACATTTTCATCCATTCATAAATGTCACATCACATGTAGTAAATGTAAAAGTGTTCAATTAAATGTTTTGTGAAAAATATTTAAAACTCACTCCAATGTTCTTTTATTCTTCTTTTACATAAAATTTGACGAGAATATTTCCAATCCTGCATGTTATATGTAATAAAGTTTCTCACATTAATTAGCACTGTAGAATGTACATTTTATAGAACAAAATGAGTAAATAGATAGTTAAGGATAATTTACATATTTTACCTTTTAGTATAAAAAAGAATTTATAGTTTTAATAAAAAAAAATTAATAATACTGTTCATTTTGTGTGAAGGCAAACATGCTAATGAATCATATATGGTTAGAGATTGAATCAGCTTAGCTAATTAAATTATACACATAACGCATTCTAATATGGTCTTCTTGTATAAATTTTTTTACTATTAATTCTGCTATATTTATTGGGGGTGTCATTATTGATAGGACTAAATATAGCATTATCATTGTGCTGTGTGTTCCTCTTAATGATTGTAATAATTAGGATGGCATTTTCATTAGAGAATCTTAGAAAGAAAATTGGTACTACATTTATCATGGACAATTAACATGTGAAGATGTTTTTGCTTTAATTAATGCTGATTTGAAATGAAACACTTGTCTTCTTGTTACCACTGTAAGAGATCTCCTTAACTAGTTTCCTCTTTGGTAAGTGATTCTGTTTCCTGCAGGTCAATATTGTGAGAAAAACAAGTCATTGGTGTGGATTAGTGGTTATGGTTAACAAGGCCAAATCTTCCTCTTATGAGAGATATCATTAGGATGGTGGATCGCATGTGTGCAAATCCCTCAGTCATGTTTCACCCCTTCTGTTTTTCATGTAAACCAGTGTTCATAAGGACTTCACTTTTCTGCTTTTACTCTTTCATTCATAATATTCATGCATAAAGTATTTCAATTTCAACAATTTACTTTAACTCCTTCAGGTATGATACAATCTATGGAAATTTTTCCCATTAGTTCATGCACATAAAATGGATGCGTCACACATGGAGCATGCACAAAAAAGTTCATACAGCATTAGTGAGTTGGATGAACTTGCAAGGACTACAGTAACATGTGCATTTTACAACAAAGGAAACATGTCATTTTCAGCGTGGTTTCTAAGAAGGCCCCACTTCTGGTAAAGACACGTTTCTCAGAATTGATGGGTTAATTTGCTGTTTAGTTTAATTTCCTTGTTCTCTCTAATTATTCTGGAAATTTGCTAAAGTTCGTACCCACTTATAACAAACCATGAAAACGAAAACCCAAGAAATCAAAACCCAAACAAGAATTGATGTAAAGTGGCTAGCTAGGAAATAGTTATTTTACCAGACAAATAAAAAGGTCTTGCGAGAGAGACCAAGCACCAGAAAACTTTGACAAGGAATTGGTTTCTGCTCTCGTGTCAATTCTCAGCTTTCTTTCACGGTCTGTGTAACGACTTGTCAAGTACTTCCTTTTTTTTCCAACACAAGAATATGAGAAAAGTCAGCAACAAACTCTACCAACCTTCATATATGATGTTCTTTCTTTATTTCTTGTTCACCTATCCGATTGGTCATTGCTTTCCCATCTCGATCGTGTTAAGCTTTGTCACATGTTGACATGCTTTCATTCTCAGCATCTAACGGTTTTGTTTTGTGTTGTGACAGACCAAAACAATGTTTAGGATCTCCTTGGCTAGATGCATGTTTTTATCATCAACTCAAATGTAGCCATCATATCAACTCAATTACTGTGAGAATACTAAGTCAATAGAGGAAAAATCTATCTTCCTTCAGATCTAAGATTTTATGTAATTTGCATCACATTGGATTCTAAAATAGACTTGTCCAACCTTTAACATGTTGTTTGAGATGTCATTTATGTATAGAAGGTTTTCATCCTTAAGAGGGTCCACAGCAGCTAACTCATGGATGCAACTATAAGATATCATCAATGGGATCGTATAATTACTGTATCTTGTGTATATAACTTATGCAGGAGAACCAGTAATATGCATATGTTTCTATATACATGCACTTTGCCACGTTCTAATGCATTTTTTCACCATTATGTAGAAGAAACTAGTTTTCTTTTTTTTGAATTGGTTACTAATTATCATAATACGTTATATAACAAACAGATCATTAGGGAAACCAAATCCTCCATCATATGGTCAAACATCTGAGAAAGTGTCTACTAGTTTGTTTCACATGTGGCACTATGGTGATCGAGCCATGAAAATGTTCGTCACAGTGATTATTCTTATTGATAATTGTACATTCAATTGAAGTACGTATGCTTGAGTATGACAGGTTTGTGCTGTGTTATAACTGTCGTTGATCATCCATCCACGTTTGAAATATCGTGAGATAGGCCACCTAATTTAATACTCGATCTCAAGTTGCATTTTTCATGAGTATCTAACTAACTAAATTCTAGTTGGACTCAATCAAATCGTGTTAATAATCCACCCTATATTTTATTTGGTACCTAATGGCATACCATTCTCTAATTTTAAATAATGCTAGTTTCTTTCCTATCAATAGCCACTTGAATCAAACAAAACTATTGGCCTAAATATACCAACACAAGCTGTAATATATGGCCGAGATATGCCAAGCTACATCAAAATAGAAGACGTCTTCACCACATTTCCTAAAATTACCTTTCACCTAATCAATAGATTAACACACTTGGTTAAAGATCATATATCAGACTAATAAGAGACTTAACATGGTTAAAGATCATATATCAGACTAATAAGAGACTTAACAGTGATTGGTATTTGTTAACTCTGTCCAACACTTATATCCAGGTTAAGATATACATTTAATAACATTTATTACTTATAACTACCGAATATCGAACACTGACTTAAATGTCGTCAAAAGACCTTTTTGTAATATCCCAACGTGTGTCGACCATCGAGATCAAGAAGTTGTAGGCGAACAAGACTCCAACAATCGTTTCTTGAACAAGTGGCCACTTTACATGTTATAGAAGAAAAGGACGGCAGAGTATAATCTAAAAGAAAATTAATTAACCTAACATGAGATCCTAGGCTTACAATTTAGATCAAGGCAATATTCAAGTGGCAATTACGTTATAAAACAGAGTGTTTAGTCTAAACAAAGGGCCAACTATGTTTTCAAAAGTCATAGTTGTTTTTAATGTGCATTACTTTTTCATCAAAAGGATTACCAATCCTTTTAACAAGTGATTTATTTTCTCCAACAACCGAAACAAGAAAAAAAGTCAAATTGGACTAACGCAAAATTAATTTGCACTTTTCTTCACTTTCCAAACTTGGCTTACAATTATTAATAATACTGAATCAATCCCAAACAACAAGAATGGAAACAAAGTGCAACAGTTTGACGGGGCAAGGTTACTTGCACTGAATTACTCGGTAGTTTGCTACTGGCAAACCATTTCAGAACATATGGTAACTGCTTGGCAAAAAAGATGCATAGGACAAGCTTGACTTGGACAGCAAAGATAAAAAGAGTAAAAACCTTTTTGCTGTGCTTTTTAGTTGTGGTCCCTTTGAAATGTGGCATAGTTTTACAATAATAAAAGGAGTGATTGCAATTGCACCGCGTTAAATGCTAATTAAAAGGAAAAGCAGTAAATTATTGTAAACCCATCTTAAGTATAAATGATTCCTGAACTGTCTGGGAGTAATTATGCTTGGAGAAAATTCAACCTCCTAATGAAGACTTGAGAAGCAAGCATTCAGGAACGTAATTAACTAGTGGGTGCAACAACTTTTATAGGGTTGAACTAAGTTTCTTAAGTGCCTCTGACCAATTTGCCGTAACAAAATTACCTAATCTGCCAACCTCAATGACCCTATCTCTCTCCTTCCATCTCCCCTATATAAAACCACCCTCTCCCACTATCTCTTCCATTGCACCTTGCAACCTTAACCATCATTGCCACATACCTGTTTCTTGCTACACTGCAACCATGGAAGCTCTCAAGACCATTTTCTTGCCTCTTTTTCTTGTCTTGGCTTCAGCATTGTATTCAGCCAATGCCAAAATCCAGGAGCATCAGTTTGTTGTACGTTCTCTTTCCCTCACATTTTTTTTTTTCTCTCTCTCTCTCTCTCTTTTTCCTGTGTCCCTTTCTTGCTGAGATAATTATTAACCTGTTGCCATTTGTGACGAGACAGATTCAAGCAACACCAGTGAAGAGGCTGTGCAGCACTCACAACACCATCACTGTGAATGGACAATTCCCTGGCCCAACATTGGAAGTCAACAATGGAGACACTTTAGTCGTCAAAGTCACTAACAAAGCTCGTTACAATGTCACCATTCACTGGTATCATATCAAACCAGTCCAACATTTTGGCTTCACTCTCACCATTAAACAGGCTTCATTGTTTACTTTAAAAAATCACATATTCATACAACATTTTTTTTATTCTTTTCCTGTTAGATTAACCATCTTATTCTACACATATGACACTTGGCAAGAACTTTTTGTACCAATAGAAATTTTCTATAAAAAAATGAGCATTAAATAACTTTGCACAATAAATTTTTAACAAAAAACTTCTTTATCTTTGTATTCCTAACATGTGCTCGTGGTCCATGGAAATACATTAAAAGCTCTCTTTTTTTCACTTGTGAGAATTGAATGCAAGAGTATCTGCCTTAATAAATCGTGTCTCCTATTGACTAGTTCTAGAAGGCAGTTATAGCAGTATTTATATTGCATGCTACGTTCATCAGTTCATGCATGGAACTTTTAGAAGAAAATATTTGAGTGGCTTATTAGTTTTTGTAGCTCTTCTAGTTAATTGATTTGTTGTATTTGTTTAGGCATGGTATTCGGCAGATGAGAACAGGATGGGCTGATGGACCAGAATTTGTGACTCAGTGTCCCATTCGTCCTGGAGAGAGTTACACCTATCGTTTCACCATTGAAGGACAAGAAGGAACACTTTGGTGGCATGCTCATAGCTCATGGCTAAGAGCCACTGTTTATGGTGCTTTAATCATTTACCCCAGAGAGGGAGAGGCGTATCCTTTCCCTAAGCCAAAGCGCCAGACACCAATTCTTCTAGGTAATCATTATAATTATAATTATGGTTATACTAATTCACATATATGAATATAATATTTATTGGTAATCATGACACTAATGAAAACGTGGAGGGACTATTAAGAAAATGATTATTGCGGATTTGTAGTGTTTCTTTTGCTTTTGACAAATGTTATGCACTTGATGGAGATGGTTTAACGGTGAAAACAATGATGATCATTTATTAGGGGAATGGTGGGACGCAAATCCGATCGATGTTCTGAGACAAGCCACACGAACAGGAGCAGCTCCGAATATTTCTGATGCATACACCATCAATGGCCAACCTGGCGATCTTTACAAGTGTTCTACCCAAGGTCTGATAAACATATCATATCTCTCTAATATACAAACAAAATCAATATCTCAATGATAAAATCATTAAAAATGACACAGTATTTACATAACACAGCTTTTGAACAACCAAACATGTTATTATATGCCTGCCCCTGCATTCTGGTCCCAGGAAACTAAGAATAAAAAAAACATTGTCCAATGATTTTATAAATCTGACTTATATTTTGTTGATGATTGGCAATGTAGGTACCACCATTGTTCCAATAGATTCTGGCGAGACCAACCTCCTTCGAGTCATCAATGCTGCACTCAACCAACCCCTTTTCTTCACTGTGGCCAACCACAAACTCAAAGTGGTTGGAGCCGATGCTTCCTACCTTAAACCCTTCACCACCTCAGTCATCATGCTGGGTCCAGGCCAAACCACCGATGTTCTCATCCAAGGTGACCAACCACCCTCACGCTACTACATGGCTGCACGTGCCTACCAATCCGCACAAAACGCCCCTTTTGACAACACCACAACCACAGCCATTCTCAAATACAAATCTGCACCATGTCCTGCAAAGGGTGTCTCCATCAAACCCCTTATGCCCTCTCTCCCAGCTTACAACGACACCAACACAGTCACTACCTTCAGTAATAGCTTCAGAAGCCCCAGAAAAGTTGAAGTCCCTGCAGAAATCGATGACGACCTTTTCTTCACCATTGGCCTTGGACTCAATAACTGCCCTCCAAATTTCAGCCCAAACCAATGCCAAGGTCCAAATGGCACGCGTTTCACTGCCAGCATGAACAACGTCTCTTTTGTCCTCCCCAACAACGTCTCCATCTTGCAGGCTCATCACCTTGGAGTGCAAGGAGTGTTCACCACTGACTTTCCTACACAGCCTCCTTTGAAATTTGATTACACTGGTAATGTGAGTCGTTCACTGTGGCAACCCGTTCCCGGGACTAAGGTGACCAAGTTGAAGTTTGGATCGAGGGTGCAGATTGTGTTGCAGGACACTAGCATTGTGACCCCTGAGAACCACCCGATTCACCTTCATGGCTATGATTTCTACATAGTCGCAGAAGGGTTTGGAAATTTTGACCCCAAGAAAGACACTTCTAAGTTCAACCTTGTTGATCCACCTATGAGGAACACCGTTGCAGTACCTGTGAATGGATGGGCAGTTATCCGATTTGTTGCAGACAACCCAGGTAAAATTAATTAGTCCAAATCAAATAGTATTATGCACTAAGGACAAATTATTACACGATGACAATATTCACATGACATGTAATCATGTCATATAGATATTACTTAATGAACACTCCATGATCTGAGATTATTTAATATACCTTTGCATATACTGAAAGTATAAATTTTTTTCATACCATCAGTTATCATGATATGCAAGATAAATCCCATTTTGCAATGTCTAAAACTTATCGAAGATTTGAGCTTAAATGAAATTGAATTGGGTGATGTGATATTTGCAGGAGCTTGGATTATGCATTGTCACTTGGATGTTCACATAGGGTGGGGTTTGGCTACTGTGCTCTTGGTGGATAATGGAGTAGGGCTGTTGCAGTCCATAGAGGCCCCTCCAGAGGACCTACCTCTGTGTTAGAATAATCAAAAGCAGAATTATATTGAATTATTGAATTTGTATCTGTAGTTCGTAATTTTTCCTAGTTCATTGTTGTTTCCCTGTATTGAGGGTATTTCTTCTTTTGCAATGTTTTGTTGTTCTTCTCATATAGAGATAACCCGGGATTAAAAGAGATGGTGATGTGATTTCAACACAACTTGCCGTCTTATACGCTCACAGGCCCGATTCATTAAACTGATATTACTTGTTTTGATCCCTCACTTTTCTTATTCAATAGATTAGTGTGTTTCTTTGTACGTGTGTGTTCCATAGCAGAATTTAATGGTTTTGGCAAATTAAAACACGACATAATTTAATGAAATAAGAACAGTGCATAGAATAATTACAATGGATGAAGTGGACCATTGTGGTTTATGGTAGATGACCAAATATAGTGCCAAGTGTTCTCATGTGTTACATTGTGGGAAAGGTCAATGTGGGTGCAACAGCAGTGGAGGATTTATAAGTAACACAAGAGTTCATTTTGCACAAGTAATGTAACGATTATGACCAAAACATTCTGGTCCCCAACTCTTTACTTTTGCCAACAAAGTCACGAATTGGAAAAGCACTAAAACACATTAACAAATTTACTTCTTACTATATTTCTTTTATACTCAATTAACCTCTCATTATAAATTTCCATATTAACAAAAGATATGATCAGATTAATTTATAATATTTAAGTAGATCTAAATCTCTCCTTATAAACATTTTTTAAAGTTGAATTAGACTTTAAAAATATCTTCTTTCACTTTTTCATTGATCTCTTAAATCTGAAATATTAAAAAATGGATGTTTTCCTTATGAATGTTTTAAAACGCAATTCTCATCTAACATTACAATTATTTATATAAATCTTTGTAAGTTTCTGCGTAAATTGAAATAGATGCTATTCTCCATTCTTATTTTATTCTCTAATAATATTCTAAAGCGCCATGATTTGGAACGTATTATTGTTATTTTAAAACAATAATATTTAAAAAAATTGTTCCACGTGCCTTACAATTTTCGTCATAATTCTTGTAAGGCTAATGCGCAGAGCAGACCTTAAAAAGAAAGAGAAAATAATTCCTTATTATTTTTCATGCTCTAGAGTGCAATCTCATTATATTCATATTTATATCAGAGAATGCAAAAATTTGTTAAAAGTAGTAAGAAAATTTAATCGAGAGTTTTGCATGCCAAAATTTATACTTTTATAATTTGTTTAGACGAAAAATCCTTTTATTTTAATTTTAT
>Ga0123341_1000931_pt1 | contig 20474 bp, 13 predicted proteins | sample Turbeapinknodule_FD_89959 | JGI IMG/M metagenome (GOLD analysis project Ga0123341, IMG submission 89959) | Root nodule microbial communities of legume samples collected from Mexico - Turtle bean Mexico pink nodule | ecosystem: Host-associated > Plants > Roots > Nodule | place: Mexico: Nepantla...
GTTTATATAGGAAAAAGAAACATATGGGCTAAGCCCATTACATAAATATGAGATATCTAACAATATCTATAATATCTCATAATATCAAATAATATCTAATTATATCTAATAATATCTAACAACTTTAAACTACAATCTTAGAACCCCTCATAATTCCCCAACTGCTCAACCTGCACCTTCTATCACACTTGAACTTTCCAAGACACCACCTATCACCTCTGATCCAACCTCTTCTGAGTCAGTTTCTATTCCTGTTCCAGCTCTAGTAGTCAACACCCATCCTATATAGACTCGGTATAAATCTGGTATCCATTACTCTAGAATTCATTCTTCCTTGTTCCTTACCCATTAAGAACCTAAAATAGTTAAGCAAGCACTTAAGGATGCTAATTGGCTAGCTGCAACGCATAAAGAATATGATTCACTTTTGAAGCAAAATACATAGGATTTAGTTTCTTTACCTCCCTACAGACAAGCTATTGACTGCAAATGGATATTTTGGTTCAAGGAATGACTATAAATAAATACAAGAATGTTGATTGATCTATAAATAAATACAAAGCAAAGTTGGTGGATAAGGTGTTTCATTAAGGGCACGACTTTGATTTTCATGAAACCTTTTCTCTAGTGGTAAAGTCCATTATAATCAGAGTTATTCTTACCCTTGCTATCTAATATAGGTGGAAATTATTTGAACAGGATGTTAATGCCTTTTTGAATGGTGTACTTGAAGAAACAGTTTATATTGCAAAGCCTCCAAGATTTGAAGTTGGGGATACATCTCCTGTTCTTATGTTGAACAAGGCACGCTATGAATTAAAACAAGCACTAAGACAAAGGTTTGACATATTAAAATCCACACTCCTTCAGTTTGGTCTTTTGGGCAGTAAATGTGACTCATTACTCTTTGTCTATAGACATCAATCTCATGTTGTTTATTTTCTGGTATATGCTAGTACTTGAAGAGGATAAATCTGAACGATAGAAGATTTTTATTCAATTGATTCATTTGAAATAGTACATCAGCCTCTATATGTACAAAAATCTAACCCTAAAGTAATTATTACAAAGAGATCTCTAGAATTTTCTAACAGCTTCTATCAGTACACTTAATATCCTACTAACAACATTAGTGATATCATAATCATTGGAAGCTCCATTACTCTGATTCAACAATTTACAACTAAATTCCATGCAACCTTTTCTCTCAAACAACTTGGTCATCTAGATTACTTTCTTGGTCTTGAAATCAAATATTTACCTAACCATTCTACTGTGTGACTCAGTAAATACATATGGGGACTTGCTTCAAAAACACATGGCAGAAGCTCATTCCATTTCTTCTCCTATGGTTTCTACTGGCAAATTATCCAAATTTGGGGCTGATCTCTTTCTATATCCTACTTTATATCATTCAGTGCTGAATGCTCTGCATTATGCCAGTCTCACTAGACCAGACACCAGCTTTACTGTGAACAAAGTCTGTCAATTTATGGCCAAACCACTGGAATCTCCTTAGGCTGCGGTTAAATGAATCCTAAGTTATCTTAAAGGTACTTTGTCTCATGAGCTACATCTTTAACGTGAACCTCTTTCACAGTCTCGGTCACTTAAAGCCTTTTGTGATGCTGCTGGGCACCTGATGTTGATGACATGTATTTTTGCTTTGCTCATTGAATAACAAGTTTCATTAACTACTCTAGTTCTTAGCTATGAAAATCAAAGTGGTGCCTATTGCTCATATCCCAGCATTCCATAGCCCCACCAAAGACATGGAGATTGATGTTTTCTTTGTGCAAGAAAAGTTTCTAACCAAACAGATTTTCATCTATCACATTCCAAACCTGGATCAGTGGGTATACATGCTGACCAAACCCCTTTCTTCAACTCGTTTTGCATTTCTCAAAAACAAACTCAATGTGAAGATTTTTTCTTTTGAAAAATCCTCTCCTTGAGTTTGAGGGGGGAATTAGAGTATGTACTTGATTATATCTTGTGTTACAATATGCCAGAGAAGAGAAGCACATGGCTGGGGGATTTAGGACACAACTTCTCACACTCGGTTGTCCTCCTTGAGATGCAACAAACCTTGAGATTTTTGGCAAAAAAGGTAACAATCATCAGCGAACAATGACAGACAACATCTAGACAAGCAACACAGAGGATAGTGCGAGATCTTACCCTCTCTGATACCAACTTGCATTTAGAGACGAGTAAAACCAGTCAGTGTTTTTCTCAGTGATGTATTATTTTAAAAAATGAAAATATTAGAGAAGTACATAGCAAGGAATAGCCACAACCTAACTCTTAATCCCTAGACTAGGTACACCCAAAAAGTAGCTTAACAAAAGCTGACAAAACAATAATTAACTATTTTAACAAGTTGTTTGTTAGATAGTTGGCTAGATTTCTCACCCTATATAATGGGTATTTTCTTTATCACTCATTAACATGAATAAAAAAAGAATTCTTTTAGTCAATCTAGTTTCTCTTTACTTCCTGTTTCTAATATAACGTAATTAAAGATAAATGAAAAGTAAATAAAGAAGGATTCCTAATTTCTAGCTTTACATGACTCTATAATTGAACCATACCTTTAAGAAGTAAAGGATGAAACTTACCTGAGAATTAAGCTTTTTACTTCGCCTCTGTAGAGTTAGTTGTAGTTGGTTAAAGATATCACAAACAACTTCCTTTTGATTTATAAGCTCCAACAGTGATTCTCTACAACCTCGGCTATGAATTAAGGCACTATTCTGAATTTGTAGAATTTGATAGCACAGAAATTTTCAGTGTTGGAGAGTATTTGAAGTTGGAGAGTATTTGAAGCATCGTAGTTGTTCAATATAGTAGACATGATTCACAACATAAAAAAAAGCTGTGCAAGGTAACGAAATTTAATTTATCATAAACAAAAAAAAAATTGTTGTGTCAACTGATTGTACTCACTTCTTCTTCCAATTCCCGACAAATCAATGTTGTTCGCCATTGCAAATGGACTTTGGATTGGTTAACATCAGTGTAAATATGGTCTCCAATGAAAAGTATCTCATCTCCATGTATATTTAGGGAACTTTCAACCATGTTTGCACTCCCCCCTGAGTACAAACCACCTGCCGAATATGGTAAACAAAGTACAACAAAGTTAAAACATCTTAAAAATAACTTCATAGTAGTACATTCAAAGTCAATGCACCCTCCATGATACATTCACGGTAAGGATTGAATACTACCTCTATCCCAATTGATAATACTTTCACTTAAACTCTGTAAGGAAATAAAAACTCATTTTAATAATAAAAGCTCCTATGGGCTTGACGTGTGATAATAAGTCCGCTATCAGTATTGCACACAATCCGGTTCAACATGATCGAACAAAGCACGTAGAGATAGACCGATACTTTATTAAGGAGAAGTTGGATGATGGTCTTATAGCCACTGAGTACATCCCTTCATGACTCCAATTGACAGATATGTTTACTAAGGGACTTCCCACCAAACAATTTGAAGATCTTACTTGCAAGCTGGGAATGATAGATATACATTCACTAACTTGAGGGGGGGTGTTGCATAATCAGGAGAATTATGCTATAATTAAGTGCAGATTCCATTCTATATTTATTAGGACAAATTTGTTAGTGATTTGATTTATTTGATTTGTATAGCTTTAAACACCCATTATTTATGGCTTTCATTACCTATTATTTCTTTCTTTAATTAGGTTGTCAAGCAGTCTATAAATAGAGACTGTAATCACATTTGTAAGATACATTAAAAATACATTCCATCTATTTCTTTCAACTATCGTAATATAAGTAACAAACTATTTTCCTCAAAAATAGATTCTCCCGAGTATCAAAGCACCAAAGTGAATAAAATCAAATGCGAAATTACTATTTTTATTAATAATGGGATAGGATGCTTGGTAGTGCTTTAACAATTGAAAAATGTCAAAAATGAAAGACTCAACAAGATCTTTGATAAGGAAGAATGAGAGATGTCTAAGTCTTCTATGATGAAACCATATATGAGAACTTGTCCACATTTCTGATGTTGCTTGTTGGGTCATGACATTTTGTTTTTGTTTTGGTCCTTGGACTCTAACAAATACAACCCACTCTACTCCTTAGAAATTAAAATCATCACCTTCGTGCTAAGGTCTTGAAATACCCAATAAGAAGAAAAGAAGTTATAGACTATATCAAATCTTTTGTATGTTTATGGAGAAAGATAAGACTATTGGTCAACTATAGCACATACAAAACATTCTTCAATACAATAGATGATTCTAAAGTTATATTTTGAAATCCGTATACAGGAACACTATTACCATTTGCAATTGTCATGAGTTGTTTTCTAGTCCTTTTGAAATACGTATTGGAGAACATAGAAAATGGGGTCATGTGAGCAATTGCCCCAAAATGAAGAATCCAATTACCTTGAGACACAAAGCTAGTGATATTGAATGAACTTACTGTTCATGGATAGGGTACAAGACCCAAACAACGTACTCATTGATCAAGGAATATGTGAGCTGTTATGGCTGGAGATTATATTGAAAGACTTGAAGATAAAGTGGAATGGACCTATAAAGCTCTATTGTGACAATAAATCTGCCATTACCATAGCTCACAACCTAGTACAACATGATAGAACTAAACATATTGAAGTGGACAGATATTTATCAGTGAAAAACTTGACAGTGGCATGATTTGCACTCCATATGTGTCTACTCAAGGACAACTTGCAGACATACTCACCAAGGGGTTGAACAGCAACAACTTTGAGAGAATTACATCCAAGCTAGGAATGGAGAATACTTATTCACCAGCTTTTTAAGAAGTTCTAGATTTTATTCTTATTAGTTTTAATTTTGTATGTTATGTTTTCATGTTGTATATTTTGTTGTATCTTGTTTTTATTTCTAGCATAACAGTGCCACAATCTGAGGATTCTGTTTATTACAGTAGGAGTTGTTTATTTCCAAAAATACCCAACTCATCTATGTGTGTGTGTGTGTATATATATATATAATGTATGTAATAAGAAATAATAAAAAATAATTTATTCTCTTTCAAACTTGAGAGCAAGGAATTATGTTCTAGATAAAATTATTGATTTGATATTTTAAACAATAAAAGAAAAGTTTGAAGTCACATGTGATGCTCTTTATAAAAAAAAAAGAATAATTTACACTTGTTGAAAGGCAATGAAACATACTATGTGGGACACAGGGAGCACCTACCAATTTGAGCCTTAAAGCACGGACGCATCAAACCCTCATTTGTCACCAGCTCATACATGGGGTGTGACATCTGGAAGAATTCTGGTTTGTTTGCTGAGACAACTATCTACTCATGAACAAGAGCCATATCAAGTTATGCCAGGTTTATTTCAACAGTTAAAAAGAATGGTATCTTTTATTCCTCTACAATCAAGAGGGTAACTTCATATTGCATTTATAATGTCCAAGAACTTACAATGTCAAATAAATCTCGCCAACCCATCTCACCAGGAAGGAATCTATTAAAGGAATAATGCATCATTTTGTCTGTATAATGATAATCTGAATTGGTAATAAGCACAAGCTTTTTTCCTGCCTGTTTCACAAAGACAACAAAGTAAGGAGTAGAAGCATATTACCTGCAATGCAACACAATGATAAACATAATATAAGTAATACCTCCTTTTGATCCAAAAGTGTGAAGGGCAGTTCCGGATCAAGCTCCACATATTGTTCAGGGTTTGACATAATATCACTCTAGATAAATACAATATGTTAATAGGATCACATAAAGCACAACCTAAATACATCTTCCAACATGTGTATCTTATCACCTTGAGGCGACCTTCTACATGTGCCGCGACAAGGGCTACTCCCATAGCCTGAAAGTCAAGTCAAAGGTGAAAAAAAGAATATTTTTACTTAATATAATTTTATCAAGATATGGGCACACTACCTTATAAAGCCCTTTATAGTCAAAGGGGCCAAGATTGGCTGGTATAACCCCATCATCCAATATGTCCACCATCTAAAATTAATCACATCTCATCAATAAAGTCTCATTCCATCCCAACAAACTTTGAATCGGATTAAAAGTGGAATGTGTAAAATAGATGCTTACAATATAGACAACTTGTTAGTCACAAGACAAGAATAAACTAGACTACAGTTGCTTGCTGGAGTTGCTTCATCTTAAAACACATCTTAATATTTCAAAATATCATTTGGATCTATCAACTACTTGAAAGAATTAAAAAGTTAGAATCCCTAGGTGGTGACCAATAAAAAGTAAAAGAAAAGCACTTTTTCGTTTCCACTAAACAACAAGGATTCATAGATATGGTAGTGTAGAGAGAGAGAAAAGTATGAGAAAACTGTAATTGGATAGACTACAATATATGATAACCTTCATATGTATATTACTAGGTTAAGTATGTACAAGCAAATGGGGTAGGTCCATATACATACTAAAACCACTTATGCTTAACAAAAATTTCTAACCTTCCCCCCCATGTTGGAGCATAGATGTTAGAAATAGAATCACTAACACCCCATTTAAAGCTTTGGTAAATACATTTGCTAGTTGGTTGCCTATCTTAACATAGGAAGTAAATATAAGATATTGTTGTCCTCTCGAAAGAAGTGTCAACCAATCTTGATATGTTTTGTTCGTTCATGGAAACTGAGTTTGATGTGATACATACTGAAGCTTGGCTTATACACCATAGTTTCACAGGACAAGTATTCATAAATAACTCATTCATTTATTTTATCCAAATGCAATAGCCAATTTATTAGATCTATCTACCTGTAAACCCTAAACCCTAAACGAAGATATAAGCGGTTGCTATAATGACTTCTTTAAGCACCAAACCTTCTCATACTCCCACTAAGCAACAAACCTAGGTGGTTGCTTGATAACACTTGATTTGTTCATGTTTTGTTAGGCTTATTGTATTCCCTAAGCCTTTTTATCTATCTTATTTATTATTGTTAGCATCGATTTGCATTTTCTATAGAAAAATAGAGTTGTAACAAATCTTGTATAAAAACTGTATTTTTCAGCTAAAATTTTGATTAGACCGTCTGATCAGTTGATTCAATTATCATATCCTTTTGAGCTGATCTTTGTTGTAGTAGATTCCTAAATTTTGGAGCTTCAATGAAGACAATAAGACCATGAAGATTGGAAATGCTAAGCTAATAGGAATAACTCTATCTAATCTGCCGAACAAAAGGCATTTGACAGTTAGATAGTCTAGGAGCTAGAAGACAATCTAGTATATGTGTAATAGATTTTCAATGGGCCCAATTTTTGTTTTAGTTTAGGCCCATCCATTCGTAGTTTCAAAACCTTATAAATAGGGAACTATAGCCACGAATTAAGAGAGATACGGTCATTTACTTACACTTACACTCACTTAAGAGTAGATGGTAGTTAGTTAGTTTTCTATTACAGTTTTATGCAATTCAATTTCTATCAATTCGAGTTCAACTTTCTCGTCGTCTACTTTTCTTTACCACTTTCGATTACTGCAACTTTACATTTGGAAGGTAATTAAATTCTTGAAATGGGTAACAACAAATTTGAAAATGTGTTAGATGATGCTCTGTTCAAGTTGTTTTTCTACTTTGAAATCGTTTTAGAATTCAGTTCTTGATTAAGAACTGCTTTCTTTGAATATACAAACCGATTGATTCTGTGTTTTCTTCATTAGAAAAGGAATCCATATTTGGGTTTCCTAGATTCAAAGTTGAAGATAACTTAACCATGGTTTCAAATGACTATTGCTCGTTTCTCGAATGAAATTCTCTTTTTCAGTTTCTGCACTTAATACATCTCAATTTCAGTTCATTTCAATTGCAATTTCAATTCCAGTCCTGATCTTTTTTTCTATTCCAAGTTTTACAATTTTAGTTCATTAGACGGTCTTTGTTACAGTTTTCTTGCTTTGAAGAATTTTATTGTTTCCTTTCAATTTATGTTGTTTACAATTACTCTCGTTTACATTTATGAAGTCTTACATTCCTATCTTTTATATTTTCATTAAATGCTTAGTTTTGCATTGGTACAACTATTAGACGATCTAGTAGATGATTGTCCATTAGACAGTCTGGTAGTTGTACTTAGTTTTCATCCTTTACAAATTCATGAGTGTTTTACTTGTTCTAAATTCAAATTATAGTTTTAATTCGCTTTTACATTCATGCATTACTTTAATCGTCTAGTGTAGTTTCATTTGAACCGTCTAATACTGCTCTGTTTTTTATTCGTTAGTGCACCTTCATTTTTCTATCATTTTAGTTCTAGTTTTTTTTATCTACATTAGTTTTCAATTTCAATTTTTACAGCTTTCTGTCAGTCCTTTTACTCAATTATATTTTCTTTACTGTTCATCGCTTTTGCATTTATGTTTGATGCAATTTTGTTCATTCAAATCTTCCCCGAACCTTAATTTGTTTAAGGAGAATATAAAACAATGGACATATATGAAATTTGTCTTTGGGAATTCGACCTAGGTTAACCTTTATATTACATTAGAGGAAGCTTAGTTTTGTCTGAAAAAACATACACAATAAGTGGTTATCATTGCTTCATACACATTGCCTGTTATTAGTCACCATGCAATGAACCTTTCTTCGCATCTAATTGGAAAATTGGTCCATGATGCTTAACAACAAAAGATTAAAGAATATGAACAAAGGAAAGCCTAGTAATACGAGAAAAGCATCAAAATAATCAACTCCATAAGTTTGAGAGCATACTTGTTCGCAACAACGCATGCCTTTAAATGAGCCATAGATTCCCCAAGATGCATCTTCATAATATAAACCCACCAACAACGTAGTTAAAATTGTGAATTGTAAGATCGTTCTATCCTACAAGCTTGCACAATGATTGTGGCACATTGAAATCGTGATCGTGGCATAGTAAAATCGCACAGATCATCGAGCAAACTTGCTGAATCGTGTGGATCAGCATTTCTCGGTGTGTTTTCCGCTGCATCAATTCACCTTCTTGGGTGAATGGGGTTTATGTTAAAATAAAACCTAAACTCAATTAAAAATTAAGGCAATAAAAAATTCACATTGTTCGCCGATTCATCTTCTTAGGTGAATGGGGTTTAATTAAAATAAAACCCAAAATCAATTAAAATAATACCCAAGTCATTGGAGTGGCACTCAAAGACTAATGACAACGAATTTTCTTTCCACTTCTCCTTATTCACTGGAAAACATTCGCACTCACAAACTCATTTCATCGACGAAGTTTTGCTTCTGCATCTCCTTGCTTACATGAAAACCACTCACACATTGATTTCAAACTGTACAAGAACCTCTACTTATAGAGAACCCTAACCCTAAAGTAAAGATTAGAAAGAGATCGCTAGAATTTTCTTACAGCTTCTAATAGCTAGCACACTTAATATCATATTGTAGATTATAACTATCTGCATTTCATATAATTGCAAGTTCATAAAATGGTAGATTATGATGATAAACCAACCATGGGTTTCATCTACAAGGCAGTGAATTTGAAGAAAAGATACATAAAGAATTTATTGGTGACAAGGTAGCTAATTTACTAATCTCCAAATTGAAATTTATTTTATCATTAGATTTGACTTCTTAGAAACTCAACAACATTATTCAAATTATTATTCTTCTACTTTTAGTTATGAAGATCTATGGAATATTATTGATGAAAGGTGGGACAACAAACTCCATAGGCTTTTGCATGCTGCGAACTATTTTCTGAATCCTAAATTGCAATATTCTCCTAATTTTAAAGTTGATATAGAAGTTAAAATTGACCAGCAGCAATGTATACAAAAGATGGCGGTTGAACCTAAGGAGCAACTCTTGATTGATTTCCAACTGGAAGGTTTCAAGAACCAAGAAAAGTGGTTTGGCAACTCCTTGGCTATTAAGGCAATTGGGAAAAAGACTCCAGCAGCTTGATGGGAGTCTTATGGAGATCAACATTCGTAGCTTCAAAGGCTTGCCATTTGCGTACTTAATTTGACATGTAGTTCTTTAGGATGTGAACGTAACTCGAGCACATTTGACATGGCAAGAACTTGAAATTTGTGAAATTACAATTAGAATATACTAAATTAGTAATGTTTGCATTTGTATTTGGGTAAATAATCGGTTCAGGACAAGAAGTATTGACATATTTCGTTTTAGTATAATAAAAAAAAAACTACATTCTTACTACAGTTCTTTAATTCTGTTAATTTTATTTGATCTCCATTAATGGTTAATATAATTCAGCACGTGTTTGATCTTTAGTAATCATCACGTGTGTATATTAGAGGAAAAATTAATGTTAACCTGAAATATATGTATATATGGTACATATATATATCATACTTTTATAGAAAGTAAAATCAATAATTTGTGTTTCGATGCCACGATTATGATTTTTGTGAGCCCTTCAAAGTTCTAACCATAATCTCGATTTTAACAACCTTGTCCACCAAGAACAAAGGTTACAAAACAATTTAATGAATATGTTATTCACCTTCGAGAATAAAGAGTGATCCTTAAAAGGTGCGCCATATAATTTAAGAAAGGACATCTCTAAGATTATCTACCTACTAAATGGACAAGATGAGATTGGACCACCTCATTCTATGAACCAAGACCGAAATGAAAACTCAAGCCTATAAGTTTTTTTGAGTCACCATTCTCCAAAGTTGGAAGTGGAACAAAAGCCAATTTTTACGAATTGAGACTATCTACAACAAAATTTGAGAAGGCTAGGATCTGTTTTCCCTTCGTACTATCGCTGCTACTTTTGACTCATTTGGAGATGTTTATGTCAAATAATCTTCTTTGCCATCCCACAGGCCTACCAAATACTTCTATTTCGCATAGTTCCCCATCAAGCTCAATATCAGTGAGATTGAAGGAAATAGTAAATACCTCTATAGTCTGCTCCTTGGAATTGCCTAGTTGGTATTTCACAACACAATAGTTGAACATAAATTCTGATCCAAAATTCTCACTAGGTTACACCATAACACCTTGAAAAGCACCCAAAACACCACAAACAATGACAAGCAATTGATATTTACTTGCGTGACAAAAAAAAAACCTCTATCCCCATCATTTATAGCAAAAAAGCACACTCCCCACTCCTAAAAATATTATATCTCCGTTTTCTACAATTTGAATAATGTTCAAACCACCAAAAACCTGTTCAACACCCCAATAGTCTTGGTTGGCCTCCTCTAAGGCTATTGGTTGCTTGTTTTTTAAGACTATGGAGAGAAATTGTTGACAATTGGTCTAAACCCTACCCGATTCTAGATACCACGTAAACAGAGGGAGGGAAGAAGAATATAGAGAAGTATCAGTAAACTGCAACTAGATACACTACAATGTGTAGTGACACATTTATATTACTGGGGACATATGGCCAAGCTTATCTCAAATTTTAAGAAACAAACACATATCACCCTTTGTTAGAATTTGAAAAGAACAAATAAACTAAGATCAAAATGCTACTACACAATTTGTAGATGAATACAACTACAACAAAATTTAAGAGATTTTCAATAGCAATTGACTCGTACCTGCATATAAGCCACAGCTTCCGACATAGAGAAGAATGTGCTGAGAAACACCCATCGACCCTCTAGCCGCAAGTCCACTAGTTCTATCCCATATATCTCCCTTCCACACACATAAAATTAGGTAAAATAAAGGGAAAACTTAAACTATTAAATTGATTTCAAAATACTAGCACTAATAAGGTTGTATAGTCTAAACGTAACCAATAAATATAGAAAACGAATTTGAACTAATAATTAAATATATAATATGAATAATTATATAGGATATTCTCTCATAAAATAGAGCCTACAAAACTTTAACTCAAATAGGTGAATGGATATCCTATAACAGTGAGTAAGTGGGAAGATACTAAAAACTCTTAGTTTTTTGAGTGTTTATTCATTTATCTCTCTTTTACTAGTTGGTTTTATCAAATGGTATCTCTTAGAAAGTGGAAATCCAATCTCGCAAAGATGACTTGTAAAGTGAAGTTTGCACTCGCTTATATACTATAATTTTGACATATTTCTAGACATCTCTAGCGTGAGACTAGCTATTTAAAGGTGGTCCAATGACAGGTGATATGATAATGCTAGGATAGACCCTAATACCCTTAGAAAGTAAACTACTATAACTCAATCTTACAAAATTGACTTGCAAGGTTAAGTTTTCACTCATTTATATACTTTTTTTTTATCAGCAATAAATGAATAAAATTAAGGGGATACTTAAGGGATATCCCAACCCGTGTACCACAGCCACAAAGTTACACTTCCACAAAAGAAAGTATAACCAAAAACCTAAACCTACAAAAGGGAATGCCAAACCCAAACCAGCACTTATAAAAGAACCAAATGAAAGAACCAATAAAATAACAGCACCCAACACCCAACTGCACTCCAAAGAACAGCACAACAACACCTAAAAAATCCTAACACTCTTCACCAGTTTTCCAAGCTGCTCCCCACGGCACCCTTCTAATCACACCCTCTCCAATTGAAGACCAACCCCAATACAGGTAACAGCAGCTAACCCCTAAGGGATTCACTCCATCACCATCACAGGTTCCAACCGAACCATAACCTTCACATGATACCAACCAGATAAACCAGCTTCTTCAGGAGACCCAAAACCAGGAAACATTAGCAGCTTTCAATGCAGATAATTGGGTTGAAAACCCAATCTGTAAAAGAATAAGAAAACGAATGGGCTTTATTCTTCAGCCACAACCAAGACTTAAGTTGGGCCCTCTGGAATATCTCCTCTGCATCTACTACCCCTTGTTGAAAGGTAATCAGATTCGTTTGGTCCCATATACTTCTAATAACATTAACCCAGACCCCTTTCCAGATCTTATTCTGCTTGTTACTAACTTATATACTAAAACCCATTTACATCTCTAATCATAGGAGTCGTGGGGTACTAAAAGTAAGTCCAATATTTGATAGCATGATTTCCCATATTTGATGTGATGGTGAATGCCTATTGGTGGTTGATCAATTTAAATAAGTTATTTGATGGTTTTAGAAGTGTGTGGAGGAAAATTTATCTTTGGTTTGGATGGAAATGAGAGGAAACACTCTCAATTGGTGGTTTTCTTGAAAAAAAGCAACCAAAATGCTACACTTTTTTTCCCTTTGAGAAGGTTTGTTCAAGTTGTTACAACCAAAGGTTCGGGGTATCTTCAAGATTAAAAACCTGAAGAGCAAGATTGTTAGATGATTTTCAATATATGGCTTTCTATGGCTTTAGCTTTAGAGACAACCAAAATTTATGGCTTTTTAGTATGGAGGAAACCTCATACCAAAAACTAAAATAGAAATTCTGAAGAACAAGGATTGGATCCACGAAACCAGGATCCAAGAAACCAACAAAGAACATTGCAAGGAGAAAACGAAGGAAGAATCAAATAAACAACAAAGAAAGCAGCAAAAAGGGTTATTTTTCTAGGGTAGCCTTAGCATCAGTGGCCATTGTGTTGATGATGGCATCCATACATTGCTGATGTTGAAAAGGGAAGAAGTCAGCTGCAACAAGGAAAGGGTGGGTCTTGAATAAGCTAGTCACCTTACTACCACCACCTGAACCACCAGACTAAAACTTGGCAACATAGGGAAATGAGACTCCAGTATCGAACTCAATTACAAAGAAGCTGCTATTGAGCTACATTGATGAAGAGTTGCAATACTGCTATGTGGACTTCCTTAGCTCTCCATAATCTCCATCTGTCAATCAACCTTGGATAGTTTTCATTAGATAACTACAGTATTCCACACTAGAAACAGTGGATCTTGGTGGAAACTATTGCAAACAGTGGAAGAAAGTTACAGTGGAGACAATAAAGTTCTTTGTTTTCTTGTGTTTTTCATTATATCTTTATGAGTTGGTTCTATCATTTTATAACAGAAACAGTAGTTGATCCATATGATTATCTAAGATGCACAAGTAGTGCGTTAACTCATTTTAAAGAATGGGACACTGAACCAGTGAACCTAGGTATACATTGACTTCAATAAGACTGAATACATGATGATAACTTCCAATGTTCACCGATAACTTCCATAGATGATAACAAAGCATTACCATAGAATCATTATCTCTTAAAATGGTACCTACTTTAACAAGTTGGTACTGGTTGCAGGGTTTATTTATATAACAAATTGGAAAGAAGACAATGAATTTCTATAATCAAAATTCAGACACTTACCTCACAGCACGAGTAGATAACATTTTGGTTCCATGCATGGCTCTTTTTATATAACCGAATTGATCAGCTTTAACCAAATTTCCTTTCTCTTTATCTATTACAAGGCCTCTAATAATCTGAACAATTTAAAGGAATGTAAATGTCACTTGGAAAAAACAGAGATAATATTAATCCAATCCAATGAATCACAAAATGCTTCAGCTTGCCAAAGATGACATGTTACCAGGTCTGGATCAAATGTAAGTCCATCCACAGGGAAACCCAATTTCTTGAGGTTTTCCATACAGTAGTGATAGGCCCGCCCTTCCCAAGCCTGTTAAAAAGACACATCCATATAGTAGAAGTTCAACTACAAAGATACATACAGTAAACAACCTATAGTTTAAAAAAACAACCAAGAATAACCTCTTTCATACTTTTTATTTGACGTACAAAGCAAAATGATGTTAACACAAATTAGGGGAAAAAAAAAATAAGCACCATGAGGAGAAAATAATTTGTACCACTACTCATGTGCCAAATTGTAAAAATTAATAATACAAGATATACCTAAAGGGTTCTGGCCTTTGGTCACTGGCCCAATATTCAGAAGCGTAATGCATTAAGGAGCTTAATCACAGAGAGCTAATTACCCGATAAAGTAGAATTAACACAGACAAAGACCTAGAGGTAATGCCCAAGGACCCATTACCAATAGAATTTAAATATAAATGGTTAATATTTCAAGGTAAATATACTGTTCATTTGAATTTATAACCCTTATTAACAATGAGAAGCATAATGCTGACGTGAGCTTTGAATACCTCCATCCAAATATCTCACATATTCCAAACACCACACAAAAAGAGCTTGGAGACTTGGGATACTATGGAGAAAAATACCACTGTAACCATGCACAGGTACATTAACAAATGCCAAAGAGAACATTCATTACAAACCTCATGTGATGCCCCAGTCACAGTCTGTATAACCTAATTCTTAAACTACAAAGTTTACGTGTAATTGTTTTTGTTTATGTGCATGACATGTAATACAAGTGAACATTACAGTTTTATGCGTAAGCTTAGTAGTTAAATTATAATGGTTCATAAAATTATATAGCATAGTTGAGATCTCACATCAATTGTAGATACCATCAATATTATTATAGTGCTTAAGCAATCCTCACCTTACAAGTTAGTTTTGCAAGATTGAGTTAGGCCTTAAACTCAAATTCTAAAAAGCAGTAAATTCAAGTACTCTTAGATTATCTAGACACTATAATTTCATCACTACCTTCACATTATAATGCACCAAGGTATAGTCCATGTCATATCCAATGGCACTAATTGACCTTAGATTCAGGGACTGGGAGCAAAATATTCCACGAGCTGAATTTATTGACGAAGATGGACTCTGCATGAGGACACTAAAGAACGTTAGTTTACTTTATGTACATTATAGAATGTTCAAGACACACCCAAACAGAGTAGAGTGTGAGGGTAAAAATATAGACAGTGCCAATCAGCAATAATTAATGAAGAAAATACATGAGGTCAAAGATATATAGCAGGCCAATATCATGAGCTAAAATAAAAATATTAGAAAACTTGTATCCAGTTGATTGAAAAGGAAGAAAATAAAATTTCAAATAGTACAATAACATAAATTAATTTCCTAATAAAAGTACCACTATATATAACATCCTCAAATTGGCACCCCTTTGGGAAGAAGGCTACTGTCCCATTCAGAGGTTTTAGTCTCACAATATTCTATTGTTCCAATCAAGTCTTCCAACTTTTCTAATTAAAAACTCAAGCGATTCAATTACAAAATGGAAATAATAGATGCAGCGCAAGATTTTCAAGTGCCAAAAATCTTATCATTGGTCATTTAAAAGACCTGCTATGACATATAGTACTAAAATTGCTTAACTCGTATAATAAAAATGAAACAAAAAAAAATCATTGAATTGTGCTTTTAATCCTACGCATCGCAGTAGTCCTTTTGATGTCCAATTAAACCATTTATTATGGGACATCCAAAAATCATGTGCCATTGACCTTAAATATCAGATGTCAGACTAACAGAAGAATATCAAAGGACAAACAATATAGGCCATAAAAGAGGAACCAAATATAAAATTAATCCCATAAGTAGGGAATTTAATTTTGATATCTATCAGTATAAATATTTTTGCACTGTCAACCAATTAGAAATCATCCTAGACATGACTTTTAAAGTAATTACAAACAAAAGGAAACAATTTTCAATTATTTAGAAATACTTGATTGCACATTAGTGTAACCTTTACACAGTCCATGTACTGCAATTAAATTCTTAGTAAATTACATCAAAGTCTCAAGTTTGTGAACCATCCGAGAACACCTCCTCCGGTTTCATATTAAACTAAGCCGTGCATTTAGTTGTTTGTTTATTAAGGGTATCAGAGAAAGTTATGCAAAGGAGTATATACATTATATGAAAAATGTGACACAATTTCTAAAACTAGATAATGTGTTGTTTGCAAAGGCTTCTTAAACTGCCTAAGGGGATGTGTGTGTAATATACTCTATGTTTACTTGACTTAAAAAACATAAGTCTAGTAGGTATAACCCACCAGAATATCCAATTTTTTCAATAAATCTTCAGCTTTTCTAGTCTCTGTTCTGACCACCTGCTCAATTGGACCTTCACATACAGCATGCCCATCAATTCCTACAAGGTAAATAATGATTGTTTCAAGCATAATCAATACAATGGTGTTGGATATTTAACACAGATCAAAGCTAAATATTTGTAATTAAGATCAGTAATTTGTGGGAAGATGTTAATTATATAAAATTACGATATCCATGTTTCAAAATTTTAGGGAGGAAAAGGAAGGGGGAGGCCTGAAATTCTTCCACTCCAAATTAGACAACAAATTACATTTACCCTCCCGAATTATATCAATTTCTGAACTTACCTTGATGAGGTTTGGTTTAAGTGAAAATGTTACTTTAGTTAAATCTAGTAGAACTTAATCACGAGATATTTAGAACCAAACTTTGGTGGAATTCACGTTTTACTTGAAACAAAATTTTAGGACTGTTAACAGATTAAGAAAAACTATAGGGTTAAGAAATAGACAATAAATTTACCCTAAATTACAGAAGGGAAACAATCAAGGACTCTGGCTTCCTCCATTGTTAATGTTTTCAAGAAAAAATTACTGATTCTATATGCAATTCTTTGGTTGGCTGCCTTATCAAAATCGTCTAGATCTTTCCTTCAAATTATCTCCCCTTAGTTTAACTATAACACTCAAACAAGTGGAAATGCCTGCAATATCTTCTACCTTCCTTCCTTTTCTGCTAAACAGAGAAGTTGAGCAAGAGCTATACTTTAATAAGGGAAATAGTTTCTCTTCAATTCATTTTACCTCTGAAACAAAGGAAAGAGAACTCCCCATCCTTTTCTTACTTGAACATTCAAACAAGAGAAAGTGCCTCCTTTAGTTCTCTTTCATACCCGGAAATCTCTTCCATTTCATTATGAACTGTTAAACATAGTATATATCTAGAACATCAGACAGAGAGCAGTTTATTGCAAATCATACATACCTCTTAAAGCCATTACTAAAGATCAAAACCTTCTTGAAGATTCACAACCAAGAAAGTACAATTACATATGCAAGGGAGAGGGATTTTTTCCCTTTAAATACTTGCTTTGAAGTACTTCATGGGCCTCAATAGAATGGGCTAAACAGCAAACCCAGTAACATGATTTTAATGAAACCCAAGCTTAGATAAGACACAAGACCCCTATTCAATATGACAAAGACACAAATATGGCAATTTCTATAAAACACAAGACATGATTGGTATACATTAACTAAAGATAAAAATCCTAAATCAAGAGAGGACCAACTAGTAGTACCTAAAGTAGATGTTAGAGCTAAGTATTTGGGCAAGAACTGACAGACTACCCACATAAACCCACATTGATGTGGGCCAGGTGCGAGTTGCATTTTTTAGTAAAATTTTGAATGTGAGCCTTTTATACCTGGCTCACACAACCACAGTCTAGCCTGCAGATTTTGTGGGGCGAATGCAGTTTGTAAAAGTTAAAGTCAATTTAAGGTGCAAACTACATGGGCGGAATTTTTTAAAGTGGGGATGCAGGCCTAAATGGGAGGATCAGTCCCCATATCCAACTCTAGTATGCGAAGTGTTCAACATAGATATGATACAAATAGGAACATCATTACTGTTTTAAAGCACTAATGCGTCTTTTCTCTAGACTAACTCATATGAATGGTCTTATCACATCAACAAAACATTTTGACAGAATGAGTTGGTACTTCTATGATTAGTATATTACTTCATCTTATACAACAATTGATCCTGTTAATGAATTTCCCATGAGCTCTTGTTAAGAAATAAGATTAGAAGCATTTAGTGAAAGAGTAATGTTAGGCTATCTCCATTGCAAAGTGATCATACGAGGTCTTAATTTATATTTTATGGGTCTAAGTGTGCCATATTACTTTTAAGACCTCCTTGCAATTTTTACTCCTATAGAAGAGTCTCATAATAGTCACACTTTAATTAATGTTTTATTCAGTAGTTGATGTTTTCAAGACAAATATGACCGAAGGTCTTCAATTTTATATCATGTCAACATACTCCAATGAGTAAATCTTATAAGATCCAAGTCTTAAACTAATGACTATGACCCTGTAATGAAGATGCTCTAAGATCCACACTTGATGTTGTATTTGGTTGTTGATGTTCTCAAAACAATTTTTTTTTATTCTTATAACTCAAGATCTTAAATTCTATGTCATGTCAACATACTTTAATGTGAACCTCTTATAAGACTTAGGTCTTAAACTTATGAACATAGATATGATCCAGCAATGGAAATGCCCTTATATATCTTCCTAAAATGTTATAAAGAAAATATTAACTGAAATAATAAATGCACTTAGTTTTAGAATCATAAAAATAAGAAATGCTTACCATACAAAGCAAGTAGAGGTATGTAAGAGAATTTAGAATTATTCTCAAACAAAATGCAGCATTAAAAGTTGGTAACATAAAAAACTTTCGTATTCAATTAATACTTTTCCTTGTTAGATTTTACCATGTTCCCACGGGGCTCATAGCATTTGCCAAATTCAAAAAGTTTCAATTAACTAAGCACAAATGTCAACAAGAAGAAAAGGGAGGCCCATATTTGGTAGCTAGTATCAACCAAAGGAAAATTGTTAGAGACAACTTCACCATCTTGTGACAAAACAAACCAAATGCATCGAAGCCAGTTTTATTCAATACATTAAAGGAGCAAAGTCAGAAAAACGGCTCAAACTTGAAAACCCCACCGCCTCTTTAGTTCAAATTTCAAAATCCTCCCTCTTCTTTCAGAAGAATCAATATGTGCAACGCAACACAACACAAACACATGTATTCACGCAACTCCAACAAACCACAAACAGAACAACACAAAACCACACCACACAAGCACGAAACTAAAGCACACACAACCCAGAAACAACAAAACGGTAACGGAAAAAGTTACGAGCATTTACCGAAAAACGAGACGAAGAATCCATCACTGTGCAATACAGCACAAAACCTCACCACACGAACACAAAACCAAAGCACACACAAAACGGTAACAACGTAACGGAAAAAACTTGGGACCGTTCTTGAATCCTCGAGACATTCCAACTTAACGCTCAAGTTCCCATTGGTGCTCTCCCCGAGGTATCCACGTCGCAATCGCTGGACGGCGTAATGGAGAAAACGCCACCATCATTAACGTGGTCGCGTCAACGGAACAGAGACACACAGAGTATAAGCGTTTTCCCTCGCGGTTCCGCGAAGAAGCCGTAATTGAAAGTGACTTCATGGAGGAGGCGCGTGAAGGAGTACGGAGAAGTTTGCGAGGGACTTCGCGCCGAACATCGCCGTCAGAGTCCGGTGGTTCTGGCGGCGGAAACGGCGAGATGAGAGGAGGAAGCGGTTGAAACGGATTTTGTGTTCCGGAAACGCTTTTTGTGTGACAGAATGGAAAAAAATAATATTCTTTTTTTCTTTTTTGCCTGTTACGTGTCATTTTCTGACAATGCAGTAATTTTTTTAAAGTACTTTGACACAATATCGGACACACTGACGCTTGTAACATATCAATAAAGTGCCAATTAAAAAAATATTTATTAAATTTTTATAA
>Ga0123341_1000934_pt1 | contig 20463 bp, 11 predicted proteins | sample Turbeapinknodule_FD_89959 | JGI IMG/M metagenome (GOLD analysis project Ga0123341, IMG submission 89959) | Root nodule microbial communities of legume samples collected from Mexico - Turtle bean Mexico pink nodule | ecosystem: Host-associated > Plants > Roots > Nodule | place: Mexico: Nepantla...
CATTCCCACCAGTCCCCTTTAATGGTAGTAATTGTAACGTTCTAGAGTCAACCATGACTCAGTCCAGTTAGTACGACTAGCCGTGATACTCTTTCCTCCAGATTCCACCGACCTAGAAACAGGAAAGACCAAGAATATACATGACTTTTTCGGCATAAAATAGTACGATAATCTGCAATAAACATAACTAATAAGAACCACCATTATTTAGATATTAACTAGTTAAAGTGAGTCTGTAAAAAACCTAGTCATACTTTCATGTCCCTGTTCGTCTAGACAAGATAATCAGTGTTTCTTTGTTGTTGTATATAATAATCGGATATTACTTCAAATCCCAAGTATAAGACCGCTTTTCACGTGACTGTTAAAGAAAGAACAAAGAAAGAACGATTCTCAAAAAGAGGTGCCGGCCAGAGTGAAGGCTGAAACTTCACTATCAAGTAAAAAACAGTAGCAAATATCTCACCAACAACATAACCAAACAAGTCCAAATCCTTGCTCCAATTAGAAATTTACAATTTTACACGTATAAGACATATATGCAAAACTTTGCTCAGTTTTTTTTGTCAAAACAAGGAACAGTTGAACAGTGAACCATTATGATCATTGGCAAGAAGCCGACAAAACAAACTTGTTTTACCTGATCGTGTACAAGGTGGCCGCAAAACATAACAAATTTCAGTCCAAGTAACCACTTTCAGACTGATTGTTGAAACTGCCATTGCTTTTCATGTCATCATCCATCATTGAATCACAACAGAAAGTCCATACTGAGACGCAATTTTCACGACCTATATTTATATCAAATCAAACACGATTAAAGTTATCAATGGAGAAAAGTAAAATTAGCGAAATTACATTAGGTAGCACAAAATATATAATGTTTTTTCATAACTTCCTGAAATTATGGTTCACAGATAATATAAAATTAAATTACTTCAGTAAAACCATGCCAATAATGAAAGAACCCTTGGCAAGGGGAGAGGGAGGTCTGTATGTCTATAATAGTATAACAATACCACTCAAGCACAATTCTTCATCGCCGTCGTCTGGAATTACGAATCTTCGGTGGCCTGAGGATGACACGGCATGGGGTAGAAATGGATGGAATGAGAAACCATTAACCGTGTCTGCACAACAAACAATAAAAAATAAAGCTTATAGCAGTTACAAAATGAAATATACACAGAATTTACAACCAGCTGCTGATTACTAACTTGTAATAGCTTATTACGCATATAATTCAATTTTTATTAATGTAAGGAAAGAAATTTCAAGAAAAAATAAGGTCCCTACTTTGATGTCAGTCCAATATGCTAAGAATATAAAAGTGCATGTAAATACACGTGGCAAAACGTTGCCTCTTTATTTACAAAGGATTCAAATTTAGTAGATGATCAGAATCTGAATATAGAGACAGAGAAAGAAGAATGTAGGGTATGTGCAGATCAGGAAATGGTAATAGGAACTGGGATATATAAACCAAGAACACAAGCAGATCATGCAAGAATCATCAGTAGCATGTACTTTAACAGAAAATTAGTTTTACTGCTATAATGTCATCATAGTTTGATCTATATATCACTACGTTGCATAAACATGAGGATGAGGATAACAACACAGGCAAAACAATGGGGAAAATGGAATTTGGAGGTAAACTAGAAGCAACCTGAAGATAAACTAAAACATAAGGAAGGATGTTATCAAAATGACATGAGCAAAGTTGAAAGAAAAAATAAATTGGCAATTGGGAGGGTGTTAAAGATATAAAATTGCAGCACTACAAAGGTTTAAATAGTTCAACTATGGCGTTCAAGATATAGTAAGAAAATAGATAATGAACTGAAATAATTTGAAAGTACTACAGAACAATCTGAGAATAAATGTACAGTAGAGGTTGCTCTGGAAAGGCAAAATACTTGAGAAATTAATAGATAAGCCAAAAAAGGGGCACGAAAAATGCAATCAAAGCCAAGATTGAGAAAAAATACAAGTATCAACATACAGAACTTGAGTACCTAAAGCAGCCTCGAAACTTGACACCCACTGCCCAGTTTTAAGATCATAAATATGTACTAAACCATCCTGAAACCAAAAAAAAAAATCATTTAAAACAAAACTTAATATTGATTGACGATCTTGGATGTTGCAAGAGGAATGCTCAAGCTACCTGGCCACCTGTACCAAGATGCTGTCCAGAAGGGTCAATATCAAACAGTATCCGCTGATTGGTGTTTTCTGATGATCTGTATAACCTAGTAACAAGGTGCAAAGATGCATCCACTCAACTCAACATTTATACTTATAGAATAAATAGTAAAAGTGTGTCTTTATAATAAAAAATTGATAAATAATAAAAAATTGATAAAACAAAGAGAGATTATGTGATTGGAATCAGTCAAGCTTTCATAACAATGGAAATACACAAAAACACAATACCAAACAGCAACCTGACCATGCAAAAAACGAGGGTCTTTGGATTGACTATATGTAGTGCACGCACCAGCACTAGCTAAGGGATATGGGAATTTAGCTTTGGAATTTACTGGTTCTACCTTATTATACAAAGTATTCAGTCTGTGAGGCATATTACTGTGCATTCCCTCTGATTGTTAAAAAATGGAAAGTCTGGAAATTGAATAAGGAACTCATTCTTCATTTTGAGGGCATTTTTGTAGTATATAGTAGGTTATGGGTTTTCATTATTCTCTTGAACAACAGCTTGCATCAGTTTTGATTAACATAAAGTACGCTTCCATTTAAATGCATGTTAGGATTATCTTGTTTGAGCAAATTGGTTTTGCTTTTGCAGTTTCCTAAGGGAGCTCTTGGGAAAAAAATATTTTCTATAATTTAAGTTTTCCGAAACATAATATACAATACTTTTCTTCAATTTATACAAAATATTCATAGATAAACCAGTCAAGGGAAGATATAGAATAGTACTTGTAAACACAATCAACAGACTTGCGCACATCCCAGCAGAGTATATAAGGGTCCTTCAATAAATAATGAATGTTAGAAACTGAACTTCAAGTAACAATCAGCTTGGTAACAAGAAAATGACTCGTAGTCAAGTCCAAACTCTAGAATTAGAAAAGAAAATGTGCAAATCTTACCTTCCGACCTCCGGTATACAAATAATTTCCATCTTTGGAAAACTGGACCTGAAGAAGAGAAAACTCTAGGATTTCATCTCAATTTTATAACGTGAATAAACTAATTACAGGAAACCCTAACTTACATGGGTAATTCCACCTTCTTGACCATGCAAAAGGTACAATTGTTCCATGTTGTCCTCCCTATAAATAGCAGCAGTTTGACTGTAAGAACCCAAAGCTAGCATCCCAGAATGAAATGGAGAAAAAGCCACTGCAGATATAATACCTGCATTCATATAACCTGAATTATGTGCATCTCTTTGTACCATAGAATTTTCCCAGACATTTTATTTATAGATGTTATTGCTGCTGCCACCCCCACCTTCCCGGCAAAAAAAAAACTTCAGAAGCCCTGATTTGAAAATTACCTGTTTGGCCTTCCTTTTTATCTTTTACTGTTGAATACAATTCAAAATCTCTACCAGGTCGATGTAAATCAAACATCCTAATACATTTGTTGTATCCAGCAAATATCCTACAAGACAAGGCAATAGTTTAAATAACTTTCACAAACACCTTCATCACTCATAATAAAGTAAACCAAAAATCATACCACATTTTTGAAAAACTGCTCCTAAGCATTACATATCTTCTAGAATTTTAATAGTGTAACTCACTTAGGTAAGGTAAAGTTATTTGCCAATAGCATTTGAACATAAAAACCCAAGGGATGCCAGTATATTCAAATGCCCTGGTAAATATGTTTTAGTGATTGTGAATATAGTTAAATGTGTCTTTCATCCTCCAAGATATTTTTTATTTGGGTTTGGTACCTCCCTATAAAGTTTACGTTCCTTATCACCACACATGTCACCTTATAATGCTCATTGATGTAACATGGCTACGTCATCACTAAATGGCAACAGTCTGGCACAGACCATTTTTCAAATTTATTAGAAATAAAACCAACAAAAAATTGAACTGCAAACAAGATTAGCCATATTTGCAAGGATTAGAAACATAAGTAAGCATAAATGTCCTAGAGAACGTTTATGAAAACTTGATGAGGAAAAATTATGGGACCTGTGGGCATGAAATATGAGTTATTATCATAGAAATATTGTGTTGTGCATCTACAATTTGCAAATTATTGGTACTTGAAAGAAACAAATAGCTTACTTATTCCCTGCAGGATTAAAAGCAATTGAAAAAGCAGCTGTAATTTCATCCATTGCATCATATGCCCGATATGTGCAACGCAACTGCAAGTTTCACCAAAAACAATGGTCAAAAACCATAATAGCAGCACAAAAACCATAATGCACCTTCAAAGCTGCCAATAATATTTGTTCTTAGCAGTAACATTTGAGATTTTAAAAAACGTTCCACGACTGGGATTTTATTTGCAACATCAATGTTTATGGTGTCCTCAATTCCATGCAATACCAAGTAACGACGAAATCACAACTGTTACCGTGACCATTTCTTAAAACATTGGTAGCATTACTAACACTTCAAAGAAAAACTATATCCCCATTCAACCAGTGCTACATTTATCCGTCACCTTAATATTCCATTCCATTTTTTAACTTCGATACTTTCGCAAATCATTCAATGGCTCTAGGACGTCAAACAGTTTAAGCACAAAACTGAAATGAGAAACAAAGAAAGTACCTGGCCAGAGGTAGCATCCCATAAATGAATCGGATGGTCCCGAGTAGTAGTCGCAAAAACATTGGTCACCAGATCTTCAAATATCCAATACCATAGACCGATTAACACCATCACTATCAGTTATTAAGACGCATAGAAAACAAAATATTTTCTTACCAGAGGAAGACATGTAAGGATACCAACAGAAATCGTGTATAGACTCTCCTTCATGCATGACTACGTTTGCGGCAAAGGAATCTGCAGACAACAACAACAACAAACAATGAACACGCGAACTTCATATAGCAGTTAATCGCGTTCGCTTGTTTACATATTCGGAACAGCGCGATTACCATCGTCGGAAGCAGCAACGGGAGCTTCGCTTTCGGTTCCCGGTCTGCGAGGGGAAAGCGAAGTGAATTAGTTGTACAGAATTACAAGATTAGATATAGTGAGATCGGAATGGAGTTTGCGAAGAGAAGGCTTACGGCGCGAAAAGGCGGAGAGTATTGTCCTCGGAAGAGGTGAGGAAGCAGGAACCGTCAGGTGACCTAACAGAGAAGCAGAAGTTGAATTGGAAATTGAGAAAGGTAGTAGAAGATAAAGGAGAGTGAGAGTGTAGCGTACCATTTAACGGCCTTGTGGAAATTGTTAGGGTTGGAGGGAGTGATGAACTGACGGTGGAAATGGTAGGTTCTGTGAGGAGAGACATCAAAGCGAAGCGCGGGGAAGGAGTACTCTTCGTTGGTGTTGGTGTTGGCTTCATTGGATTCGGATTGGACCACATTTTCTTCTTCCATCGCTACTGCACAACCACGCTGTTTGTGCTGCTACCGGATTTGCTGAAACCTTTAACTATAAGCGCCAAAACTCACTCCCTTCACACTTCCAATTTTTTTGTTTTTTTTTAATTAAAAAATTAGATAAATAAAATATATTTATTTATATCTTATACCTATTAAAGCGTTAAAAAAAAATCATAATGAGAAGAAGGAATTTGAGGTGAATCTTTAACTATTATTTTTACACTAAATAGTTTATTTACTTCAACACCAGGACTTATTTATAAATGAATTTTTATTTACTTCTCATACATATTTCTACTTATCTTTTAAAGTTTAACGTAATAGTAGTTGAATATGAGATGTTTAAATTCTAATAAGAATATTTAATATGTACTTTAAGGTTTTCGTAAAAAAAAAAATAGGTTACATGAGTTTATGGTTTTTTATGATAACTCAAATTTTAACAAATTTATCAACCAACCAGATGGATAAGTTTTTAATTATTAATAACCTTAAAATCAACTTAGGAGATATGTAAAAGAAAAACTACAAACACACTTAAAAGATGAAACAAAAAATACAATAAGCACTCAGAGATATAATTTAATACTCTCATAGAGTACAACAAAATATCACAAATGAGTTGGAGTTTATCTAACAAGAAGGTGAACTCATAATTCTTTAAGAAAAACATATAACCTTAATTGAAAAACCACAATAAAAAGTATACTAACTAGTTATTAATGGTGATTATGCATAATCTGTGTATAATAATGTCTCTCAAATTAAAATGATAATTAGCTCATCAAGTTTAACACTTACATTCAAAGAAAGAACCAAAGAAAAGGAGTCTCAACATCCAGAGATAGTTATAGAATCTCATCTACCTTCATAACCAACAATTGATCATTCACACCAAATGACTCTCCAACATGATTTGGGAAAGGAAGAGTATTCTCTCATGGAGAATACCATGAATGTATCTCTCCCTTTAATCATGGAGAGTTATGGTGGTTCAACAAATTCTAACAACCATGTTAGACCATACAAAATGCAAGGTTAGCCTCTACACCAACAATATCCTATGTACATGCTCATCAAAGGTGATACTTCTTATATCATTCTCAGCATAATGCAAACAATAAACCTACTAAAAGTCATCATATTCATTCCACACAGAACCATGCACTTAGCAATTAAGCTAAACTTCATTATATAATCCAAGGACACACCACAATGCAATCACATTCAATTTCGAAAAAAACCAACTTTCATTATGAGTTAATTAAATTACTATATGTTAACAAATTGAGACATCAATGTCGCCTTATGATGATATGATAGATTTAGTATTAAATTGTTATACTTTGATAGTTTCTTTTATATATTTTGTTACTTTCTTGGATTACTATTACGTTTAGTTTTAACTCAATGAAGAATTATGTAATGATTATTTTCCTAATTATGTAGCTTGGAAAAGAGTTACACAATAAAACAAACATTGAGTAATCAATAATGAATCAACTAAAAAATGAGCTATATAGTAGTAATACTTGAAAACAAGTGTTAAGTATTTCACAATTAGACTAATAAAAAAATGTTATACAATATAAAACTTTAATCACTAAACCCTAAAACCTTAAAAATAAGTGTTAATAACTCAAAAATTGATCTTAACTTGCAAATTAATTATTATGCAATTATTAGGAAAAAAGTTCTATTATTGAGTTTTATTATCATTGAGTTGCTTGACCATTTGTTAGAAGTTTGATAACGATTCATCCAACATGTTTTGTAGCACAAATAGATAAACTAATTCAATATCCATAGGTTGAACGCGAGTCAGGAGACAAGTCCTGAACTGAACTCTAGAATTTAGAATGAACATTTTATTAAATAATATACATATAAATATGTAGAATGAACATTTATCCATAGAAAATTATTAAATAGATTGGTTGGTTTTTGTAAAACATTTTTATCATATATCATAAATGGATAAATAGTTTAACTTTTACCCATCCATTATAATTTAATTTTAATTTATTATCCACTCAAGACCCTGTCTTGATTCATGACCTTATCTTTTAATAGAGAAAAAACATAACAGTTCACACATACAGAAGCCACGTAGGATACAGAAAAAAATGTCAGGAACTCAATTAAAGATCTAAAATTCTCCAAAATAGGCAAGTTAGATAGTGCAAGGCAAACGATGCCTTTTTTTAAGTATTTACTACGCATGTTCCAAATCACATTGCATTATGTCACTGATGCATATGAATCATAGGTAATAAGGGTATAATATGCAAACTTATTGAGTGGAATAACTGGAATGTACGCTTACAACAATTAACACCTGGGATTTCTTAGACAAGAAGCTGTGAGATAAAAAAAAAAGGTGTACTAAGAGCTTCTCAGATACGAATCATTCTTAAAACTTGAATATGAGGGAAGATCAAGAGCCCTTTCAGCGACTCTGCGGTCTTCATGAATTTTAGCTACCAAGCTTTCAAGGGATGGGAAATTGGCCTGTTATGCACAATGGCCATTAGTGAAACTTTCTAAGTATACGGGGGACAGTACAATACAAGGATGACAAAGAAAAATTGTAGGAGAAATACTCATTCAGTTAATACCTCGGGACGTATGTAACCAACTATAACAAGCCGCAGTTCTTCCCCATAGAAATTCTCGTTAAAGTCATGAAGTAACCATGGTTCCTACAGTAAAAAGGCAGAATATAATATGAAAATTCATTGGTAAATATAGTTATAGTTGGGGGTAGATAATAACACTTACTATAGTCTTTTCTTTGTTGTTATAATATGGATTCCAACCAATGCTCATCACCATTTTAAAAACACCTCTTGCTGGCAATCCAGCCCAACCAAAATAAACTCCCGCAGGATGTTCTGAAAGGAGATCTGAATATCCCTTTGTCGATAAATTTGCTGGAAGAAAATAGTGTACACATTACTATTAATATAATAATACACCAAAGATTATTTAAGACAGTATAATAGACCAGCAATTGTTCAAAAAATAAGTTGAAACAAAGTACAAACCTGTAGGGATCCCAAGTTCCTTCGAGCCACGACCAAATCCCTTGACAACAGGACCACCAATATACCAAGGATCTAGGGGCAAAGTTCCCTCCACCCCTGCAGTAATTTAGAATACTAGTTCAAATAAAAGAAACACTAACAAATGTAAAGAGGACTATCTTAAAGTATTTGGGGTTTACAATCTTCAAAGGGAGGCAGACCCCACTTTTCGAGTTGCAAATCAAGTAGGGAATTGATCACCTCATCTGCTGCGGTGTAGAGATGCGACTGTTTTGGAAGTGATGGTACAGCAACTACTTTCATTTCAGCAGTTTTACCTGCAGTAACCCCAGGTCTGAAGTAGCGAAGTATACATGTTTTTAGGAAGATATGAAGGAAAAAAAAGTGTCCAGAAGGCATAGAGAAAAAAATCTAGGATAAAAATCGTCATTCAATTTTAGAAACCTGGTGGGAAATAAGCAGGCGATCTTTGGCTATTATAAATTATGCTATGATATTTACAACATGAATCACTGTGGTCAATAGGGAGAGGGGTAACCATAATGCAGTAAGAGTTAAACAGTGATTATTTTGTCTACCTTTTCAAAGATACAAATAACTTGAAAGTGAAAGAAGAATCCTTTAAAATTAATATTTTAAACTGAATTCCCAGTCCAGCTCAAAGTATCAAAGGGTAGGTTTGTGGGATGGAGACATAGTTTTAGAAAGTGGTAAGAAGTAAAGACCTAAATCAATTAAGCAAGGAGATACCGAAAAAATAAGTTTTAATCGTAATAGAGAAAATGCTAATTCAACCTGAGCACAGATGCACAAAGGACTGTTATGAAGGAATTTTATCAGGAAGAAGTACAGTACAAGAAGCAGAGTTACAATACAACCTTTTGTTTAGTCCATGTTTCCATGTAATTTTGGAGGTCGATCATAGGATTGCATTGGGTATGAGTTCAATCAGGTGTTAATTGTTGTTCTCTATTAGCATGAATGGGGTTTGGCCAAATTGATGGGTATTTTTTACATTAGAGTGGTGTTGTGCTGGGACAAAAATTTGTTTCATATTCCCATGGTTTATCGAGAAACAAATATTTAAAATATTGTCCTATATTTATATTTCATCATTTTTTTTGTTCTTTCCCATGACCATTTTAAAATCAAAACATAGAACAAGCACTTTTGTGTTTCCAATCCTCCTTTCTTAGCAAACCAAACACACTCATCATATACACACACTGCACCTGGTTAAACTCTCACAAATATCATCAAATACAATAACCGTGTTTCACTTCCTCAAAAACAAACTACCATCCCTAGGTAAAATGCATGTAATTATGACTGGCAAATATATCAAAATAACAGTCATCCTCAGCCAAAGGGGGTTCATTTACTTCAAATCCATAGATCTAATTACAAACTCAAAATTCTCATCCTATAAGGCTACAAAACCCAAACAGAATCTTTAGCGAAGGAGAGAAATTTAGAGATTCCCCCAAAATGTTTAGAACTTTTTTTTTCCACGAAGAGACCAAAAGGAAAAGGGGTTATCTTTATATTTTACAAATGTAATTAATAGGATTACAATAATTTTAAAAAGTTTCTCTTTTGAAATTTATTGGGGATAAAAGCAAATAGCAACCCATCAGAAAGCTTAACCATCAAAGAAGACTTAAAACTGACACAGGAAATCGTGTGAAAGATTCAGTACCAGGAGAGAAGACAGGAATCAAGGAACTCACATGGAATCTTCAATGACAAGACAGCTGGAGGGCTCAATGCCTAACCTCCTAGCAGCTTCAAGGAATCTAACACCACAACACAAAATATAAAAGTTTTAGGAGACGGAGATCTTTCAAAAGTAGTGATCAGGTGACCTCAGTAATCTAAGCTAGAGAATACATTACTGCATCTCACATTTCAGGGGAAGGTTTCCCTGTTCTTACTTCATCTCCACCGATTATAACAGAGAAAGAATTCTTCAATCCTGCACGCAAAGAAAATAAAAGAACAAACAAGCCCATACTTACATTAACACACAAAACCAAAGGCAAAAGCAACAGAAGAAGCCAAAGGTTCCTGAAATAGACCAACCATCATGATATGATATTTTGGCTTCAACGTTTTGCCTTGGAGAGTTTGAGGCCAAGGCCATTGGAACTCCATGACTCTTCAAATGTTTAATCAATCGATTAGCACCAGGAAGTGCTTTAATGTTGCACCACCTAAAATGCCAATAGAACATAAAATTTAAGAAAAAAATCCCTCAGAAATTGGAAATACAAGCTCAATATCTCCGGCTCGAACAAAGATTTCAGACAAAAGATTACTAGTTTCATCTCAGGACAATGTATTAATAAATTTTCAGGGGTGAATCTCGGGTGGAACTCTACCTTCACAAAAAAAAGTTATAAATTTGCATTCTCTAGCTCATAAGTTCAGTAATCCAATATTATTAACTCATTGATAATTAGTTGGTACTAAGCACACGGCATTTCACATTCAAAATTCAATCGACGAGATATCTCTACGCATAGTCCAAACACATAAAAAAGCTTATGAAGAATGATGTAACAGATTATTACTGGTCAGAGAAGAGAGGCGCAATTTCAGAGAGAAATTCAATCGTCGAGCAGGAAAGTTCATACTCCTGCACAACCGCAGCAGCGGCTTCAAACGGTGTCGTTCCTATTATTTTATGAGTTTCTCTACCGTCCCATTCCTTTCCGTACTTACCTAACAAAACCTTCAAAACGTTGCCCACGATGCCATCTGCATAAAATCATTCACAATCGCCAGCGTTATAGAATAAAGCCCCAATTACGAAGAAAAAAAATGCAGCTCCTCGATTACATGCTTCAACTGTGTGAGCAAAGACGAATATTCTGTGTTGACGAATGGCAACAAACCTGTGTTGAGCAGCGTGCCGTCCAAGTCAAGGATAACACATCTAATCAACTTCTTTGCAACCGACATTTTCTCGATGAAATTAAGCTCAGAGAATTGTTGATTGAATCGAAGCAGGATGAAGAGAGTGACGGAGACGCACCAAAGAGAGCTTCGGAGAGCGTGGTTGGAATTCAAAGTGGAAGCGTCTTCGCTGCAATTGCGCTTTGTGGGACAGAGCAAGAAAACCTTCGGAGTTCTCCAGAGAGCACGAAGAGCACGGTTGTTACACACGATGATGCCAATACCGGGTCCGTTTGGCTTTTCTGTTGCATTACTGCATTTTCTTTTAACTTATTTCTTTCACTAACTAAACTAGTAATTGCTTTGTTGCATTATTTTTTTTTATCTCCTTTAAAAAAATAGTTTAATTTTTATATATAAGAAAAAAATGTTGTTTTGTAATAACTTTTAACTGTAAATATATTTAAATTATCAACCAAGTTAAGTTTAAGCTATAAAAGAATAGAGATAATTAAATTAATAAAAATATTTTGTTTACTTATTTTAAAAACATAAAGAATTAGATCATTTAAGTAAGGTGTTAAATATTTTAAGAAAATAAGTAAAATCTTGAACTTAAGTATAATAGACCAAGAAAACATGATTAAGAGAACAGTGTCATGCCCGTGTCTTTCACTCTCTCTCCATCATCCCCCAACACCATTAGTGTTCATCGGAACCTTCTCAAAACAAATCCTTTGGGTTAAGATTCAATGAAGAAGTTATTGAACTAATTTCTGCGGATTGAACTTTGGGATTCTCTACTTTGGGATTCTTTAGGCTATCGAGTTAAATAACATTAATGAAGGATTATCAAGTCAAATAACATTTACAAAATGTAATAAAAAAAAATATTTCAACTACAGTTGATGTTGAATGAGTCAAATTCACACTCCGAAATATACAGGAAATATCTCAATGTAACAATGGAAACTGACTAAATCGAAAGATACACTTCTACGATATCAGGGAGCCACTACGCATGATCGTTATTAACTGGCTATCCAGCCCACACAAAAAGGAACCCATAAGTCAACCTATAAGTAGAACTCTTGAGGGTGAGAAAGGTACGTTTTTCTATATTTCACAAGAACTCACCTAAATCCTAACACTAACAAGTGTCGGAGTGCAATCGCAAATACTTCGACCGGTGAAACGTCTACAGAGAAAGAAATAATCTTGAAGAAACTCGAAGATAACCGACACGTCAACAAATTGTGTACCCAGAGGACAGGTCTTGCCTAGACCCCTACTCCATACAGGTAAAGATCCTATTAAGATTGAAATTATGGCAGCTCCACTCCGTCAAATACTAGTAGTTCTTTTGAATTAAATTGAATATTAAAAATGAACTACATTCATGTGTATGAAGATAAAAATTTGAAATGTATATATCTGTATTTCATGTTGCTAAAAATAAAATAAAGATTTTAATCCACAAATATTTGTTAATCATTGATATTTTCTAACCTTCTTAAAAATAGAATGAAGATTCTAATTTGCAGATATTTGTTGATCATTTTTAATATTTTTAATCATTTAGGTTTGCTAACATACAAGATAAATTTTTTGAATGTGGCTTCAATGGTGTTTTCAAACAACTACAAGCCTTATATCTAAATGCCAACCTCTCCCTCGCAAATCCTATAGTATAGTAGTTAACGGTTAAACTTTTTACAGATAATTTTTGTATTTTAAGTATTTTTACTTTTTTGTTTATTTGATTTTGACTTTTCTTTTTTTAACATATTATTCAAACTAATTAATTGATAATAAGTGAATATTCATTCACTCAACTCATGTTGATTCATGTGTTAGGTATCGAAGTGTAATCTATCAATGAGGAGTTGATAGTGGACTCATACCTCATAGATCCATTAGAAAGACATTCAAGTTCATATAGTTAAAAGATTTCATCTAAGAATGTTATTTATGAATGTTTGTCTGTTAGCTTAGTCAGTTGTCCACAAATGAAAAATGATTTTTATAAGACCTCTGGTAAAAAGAAAATAATAGAGAAGTTTTATTTTTAAGATAGTTTTTCCAGGGGGCATTAACCCATATTCCGTAGGCCTTGTGTTCGATATTCGTTCTTAGGGACAATTATTACTTTTGACAATGCAGTGCACTTGTCGTAGAAAGTCATAAATTGAAACGGATGCCTCCAATTCTACCATAGGCACGGTTCTCTCCCAAGCTGGTCATCCCATGGCTTTCTTCAATAAGAAGTTTTGTCCAAAATTGCATAATAATTCAGTGTATGTCAAAGAAATACTTGCAACCATTGAGGCAGTAAAAAAGGAGAGACACTACCTAATTGGCACTCATTTCCAAATTATCACATATCAACAAAGTCTCATGGGGTTACTTACCAAGGCATGTTTTACACCAAAGCAACAAAAATAGGCTACCAAACTCATTGGTTACAATTTTGATATTTTGTATTGTCCAAATCGCCACAATTAAGCAGTTGATTTCCTCTTTCGGGTACCCGCTTCAGATTTTTGGCCATCTCCTCCCCAATCCCAAAAATCCTCATGCAATTAAAAAAAAATTACCAGTCAAAATTGGGGATACAGGAAGTACAAAAAGTTATAGGTTCTCAAAACACAACATATACCTTTCAAATGACTTTTTGTATCACGGTCGAAGACTATATGTGCCACCCATAGAATCTCTACGCACCATCATACTTCACGAGTTCCATGCCACCCTTATGTTGGACACTCAGGCCTTAAAGCCACCGTGGCTCGCCTAGCCGCGTCATTCTATTGGCCAGGGATGTATAGAGATGCCAAATTGTTCATCAAACAATGTCTTCCTTGCCAACAAATAAATCAGTCAACACCAAACCTTTAGGTCTTCTACAACCCATTCCCCTACTAACCCAAATTTTGGATGAGCTCACCACATATTTCATAACACACTTATCCTCGTCTTTTGGCCACACGGTGATTTGGGTTGTATGTGACCGTTTGTCTAAATTTTCCCACTTCATAGCACTCCCCACCTCCTTCACCGCATCCCAATTGACTAATCGTTTTTCTGTTGAGATTTGCAGGTTGCATAACGTTCCCAAATCCTTCATCTCCGATAAAAACCCACTATTCCTCAACAATTTTTGGAAGCAACTTTTTCACCTACAAGGCACCAAACTCAATTTTAGCATCGCATATCATCCTCAAACAAATGGTCAAACAGAACTTTTAAACAGAGGATTAGAAATTTACCTTTGTTGCTTCGTAAGTGACCATCCGAGGACATGATACAAGTACTTACACTTTGCCGAGTTTTGGTATATCTCGTCCTACCACATCGCAATCAATACTACAACTTTCCAAGCGGGGCAACCTCCACCTTCCATACCAGAGTACGTTCTTGGCACGACAACGGAACCAGCTCTCGCCACCACCTTACAAGGGCGCACACAGGTAATGCACCAATTGAAGATCACCCTCGCTGACATTCAACGTCACATAACCCAAATCGCAAACAAATCACGACGACATCACGTTTTCAACGTTAACGATTGGGTGCTACTACGACGACAAACATACCAACAATTGTCCCTTTCTTCCGAGCCTCACCACAAACTCACTCGAAATTATTATGGTCCATATCGCATCACCAAACGCATAGGAGAGGTTTCTTACAAACTCGCCCTCCCTTCCTTGTGTAAAATTCACCTCGTCTTTCACATTGCATTACTTAAACCTTACCACGACCATTAAAACCCCACCCCACACCACCCCGACGACACCACTCTGATTTTTACTCCACCTCCCAACACTCTTTACGACTCATAACTCAACCCACAACACTCAAAAAATAACTTAAACCATTTAGACTCTTTACTTCCTCCTCACACGACATCCTCACCTAACATCAACGAGATTTCCGCTACCAGTGTCCACCATCAAGGGCCACCATTGCACGACCCTTCACTTATCACCTAACCCACCCACGTGTCATTAATGTTATAGCTGGCGCGCATTTACCCTCTCCAACCTTTCAAATTCACCCTGATTCAACTCTAACTCACTTAAACACCCCAACCCAACCCACAACTAAAACAACCACAGTCTCACCAACCACACACCCCCCTCCACTGATGCACCTTACTCAGCCTAACAACATTCACTAGCCCATTCAAATCTCTCCACAAAATCAAATTCAGTCCCAACATCAACCCTACATACCTCACCCACGGCTCAACCAGAGATTCTTATCCAATCCTAACCCATTGATAATAACACCTTCTCACTCTACACTCAAAGAACCCATCACAGACCCACAACCTCTTCCAAATGCCTTTTCCAAATCCACATCCAACAACCTCGAGGACAAGGTTGCTCTACAGGGGACAACAATTGATAATGGGCTCATACCTCAAAGGCCCATTAGAAAGACATCCAAACCCGTATGGCTAAAAGATTTCATATAGGAAGGTTATTTATGAATGTTTGTCTATTTGAGAGGATCTTGGAAGATCTTTATGTTTTAAATTTTTGTTAGCTTAGGCCATCTGTCCACCAATAAAAAATGATCTTTATAAACCCTTTGATAAAAAGAAAAAGACAGAGAAGTTTTATTTTTAAAGTAGTTTTTTCGGGGGATGTTAACCCCTGTTTTGTACGCCTCGTGTTTTTCTTTTCTTTTTATGCAACCGCGTATCATGTGTTTATATTTTTTAAGTATTTATGGGTAGTGTAATTCTCTCCTACACATGGTTCGACTCTGTATGACTCAAAGAAGACTTACTACTCTCAATATCAAAAACTTTATTCAAATGACTACTTCCAACAAAAGAGTGAGGGTTATGTTAAAACAACAAAGAAATAAAGTAAAACGTTTAGGAAATAAGAGATGTCCACATATAAAAACTCACTTGACTAAAGTTATTAATTAATAATATAAGATATTTGTAAATATAAGAGAGTATGAAGAGGTTAGTTAGTACTTCCTTGAAGTCATGTATTTATGTATGCTGAATAGACGATTAATAAAATATTAAAATGACTATTATGATCATAATATAGTCATTTGACGGTGTAAAATGTCTTAATTGCTCGGTTATAGTATTAAATATTTGATTACCAAGTTAAATGTATTGTAATAAACAACCAATGTATTTTTCTTTAATCATTTTTCTTTAATCATAAGTACATGTAATATAAGATAAAAATCTAAGAAGACATAAAAGTCATGAAAACTCATAAATCATGTATAGGCACAAGATAAAAGTCATAACTAAACTTTAGAATCACAACTATGTATAAAATCACTCAAGATTATGTTGTTAAAATTGTTAAAACATACAAATTAAGAAATGAATTTTATTAAAAATATGATTTATTAAATGATGATGTCTGATATTGCTATAAAGTGAAAATTGAAAATTAGCTATATATATTGTGAATTCTTAACTATTAAATAAAAGGTAGTAAAATAGTTGAATATTATTTGAATACATGAAAGTGAAGCCAGATAAATAAAAAAGAAACTAATTTTCTTTTAAGAGTAATAGACCCATTTGTTTATTCCAGCATAGGAAGCAATTGAAATAATGCAAGATGGAGAAATTGTCGTTTCTCTTTTTTTGTATATTTATTGATTTGGACTGTATATTGTCTTTTTTATTGGATTAGTGACTCAACACATATCACTTCACCGTTCACGCACACCCATCGGCCACAAAGGTACTGATTTAATTGGTATGCTTTCCTTGCACCAATTGGTCATCGGTATAAATGTTTTATATTTAGTATTTTCATGATTCAAAATTAAGTATACTCAATCAAACTTCTTATTTATTGGAATTTCAGCATTGATTTTTGTTGTTCAATCCATATTAACTCAACTCATCCATTGTATTACATATTTTAAAATTTAATTTAGTGTTCGTACATGTTTGTAAAATATAAAAATTAAGAAAAATTGCTTATGTTATAACACAGTATTTTCACAATATCTTTAATATTCCTGAATTACTTTTATATAAGTGTTTAAAACTTTTATCCAATTATTATTTCAATTTAAAACTCTATAAACTCATTTTTCTTCTGATCTTTCTAAGAGTATTTATTGTTTATTTTGAAAAATAAGTATGAGTAAGATACTTACTCTTTTATTTATTTTTTACATAAAATTCATGCACTCTATAAAATTAGATTGATTAACCTCTTGTCTTTCTTATAGATTTTAATTTCACTTTTCTAATGGAATTTAGTTTAAGGAGTCAATAATTTTTTAAAATTATGATTATGATGACATAAGGTGAGTTGCTTGCCTATGTAATAGAGAAATGTAAATTATTATATAAAATATCATGAAATTAAGTGTAATATTTTTTATAAAAGTAGAAATACGAGTAAATATGTTTTAACTCTCCATTTTCGATTTTTTTTGTTGGAATTTGAGGCAATATTATCTAATGTAGTAAATTAATTATAAACCTTTTACTTTCCAACCGACTCCTTCAAACTTTTATATTGATTGTGCCTCTATATGTGATTATGCATATTTTCAATCACATTTGCTGATAAAAAAAATCACATTATTATTATTATTATTTTACACTTATGTAACTAAAGAAATACCTTAGCTTATATCCGTTTTATATTTTTAATATTTCACTATGTATAATATTGAATTTAAATATTTTCGTATATAAAATTTATATCTCCATATTAGTTGATTGATGCCTATAGGAGTGATGACATGCTTTCTTTCACACCAAGTTTTATCAATTGATTACAAAGGTAAGTAAAGCATAATTGTTGAGAAGATGGTGATTTTTTATTATAGTGTACGTGTTGTCCATTTCTCTTTCGAATTTCTTTCAAATTTGGGCATTTATAGAATGGATTTTTCTGAAACGAAACTCTCTCCAAATATTATCTCCAAATATTTTTCAAAATGATTACTAATTCAATAAAATATTTATCCAAGGATCTGTTGATGACACAATAAGTAATAATTTCTGATTTGATGGAAGCTCCTAAAAGTACACAGTTATATTCTTTTTTATGTATTTGATCATGTTAGTTTAATAATTAAAATGTTATTATTGTTGTTCCAAATCATTGAAAGCATAAATGTCATAATTTGGTTTTAGCAAAGAGTAACTACGGTTATAGAGGAATGTGATTGATTTTGTTATACTTAATTTAATTGTTATAGAAAATGTTTAAACATCGATTAATTCTTTTTCCTTCTATTACTTTTTAAATTTTCAAATGTGTCCCATACTAAAAAAAATCATTATTAAAAAATATTCATTCCCTAATATTTATGACACATTAAATTAATTTAAAAAATAATTAATTAATATATAGTCCGCAAATGATTAACGCTGACATCTTGCTACATTTAACATAATTTTTTATAAAATTTGATGTTATATATATATATATATTTTCAATTTGTTATGTAAAAAAAAGTATATATATAACTAAAACATCGACCAAATGAACCGGAAATTTATTTAGTATTTAGGGTTAGGATAGGATGTAAGTTTAACAACTTACAGTAGTGATAAAGATGAAACTACTCATCTTACATTCATTGAAGTTATTCAAACATGCAACACTGTGATGATAGAATACTATAAGTACTCCTCATTTCTTCACACGTTTATTCACTTGGAATTGGATTAAAATAAAGTTCTGGGTTTCATGGTGCAACTCAAATCTCTCCATCCACGCACACCCATTGACCAACAAAGATAAAGTTGCAGTTTATATTGGGGTTGATACCAAGGAAGTGACGCTCTTGTAGATTGAAACCTTGAAAGATGCTGGTGCAAGTTTCACCTTCTTCCACGCCATGAACATCGTTGCATGTTACACCTTCAACTATACAAATTAAATTCAAAACAAATTTTAGATAACGATTTATTTGAAACTATCGTGTTATCCCTTAGTAAAAAGAGTAATTGAAGCAGTTGATTTACCCGCTGGAGTTAGAACAAGAAGGAACATAACGAGAAGAGATAAGAATATAAGAGCAGAGCTGGTGATTGTGGACTTCATTCTTCCAACCTCTTTTTCAATTATCTGACTCTAATGTTATAGAGGTGTGTGATTTTAGTATCTGTGGTTTTTAGTTTATATAGTAGATATGAATTCAATCTGCACAGAAAAAATAGCTTTTGAGACAAATCATTTATAATTTAAAAACGAAAGCCTGTTTAGTGTTAATTTCTAGGCATAATTAGCATATATTATATTGGATGTTATTGACATTGGTGGATACGTCTGGCAATATGCATGTTGTTTGTTGCAGGCCATAAAAGGTTCAAAATCTCTCTTACTAATGATATAGTGCATATATATAAGTGGAAGAAAACATTCTTTCTTTTTAGTTCAATTTAATATGAAAAATGAAATAGGCTTGGATTTGTTTTTTATTATGGTAATTAAGGTTTTTCTTTTTCTTTATCTTATATATTTTTTAATTTGCTTATTTGATTCTCATAGCTATATAACTATTTCCTTTTGGCTTTAATGATAGAAATTTTTTCATTAAGTTCTTATACATACTATTTTTTTTAGTTTTTGTGAATTTAAACTGTGGAAACCAAAAATGATTAATGATATGTATATAGAGTCAACAAAGGATCAGTTTGGTTTAAAATGTTAGACTTTCGACTGTACAATAAGCTCTATTTGATTTGAAAGATCGAACTATTTTTGATGATTTTTTTTTGTTAATACTATTATATTATATTACATTGAATATATATCTACATACGAAGAAAATATATGATGTATACATTTCATTTTACCTTTATAACTATTATTATTTATTTTTTAGAGGTTTATTTATACTCCCGTAATTCAAAATTACTCAGATATTTCAATAATATGCCACACATCTTCAAATTGTTCACAATTTTTTTTATAAAAACTTTCATAA
>Ga0123341_1000935_pt1 | contig 20461 bp, 13 predicted proteins | sample Turbeapinknodule_FD_89959 | JGI IMG/M metagenome (GOLD analysis project Ga0123341, IMG submission 89959) | Root nodule microbial communities of legume samples collected from Mexico - Turtle bean Mexico pink nodule | ecosystem: Host-associated > Plants > Roots > Nodule | place: Mexico: Nepantla...
ATTATAATGTTGTATTAAGAATATGTTTTTATTGTATGTGGTATAAAATAAATCTTTACCTCTGCAAACTTATCATAAATAATAGTAATAGTTAAAAATAATTGGTGAAATGCTTATTAATTTAAAATTTATTTATAAAAATTATATTTTATTGGTATAATAGACTTTTATTTAGTTCATTCTTAAATCTTTTATAAATAAATGTAATCTACTTAGAATTTTAACATATGAATTAATCCTTTTATATATTTTTTATTATTTTTGAATAATATTTTTTTATATAATAATAAATAATTGATTATTTTATGTGTTAGCTTAACTGAAATATAAATTAAAATACCGAAAACTTTTATTAATAAATAAATAAAAAAGTGGTGGCAGGTCGCCACAGACACATGTCCACAAGCAGAAATTGAAAACGTAGAGAATGGAGAAAATGCATGTTCTTCTGTTAATTGTTGTGGCTAAATGCTTGTAAACTCCGAGACCAACGTTTCTAAAACGTACCTTGAAATTCTTAGCTTCTAATTCTCCTACAATTAATCTCTTTGCTCAGCCACCACCACCTACCGTCACTCAAACCACCATAAGGGTATTCCCTGTTCCTTTCTTTATCAGGATATCGCACAAAAGTTCAGTTTTTTTGTTTGTTTGTTTGTTTGTTTTGTTTTGTGTTTCGTATGCTGTTTTTTTTATTCAGATCTGGTGTAGTTTTTTTCTTTTGCTAAATGCATTCCTCGTTGAGGGACAATGTTGTTTGGTTTTGTCTCTTACTTGGAATTATTGGGAATCTCTTACTTTTTTTGTTATTTGCTTTGGAATTTGTGTTATTCGCGTGCATGCTTGCCAGTTTATGTTGCTTTCATGATGAAGCTGTGCTGTGTTAATTGTACATTTGAAACCGACACAAGTCTTGAGCTGTATACAGTATGAAAATATTGATTTGCAGGGTATTATTCAAATACGGTCTTTGGTTTGTCTGAATTTCTGTTTCCTTTTTGTTTATATAAAAACAATGTTGGGTGTTTCAAGTCAGGAAGATTTGGGATCTTGAAGTAGCATAGCTGTGTTCTTTACCTACTGTATTTTGTTTCAGATCTGGAAGGGAAGTGAATTGAATTAATGGATAAAGTTTTCATTTCATAATATTGTGTTTGATAGGAACTTGGGTATTAAGGGCTACCTAAGTCCTTCATAGAGTAATATAGGATACTCAGTGAAGGATTTAGGTGCCTGGTTCTCCCTAACAGTTAGTTTCTGAAAGTGGGTTCTCCAAGTTTTTGGGTTACTTATCAGGATCCGAGTACCAAACTTGTTGTATTCCAGTTGAAGTTGAAATATTAGGAAAAGCGTGCATCGAGTTTTGTATGGTATCAGGTCGAAGAGACTGTAATTTTCAGGTTGTTTTACTTTAGGATTTCAGGAATGATGCTCATGTATCTGAAATAACTTGAATTGAATGTTCATATTTGTTATATTTGAACTTGTGAGACTGCACATTCTGTCATTTATTCATTTCAATTACTGGCCAAAATTGGAAAACAAAGCAGGTACAGGGTGAATTGGCTTGTTTAAAAATTGTTACACACCATTTTTTGGAATCCAGTGTTAACTTTTGCATAACTACTAATTAAATTGTCATTGAGAACTCAGAAACGTTCACTTTCTGCATTATAGGAAAAGACCATTACTATGTGCAATGTATAACTTGTATAACATATCACGCAGAGGTTTTGTCACCTCCATTTATTTGGTTTCCTTGATAATACCCCAAATTATCATAATCTTCAGGCAATTGATACCACATTATAGAAGAGATATAATGTGGAACCAATTAGAGAAAATGAGGCTTGGGGGAAGATAAGTTTTATGAGTGTTGGTGCAAATTTAAAGCAATGCATGAAGAAAACTACTGTTGAAGGAAGATATTTATGAATGTTGTTGTAAACAATTTGTGAAATTTACACTTCATCCTATTTTATCCATTTTTACTTTACCTTGTTGATTTTTTGTTTTCTTTTTCCAGTTTTATTAGCGTTGTACAACAAACACAAATTACACTTTGCCAATAGTTTTCCTTTGATAGTTGTTCGTCATTATGCAGCAACCATGATAGATGAGCACCAGTTCTTTTCAAACCCTGTGACATGAACTGCAATAACTGTAAGGAAGCTTGGAGGTACCTCTAATCTTTTGAAGGAAACAAGTATTAATATTTACTGTATAATTACTGCGGGGAATAGTCATTTAGTTTGGATATGATGGAGTTCTGTGCTGAAAGTTCCCATTCAAATGGGAAACAAACTTTGAAGCATTCTAAACCTGCAGATGAAGTGAAAAGATCCAGTGAAAAGGCTCACAGAAGTTCCCTTTCCAATGGAAAGCAAAATTTGAAGCAAACTTCGACTTTTGTTAATCATGGTGAGCTTGTCATTGTAATGTTCATAGTCTAGTATGTAGATGGTCGTTTTCCTTTAGCATTGTTTGTTCATCTATTCTGTTCTAGTTTTCCACTTGAAAAGTAATAAACTATCTAGACATCCCATAGCTTGTTGATAGCTATTTTATTCATGTTAGTTACAAGGATGGTATGTAATAGTTTTGCTTATCCGTTGAAATAACATAACTTGAGGAATATGGAGGAAATTGTCCATGAAATATCTTTCCAATCTATATATACTAGGACTCCAAATATGTAATAAGAGAAAACAAGCTTCAAATACCTTTCTCACTATAAGGAGAGAGATCCAAAGTTCACGCACAAGAGATTCAATCCTTTTGATTTCAGCAAGAGCGGTGATATTCTGCTTTCATGCTACTTCTTGAGACAATCTTTTGTTTATGCAAGGACCACAAAACAAGATTTGTACTGAGATATATTACACAGTAACTGGTGGGAGATTTTCTATCATCAAGATCACACCCCCAATCAGCATCATTGAACCCAACCAGAGAGAGCTTTGCGCAGCGGCGAAGAAGATCGTGAGTGAGAGTGGCAGCAAGGTATCAAAGAATCTGTTTAACTGCCTTCCAATAGTGTTCCTACGGATTATGCATGTATTGACAAACTTTGTTGATAGAGTAAGCCAAATCAAGATGTGTGATTGTCAAGTATTGCAGAGATTCAACAAATGAATGATAGAGAGAAGAATCTAGAACCGTTGTACAATATTGAGTTAAACATAATAAAGAGACCATAGATGTTGGTTGTGACTTAGACCCAAGCATGTTGGCTTTATGCAAAATATCTTTTATGTATTTTGTTTGGGATAAGTGAATGTTGCCATCTCTGATCCAAGAAGTTTCAATGCCAAGGAAATAATGTAAGGAACCCAAGTCTTTCAAGGCAAAGTGTGGATGTAAAATTTTTAACGAGAGATGCAATGGCATGAGAAGAACTTCTGGTGATGATAATATCATCAACATATATGAGAATAAACATAGTAAAACTATTTGAAAACATAGTAAATAGAGAGGGATCACTTTTAGCAAGAGTGAAGCCAAAAGAGGGAAGAGTTTGACTTAGCTTGTGAAACCAAGAATGCGGTGCTTGTTTGAGCCCGTAGATAGCCTTTGTTTGCTTGCACACAAGAGTGGAATCCTTGGATACAAAGCCTGGAGGTTGCTGCATATAGACAGTTTCATCCAAATCACCACATAGAAAGGCATTGTTGATGTCTATTTGATGTATTGGCCATTGAGATGATAAAGCTTTGGTGAGAAAAACATGTATGGTAGTAGGCTTAACAACCGGACTAAAAGTATCAGTGTATTTCAATCTTGAGGTTGATGAAAGTCTTTGGTGACAAGCCTGGCTTTGTGTCGCTAGAAACTCCCATTTTGCATTAAATCTGTTCTTAAAAAGCCATTTTTAGCCAACCTTTCTCGCACCAGTTGGGAGATTGGTGAAGGTCCATATTATTGGCAAGAACAACATTGTATGTTGCATGGCACGGTACCAATCTGGATTGTTGAGAGCATCGTGAAAAGTACATTGTTCAACATACGAAGAAGTACTGGTAGTAGGAATCTTTGGTTTGAACACACCAGCTTTGGCTTTAGTAATCATAGGATGAAAATTATTGGTTGGTTGGTGAGGGAGAAGGAATACTTGGATGAGTTGGAGAAGGTGTAAAGCAAGAATCACCATAACCCTGAAAAGTGGGACTGTCAAAACCCTGCACATTAGAACTGGTTGGAGAATTATAAATATCATTTGAGTGAGTATCAACTATGTCAGATCTATCAGTTTGAATAATAGTAAGAGGAAGAGTGGGTGATGACTGATTATTAGTAGAAAAATTAGTAGATTTAAAAGGATTTGGATTTAAAGAGTAAGGAAACAAATTTTCATTGAAAATAACATGTCAAGAAATGTTGGTTCTACCAATAGTGGAAAGGCATATATATCCTTTATGGTTTGAATTGTAACCAAGAAACAACCACATAAAGGACCGAAAATCAAGTTTGCGTTTGTTATAAGGCCTTAACAAAGGATAGCACGCACAACCGAAAATTCTAAAAGAGTGATAATCAGGTTTTCTATAAAAAAGAGTTTCATAAGGATTATTATTGTTAAGCACCGATGTAGGTAAGATATTAGTGATCTTGACAATAGTTGTAAAAGCTTCTCCCCTAAACTGGAAAGGAAGAGAAGCAACAAGCAAAGAAATTCCAATTTAAGCTATGTGACGATGCTTTCTTTCAATTGAACCGTTTTGTTCATGAGTATGTGGACAAATTAATCTGTAATGAATTCCATTTGTAGAAAGATATGGTTTTAAACCTAAGAACTCTCTTTGGCATTATTAGTTTGGATGCACTTGAGAGTATAGCCAGTTTTGATTTTCATAATATATTTTAAGGGATTGAAAAATAGCAAATATTTGTGACTTAGAGTGCAACAAATAAATCCAAGTGAATTTTGAAAAAGCATCAAGAAAAAGCAACATAATAACGTGCACAAGTGGAAGCAACAACTAGAGAAGATCCCCAAATATCAATGAAAACAAGTTCTAAAGATTTTGTATAAATAGTTGAAGAATAAAGGTAACTGATAGGATTTCCTGAGAGCACAAGATTCACATAACTATTTGTGTGACATAAGGTATATTACAATTATTCATAACTTGGTGAACAATTTTGGCTAAAGCGTGTCCTAGCCGAGAATGCCACAATTGATAAGAAGACAACATAGGTGAAACAATAGTATTATGAGTAGAAAAAGCAAAATAATGATGAAAAGAAGGGAAGACATGGAGGTCATCCTTAAGTTTTTCGTGAAGGAGTATCTCCTTGGTGTCCTGGTGTTTAACATAACATTGGTTAGGATAAAACTCAAAGAACACATTGTTGTCTTTACCAAATTGTGCAATGCTAATTAAATTCTTGGTAATTTGAAGAACATGTTAGAGTTGCTTTAGAGAGACTTGTGGCAAAGTGTACACAACATTGCCAACATGATGAATGGACAAACCTGTACCATTATCTATCTTGACAATTTCAGAATCAAAATATGTGTTTTTGGTGGATAAATTGGTGTTGTCATGAGTGATGTGATGAACCACTATCTCGATATGGGGAGGATCATGCAACGTGGATGGAGTGCCAAGCAATGAAGGTTCGTTGTTGTCACGAACTGGAGAGAAAGTATGAGAAGGATTAACACTGATATTAGTCTGAGAGTTGTGATCACATCGATGCCAATAGTCAATGGCAGTATGGCCATTCTTGGCACATATCTGACACTGAACCTGAGAACCCTACAAAGTAGAGGAAGAAGTATTGTTCCAAGGACTTTTGTTATTCATCTTTTGGCCAAAAGATTATGAATACTTTGTGAAGTTGTTTTGGCAATAGAAAACATATCCAGCTCTACGCGGATGTGAAGTGTTTCAATCGCGACTGCTTTGCAAAGTGTCAGTGGACCACGACGTATAAACTAGATTAGCTTGAGGAAGATTTTGGTCAGAGGCACAATTATTCTCAAAGTGTTTTTCTTGGACAAGTATAAGAGCTTTGATTTCCTCAACACTGTATGGGTCAAGCTGTGAAGTAACCAAGGTGATGAAGCTGTCATACTCCTTAGACAAACCATCAAGAATTGCATTGATGTGATCCTCATGTGAAAGAGGAGATCCAACAACAACAAGAGTATCTACAGTTCTCTTGAAGAATGAAAACCCACCATCTTTGTAAGAATTAGTGTGGTCACTGAAGCAAGCAACCAAACAATGAGCAGTTGATCTTGTTGTTCATGGTTGAGGAATTCAGTGCTGATATTGTTGGTGATCTCATCTTCTGGGGTTTTAAACTTGAGAGGAATGGCCGACCCTTCCAAGAATTGAGTGAGTTTAAGATCATGAACAGTTGCAAGAACCTGTTGTTACCAGAAAATGAAATGTTCATCATCAAGCTTAAGATTGATTGGAGTGTTGAATGTATGGAGAACAAAGGAGGATGATCAGTGTTTAGGGTAGCTAAGGAAGAAGAAACCATGGAAGATCTTTGGCTTGTGATACCATGTAAGGAGAGAGAGAAAAGGAATGGATGTGTGTATCAGTATTATAGAAGGAATGCAAAAACAGAGTACCTACACTTGAGAGCCCATGCACCATTCATACCTATACTACGTAAAACTCACTGAGAAAGAATTAGAGAAACAAATAATGAAATAGTACTAGCTTTATCATAATTTTTCAGTTTTTCTATTTTCTGTTCATATTTTAATTTTTCTACTGTAATTTAAAACCTAATGTGAATTGATATATATATATATCTGCAGCTGCAATTGCTTGGCATGAGGATAGAAGAAAATGGATTGGTGATAGGTCTCAACATCCACCAAAAATAGCTAAAGATCAAATTATTAGGTATAACTAAAGCCAACTTTTTTTCATTCACAGTAGGATTAATCATTGTTATTAGAGTATAGTTGTAATGAAAGTTTGGGAAGGTGTTTTATCTTATCCTTTTTATGAGAAAAAACAGGAAATGAGATAATGGTTTTGGAGGGTTTTTTTAATACATATTTTTCTACTTTCTTATAGATATTTGCAGCCTTATTTTCCAAACTAAAGTTTCTTCATTATGCTTAAGACACAGGAAATCACTCTATTGCTTGTCATCTTTTATACCCGTTCCATGGTGAAATCCTATTCCTCACCTGATAAACCATCCTTGCCAATGAATTAAATGTTCTGTTTCTGGCATTAAAAGAAGTCATCTAATCTGATCTCCTTTTTCTGGTATTACACTTTAATAATTTATTTACATATTTACCTAATTCATAAATAAACAATAAATGGCACGTGTAATTAAATTTTAAATATCTATTTGGCATATGTTATAATTATTAAATTACTAAATTGGTTGTAAACTTCAAATTGGGTTGAAGGTGACTCATATAAGCATCACCCAATGTCATAACTAGCTGTTACTAATTCTGAAAGAAATATCCATGACTAGAGTTTCTAAGAATAAAAAAGATGTTGTTTTTACATGCCTGAAATACAGTTCACTGGTTAATAGATAAATTTATCTGATGAGGGAATAACTGGCATTCCTATTGAAATAAATTTTAGATTATTATGGAAAATTATTTTACATGGTAATTACTTTCATGATCCAATCTAAAGTAATTACATTGAATACACTTTTTTATATATCTGGCTCATAAAGATATGAATTGATGAACTATACATCCTTTTTATAAACTTTCAGAGCCATCAAAGTACAATCTAATTATTCATTCATATAGATCACAATTGTTTATATATTTATCAACCATTTATATAATCTAATTATTCATTCATACAGGAATTTACAAACCAATCGGTAATAGAAGATAGATTTATCTGTGGACATTGTCCCGAAAACTACAATCTCTCCTTAAAGGAAATCAAATAAAAACACTAACAAAGTGGTTCATTTGTGCTCTTTGATAAAGTGAGGATTGAGAAAAGAAGTATGATATTAAGACTTAAACAAAAGAGGAGGGTTCAACCCCAAACACTAGTCAATTAATTGGGAGAATCTCAAGACTTAAATATCACTCCAAATAGTTGATTCCATCAAACTTATTAATTCATATAGCACTTATAACATGTCATCAATAGCAATATGCAACGAGAAACATGCATGCATAAATTAGATTCCACCTGAGTTATACCAAGAATTTGCATCAGACTTAAATACCGGTAGATAGATTGCTCAAAGGGGACCATGAAAAAGTTTAAAATTGTAACCTGAGAAGGCCTGCACTTGCTTTTCTTATTCTTTCTTGTGTGTACAAATATATATTTTTTCATATAAATTCTCTTCAATACATGTTAAGGGTTTTCTGTCCAATAATAAACAGGGATAATGTACACAGATAAATCTGTGTTTTATTACCAATTCACTTAGCTTCTTTAACAACTCTAATAGTTTTGAACATGTTTTTGTCAGCTGGTCAACGTCTTATGAAGAGCTACTTTCAACTAACGAACCTTTTGCAGAGGCAATACCCTTACCTGTAAGATTCCTTTACCTAAAAAAATCTAATCTAATGCATAAAAATATGTGTTCAAATGAATCTCATAATGTAAAAGTCTACTTATAGTATGTAAATCTCGGAGCATGAACTATAGTGTTGACAATCAAGTTAACCCTTTCTTGCCAAAGTGTTTTGATTGTTGAGTCACAAAGAACTCCAATTTCTCAAAGTATCTCTAATGCATAGGTCTTAACTAGAGTCTTAAATTTAAGATTTAGGTCTTATTAGAAAGTCTCATTGAAACATGCTGTATGATATTGTGATGGTCTTAAATTTAAGATTTGTAAAATAATTTTATTTATTTATATATTTAAATAAATTTTGTAAGGTGTAAAATATTGAAATGCAAAAGAAACATTATAAAAGTGCAAATCTTATAAGATTTTATCATTGGAACAAAACTTGTAAGAGTGTTTTAAAAATGATGTAGTATGGAGAGATCCACTTAAGCTAAAATAAGATCTCATGAGAAGGTTTAATAAGACTGTTGCATTGGACATGCTCTCACTTTCTCTTAACCAATTTACACCTGCATCAGTAATTTTAACTCAATACTTGTACATTCATTTTGTAGCTTTTCCAGCTATTACATTGAAGAAACCTTTACCATTGTTGTCTTTCAGAGAATTCCAGAACAACTGCATTTTATAGTAATTCATTTGATGCTAAAGGAGTTCTTGAATAATATTTCTTCCATGTACTGAAACAAAATTGATGTATTGGTGGTGGCTCATGCAGGAGATGGTAGATTTCTTAGTCGATATTTGGCTTGAAGATGAAGGCTTCTTTGACTAGATTGTTGGAAGTTTTAGTTAAATGTCCAATGAAACAAGAACTGTGTGTAAAGCCTCTAATATGCAATGACTTCATTGCTCTTGTAGGTGTCCTCCAAGTTAACCAAGCATCTAATCCTTTTATATGTAGAAATCGTTAATGGTTATTATTTTGCATCATTTATCCAATGACACATTTCATTATATATGCACAAACCCCACAAAAAAAAATTTATTTGTATCTACTGATCCATCAGCAAATGAACAAGTTCATATCCATGTATTAAACAGACGCTTTGATCAATGCTACTTTTACATTTATAAATTCAAAATGTGCTGCAATTGTGTTTTGTTGTGACTTCCTGTGACAAGCCTAGGATTTCTGTTCGGAGTCATCATTTTTTTATGGAACCAAATAGGATATAGAACTTTTATAAAATACATGATGTTATTGTTTCATATCTTTAAAATATTGTATGAATTGTTTATTGTCAATATTAAAAAAAAAATCAGAAAAGTAACATCAATTTTTCATGATAACATACTAAATGTTTGTTTTAAATTTTTTGTTTTAGGGTTTTCCTAACCGTCCAAAATTCTATAACCTAATGTCTCACATAACCGGTCTTTAATTAAGATCATTCAGATTACCATGTAACCAATAATTAAGATCATTCAGTTTACTATGTAACAGGTAATTAAGATCATTCAGTTTACTATAGATGCTATTTTTATTTATTTATTAAAACGCACAATAAAAGAGCCATGGATAAATTCAGAGTATTTTCTTCTTCCATCTAAACTTAAAAACAATCTTACTACTTCCACAATGAAGAGAATCTAATTACAATTGTAGAATGAATGTATAGTACCAACTGATGATTTGGACAATATATCTAAAATTATTTTTATCAGTATAAAAATCTTTATATACTAAAATTAATCTCGTTATTTCCTTTTCTATTTGTTTCAAAAATCTATTTGTGTTGTTGAGGGAAGGTAAAATAAATAAACTGTGAACAAATGTTATTTACAACAATTAATAAAATCAATTCATTCTTATAACTGCCTTTTTATTATATATTTTTTACTATTTTAATCCTAACTTGCTATTTTTTTAACATTTTAACTGCTTTACTATTATTGTAAAAAACATGTACACACATTTTAAGAGTACCTACACTATTAATTACTCTGTTAACTCGAAATAAATGTTGAACATTCCATTGCTGAAGAGAGAAAATTTTCTCAAGTCAGATTGCCCCATGGGCCATGGCAAACTTTGTTTGCAAATTATCACAATGATTAAGTTACGCCATCAGAGAATAATATGAATTTGTAACAATAAGCTACGTTATTACGTCATTGACGTAACTTAAACAAAGACGATTAGTAAGGTAAAACACGATTAGATATTAATCAAACAAAAAAAAATGTGTCATTGAATTAATTTTATGCATAAATTGTTTTAACATGATGTAAAGATATTAAATATCACTTAAATTGATAGTAAGGAGAGACTACTTTAAATTAACACTACCTATTATTTTTGTGATTTATATTTGTCTATTATCTATTTCATTAATATAAAAAGTTCCTTTTAAATATGTATCTATATACTTATTGCTGATAAAAAAAAAAAATTCTACTCTTGAAACAACTATTCTTTTAAACTTAAATGACTATTCTTAATAAAAGAAGTTATTTATACAATAAAAAATACTATCTACATTAAAATTATAAAAATAAATTAATATTATAATTTTTTTATTTTTTATTTTAATAATTATTATCGTAAGAAAAAAAAATAGCCACACCTATAAATGGATGTGTGTGCTTCCCCATCTTTAAATAAAGGTAGTTGGAAAATAGTGCATGCAGGCGCCACGTGTCGTTGGAAACTTCGATAGTACGCAAATCAGAACATTTTATTACTATGATCCTGAAGTGGAACAAAAGTGTGGAAAAGAAAATGGGGCACTGTAACGGTTTCTTCACGCTGTGCCCTCTTCTCCTTCTTCTCACGCTTCCTTCTCTTTCCGGCGCCGATCTCGAGTTCGATTTCTCGGCTAAGATCAGAGACCTTAACCTTTTTCCTTCACAAGATGTCAACATCGTTCACCACCCTAATTGTCACGCCAACAAAGTTGTCGAGAAACCCCTCAGATTTCCAAACTTGTTGCCTTCGCACTCTGGCGTTTCCCTCGACAATTTGACTCATTCCGCTGGTTACTATCCTATTGTCCATTCTCATGCAGCCAGGTTTGCTTTTGATTTTATTGGATGTAGATTTCAGTTTATGTTTTTCAACGTTCACGTTGAGTTAAATGGTTAAACCCAAGCTTTGTTGTTGTTCGTACCATTTGTTGTTCAACCTTATGTTTCTTTTCAGGAAAACAAAACAAGAAAAAACATGAACATTTTTAAGTTATGGTTTCGTCTGGCTAAATGACTTATTTAATACGCCGCAAACGCTTGTTATATAAGTTGGTTTTAGTCCGTGGAGAAAACTTAATTCATTTTATCCTGGAGAAATTTTATGATTTTTTTTAATTGTTTTCATATAAGTTCTATTTAATTTCATAGGCTATTCTGGAGAGCTTATTAAAATAATTTTGGAACATAATTCTAAACTATTTTTGGGAGCACTTTATAATACGATGAAGAGGGGAAAGAAAATGGTTGTGAATTAAATAGTTTTTATTCCTTTATGTTGGTGAATATGATTGTTGCGGGGCCAGTGCTGCAAATCCTTGGTATGTAATTGTTATTTACTTGTGGGTTTGGGTTGAATGGTGCAGGATGTTCTACTTTTTCTTTGAATCACGGAACAGTAAGAAGGATCCTGTTGTGATTTGGTTGACTGGGGGCCCTGGTTGTAGCAGTGAATTGGCTGTGTTTTATGAAAATGGCCCTTTTAAGATTGCTGACAATATGTCCCTTGTTTGGAATGATTATGGTTGGGACAAGGTAGTCCTCATATTATTTGTTGTCTTTCAATTGCCTTTCTTTTGTTCCTGTGATTATCTTGTATGAGGTCTTGATAAATTGCCTGGTGATCTTTCAGGTGTCTAATCTTCTCTATGTTGACCAACCAACTGGAACTGGATTTAGTTACAGTACGGACAAGCGTGACATCCGTCATGATGAAGAAGGTGTGAGCAATGACTTGTATGACTTTTTACAGGTACTTGTGTTTTCTCTGAATACTCGTTATACAACATTAATGCAGTGTCTTCTTATCTGGTTACCTGACTTATGTTTGTTGTTTCTTTTCTGGAACAGAAGCTGTATCTCCTATCTTTTTATCCTCTAACATTTCTTAATGGCTCTTCTTAGAAGGCCAAAACTAAGCAATGTGTTGTTACCTTTGATTTTGATTTAAACACCTTGCTGAGCCTCACCAGCAATGTCTTGTCTTAGCAAGTTTTCTGTTTACCCTACAGGCCTTCTTTGCTGAACATCCTGAGTATGCAGAGAATGACTTTTTCATTACTGGTGAATCATATGCTGGACATTATATTCCAGCTTTTGCAGCTCGAGTCCACAGGGGAAACAAAGCTAAAGAAGGAACTCATATAAACCTAAAGGTCTGTTCCATTGATATGTGAGCTATTCTTTCTTATGTTTAAGATATGCACTGAAAGGTGAGGTGACTTCTTGGCTGATTGGAAGTTGTTAAACAGGGATTTGCCATTGGTAATGGACTAACTGATCCTGCGATTCAGTATAAAGCTTACACAGATTATGCACTGGACGTGGGCCTAATTCAGAAGACTGACTATGATCACATCAATAAATTGATGGTCCCAGCCTGCGAAATGGCAATAAAACTATGTGGTAATTACATGTGATTTTGTTCCATGTTGTGCTTTTAGTGGATGTTGTGTTTCTTATATTTTGTATTTTGGAAGCTAGGGCTATAATTGAATTAAACCAAGAGAAATGTTATAGGTATTCATGTATTTATTTATTTTAATGAATGCTGAGTTCAACCTCTAGTTCAGTTCCTATTCTAAATTTTAATTTGAACTCAAGTTTCTTTAATGAATCAAGCTTACCTTTGGTGAATTTAAGTTGATTTTAAAAGTAACTCTTGAGAAAACTACATTTGTCTTTTTGAAGTATATGTATGTCTTTCTATATTAGCAAACTAATAATATACAATAACATCATAGCTAAAAAATATTATATATGAATAATTACATAAATAAAGTATACAAATTGGGGCAAATTAGTACCTTGCAAATGTTTATAGTTTTTTATTGTTACCAAGACTTGCCTAAATTAGTTATCTAAATTGTTCTTTAGAGTTGTGTATTGTCCATAATATACAATAATTTAAATTGGATATATTATTTAGTGTAGTGTATCATATTATTTTTTTAAGTATGTTATAACTATCTTGATTCTCGACTATAAATGCATATTACCTTTTTCCAACCTCATCCAGTGGGATTAGTTGTTGTTTGTAAAAGTGCATGCTACTTTTTTAATTATGGATTATAAGAAGAAAATTCTCCAATCATATTTAGAGTTTTACATTGACAATATGCAATGGATTTAATGGGAACAGCTACTGTAGTTATGCCACTTTATTTAAGTTTTGTCCTTATATGAAATACTTTTAAAATTCTACATATATTAATATTATAGTGGATTTTAACTTCCAGAGCTTAATAAATCTGTGCTCCCACTGGCGGTGGTGTCTTCTGATTGGCTAGTTTCTATTACCTTTGTGCTTAAGATTTGCTTCAATCCTTTCAGGCACTGATGGAACAATTGCATGCACGGCTTCATATCTTGTTTGTAATACGATATTCAATTCCATCATGTCACATGCTGGCAATATCAATGTGGGTAACATAGTTGCTTCCCCTTCTGTGCGGTTTAGATGTCTGTAGTACTCAAGTTTGCTTGTTGGCGGAATTTAATTAACTCTACTGAAGCTCTTTTGTGGGAGCCCATTGTGCATGAAGCATGGTCAAAGTACAGGCTTTTTTGTTCAAAGAGATTCTGATACCATGTTAATGAATCACTCAATCTAAAAAGTCTGTTGTCAAGTTAGGAGTTAAGATGGATTTTGATTTTCTTGAACAAATTTTGATAAAATTTACTTAACGTTTTGCTTCCCATAATAATTTCTTCTGAAAAAAAAAAAGTTAAACATCAACATGTTATATGGTTGAATTGAAGTAACCAGTTTATGTGATGGCAGCACATGATTAAATGTCTGAACTATATTCTCTCAAAATGAATAGTCATGTGGTTAGTTGACTTGCCTAACCAACTCTGTAACTCTTTGTTTATTACTTTCTCAGTGGAGTATATTTTGAACGAGAAATTTTAAGCTTTTAATTCTGTATGTTAGCTAGAAGGTTTTCATGTGTTGACATTTATGGAGTTTGTGCCAAGTCTTGTAGGAACACAGCATATTCAAAACTTTGACCAGCTACTTTATTATTGTGCTGCAGTATTATGACATCCGGAAGAAGTGTGAGGGGAGCCTCTGCTATGATTTTTCGAATATGGAGAAATTCTTGAACCTGAAATCTGTTCGGGATGCACTAGCAGTTGGAGATATTGCTTTTGTGTCTTGTAGTTCCACAGTTTATCAGGCAATGTTGGTGGATTGGATGAGGAATCTCGAAGTTGGTATTCCTGCCCTTCTTGAGGATGGAATCAATATGCTTGTGTATGCTGGGGAATATGATCTCATCTGCAACTGGCTTGGTAAGTGCTTATGCCTTTAAAATTTCATATATTAAACTTTTCAGTGCAATGTGTAATGTTCTTTTTCCTTGTGGTATGAATTCAATGATTAGGTAATTCAAAATGGGTTCATGCCATGGAGTGGTCAGGCCAGAAAGAATTCGTGTCCTCACCCGAAGTTCCTTTCACAGTTGATGATTCTGAAGCTGGATTATTGAAGAATTACGGACCATTAAGTTTCCTAAAGGTATGTATCTCTCTCATCCCCACCTCCAACCCCCTCCCTGCACACACAAACATTGTAGATGTGTATGATTGTCATACAAAGCAAATACAAACTTGTCCTTGCTGCTTTAATGTGTATGATATGCTTCATTTACCTACGAACTTTCCTGTGGCTTGGTAAGATGAAGACTTACTTTGATATTTTGTGGGGGGAAATACAGGTCCATGATGCTGGTCACATGGTGCCGATGGATCAGCCAAAGGCTTCGTTAGAAATGCTGAAGAGGTGGACTCAGGGAACCCTTTCAGAATCTGGAGATGATGCGGAGAAATTGGTTGCAGAGATGTAATCTGTTACATTGTAATTAGTTCTGCAAAAGAATACAAAAGTATAATCCAATAACAGAGGAAATTAAGTAACCAGCATGTGTTTTCCACCAACCCGAACTCATTATCTTAAAACCAGGGTGAATCAAAGCCGTGCAATGCAAGCAAAGAACTAATAGAATTTAGTAAAATGTAAAATGTTGAGATGTAAATGGCTTACACTTCAAACTTCACATCGTTAGATTTTCATTGCTTACACATTGCTGAGTGGCACACGAATCCCATCCATTGCATAATTTTTATTTCTTTTACATGATAAAATTATTAAATATAAAATAAAGAAATAGGTAAGATTTCTTCCAGTTTTGAGAAACTGAATATAAAACATCCATAGGTAATGTAAACAAATGAAGTTCAATGCTTTAATAATATTATTTTACTTTTCATTTATAAACATTTTCGAGCTATATATAATTTAGACAAATTTTAACTATTGTTCAAATAAGTAAATATAGAAGTATAATTAATTGAGAGAAAAAAGGACTAATTTGAATTATAAATTGATTTAGTTTAGTTAATTAACATATTTAATTTAAATTAGTATACAATGATTGGAATATGCTATTCAACGTATTAAAGTTAATATAACAGTAAGGTAAGTTATTCATTATAACAGATTAACTAAAGTAAAATGAAAGATCAAGAGGAAGAGTACTTCTTTTAATTATTCTTGGAATAAATTGATTATATATATATATATATATTTGTATGTGGGAGAGTCGTAGGAGGAGAAAAAGAAAGAAAAGTAGTGAACAAAAATCATGTCATCTGCTACTTCCATTGGATTATCAGCAAATTCGTGGTTGCGCTGTCATGCCCGAATGCCTCCTTCATGTTTTCCAGTTTCAGTGTCTTATTCTTCTTCTTTGAACTCTTCTAAGCTCTGCCATTATATCCGGAGAGCATCCTCTGAAGGTAAAATTTACAGTCCTATCATTGTCTTCTCTTCATACCCATTTGGGGCATCGTGCCTTTCTTTAAACCAACTTCAATTATGTCAACACTCCTACCCACAAGTGATGTGAATTTTTTGTTTTTTCTTTCTATGTCGTGAAGTATATAGATTTGGAGTTGGAGCTTCTGAGCTTACTTATCTAACTTCTATCAATAAAATTGACAAAAGAAAGGAACTTTTATTCAGGGGGTGCTGCGAATTACAATTCTTTATATAATGTTTTTCCATATTACAGGACTTCCTAATGAGCTGGTTGAAGACTCCAAATTCGTTCCTTTGAATGCGGAGGATCCTACATATGGTCCACCTGTAAGTCATGGTTAGTTTTGAATAACATGTTTTCTATCACTTATTATAACTTTTCACATCACTGCCACGAGAAAATAATTTTCAACATACACACTCTTACAAAATGCCTATTAACTAACTTTTCATGGAAATTAAAAGTTGTTATCTTTCTAGTGTCTCTAATGGGCCTTGATTTCATATTTATTTAGCTTTGGAAATTTAAATTGGGTGAGTTTTGTGGATGCTCATTTCACTCTATCGTGACTTGGGTCAGAACTTTGTAATCTGGCTCTGACATTATATGCAGTCAAACTCAACTTTCTTTCGTTTTGCAGGCCTTATTGTTGTTGGGCTTTGAAGCAGAAGAAGCTTTGAAGGTGATCTTACCATGACCCATGTAGTATGATATGCTAGTCTTTGTAAAGAATAACGTAGTAGTTTCATGTCTTGAAAGATTGAAAATGCCTTCTGCTGTTTCTTTTACTTAAGTGGTCTTTCGGTGTTCTTGAATGTCTAATCAAACTTCGGTCTGGTTATTGTTTGTGCTTTCAATTTGATGACCCAAAATATCATCGATGAGTACCTTTTGTTGATATTTTTGCCACTGTTGAAAATACTCTATATACCTTGTAATGTATCATTAATTTATCAACTGCCAGTAAATTACTATAGTAACATAGCCAAGCAGCTTATGGAGATTATCCAGTCATATTTAACTTCAGATATATTACCATTCAATGCCTAGGTCATCTATTCTTTCCAAATATGTCATTTGTTAGTATAATGTTCATCTCGTTTCTTGAGCAGATTCAACAGCTTTTGAAAGAGTTAGATGGTGAATTCCTGAAGGTAACATCTCATTTCTTGTCTTTCATGACCTTTTTATTTGAAAACCAATAATATTGTTTCCAGGTCTGATTAAACACCCACTTAAATGGCCAAATATTGTTTCCTAATCACAACTAATATAATCAATGCTGTATCTCTTTGACCTACGTGGTGAATTGTGTTACTTTTAGTTCTCACAGATCATTGCTTCAACATTATATATTTCCAAGAAAACAATATTATCATGGAAAAATTACTACGAATTTGATAGTGTAAATAGCACATCACAATCAATTAAAGATGCATTAGATCAACTAAGAAAATGAATATCTATAGTTTACCCATAAATAAACGAAGGGCGAGTTGTGCACAAGACTCCCAGTTAAAGTATGGAGAAGGTAGATTTTAGAAGCCTTATCCCCACAAGTCGATGGGCTATTTCTAGGAACCTCTTACCATTTTGGTTGAGGCTCACCCTCTAGGATTTTTCACATCACTAACAAATTTGGAGGTAATGTAACAATTTTAATTTCCGTAGTTATCTTGAAAAGTATTGAAAAAATAAACAGGGAATATAATGTATCGCATTGCAGGTAATCTATTGTACAGAAGACATGATTACAAGTTCTCTTTGGGAGGCAATGCATACAACACAACAGAGTATGGAAGAGGTCAAGGTATAATTTTTTATGTATTACTTTCATCTAACATCTTTCTCTGTCCACTCGTGAACTTGAACTCATAGAGTGATAATAAATAACAGAAGAAAAGTTTTTCCCTTGTTATTGCAGCCTACCATTTCACACAAATTCATCATTTATTGGCAGTTTGTTATGTAGACATGACATTATTGTATCAAAACTGTGGAGAACTCACACCATCTCTAATTTTGTGAGCATAAGAATCTTTAACCTACAGCACTATATAAGTTAATAAACATGCTTCTAATGCAGTAAGGAACTTTCACATAGAACATATTGATATTTCATTCGGCCATGACAATCCTTAACTTGTGAATTACATTCAAATCTCTTCATGTTCAGTATTTTGTACCCTGCAGATAGCCAAGTCACTTCCCCGGATATGTTTCTTGTCTGGTTTAAGCGGAGAGGAGATGATGATGTTCATAGATTCTTTTCCGGAAACTGGTAAGAAAAATATGATCACATCCTCAATAGTTCCTTTGGGTCTATTGAAGATAAAATCTTTCTTTCTTAATATTCTTAGCAGAACAATGGTTTGGAGTTTTTGTTATGCAGGACTAAAACCAGCTGCATTTGCTGCACTTGTTCCCAACAGTGCCAATAAACCCCTGCAGGAACTGATAGAAGAAGTAAAGGGAGACCATGAGACGCTGGTATGTATTTATTTCGGAAACCATTCTTTGTCATTTTCAATGAGCTTATGATCAATCGGAAACGTATTTTATGACTGCAGACTGGAGAAGAGATATGAATATTTAAATTCCCACTGAATCCATGGGAGCAATTGGAAAGCCACATAATCTGATGAATCTACACTATTAAATCTCAATCAAGTTAGGATTTGAAGTGTACAAAAGCTATGATTGTTCTTAGTCATTATTTTTAGACCATCTTTTCTTTTTCCTTTGTTTAGCAGGAACTTTTAAATTTTGGTCCGTCCACAATGTTAAATAGGATATTTCCTCAGCAGTAGCTGTTACGTGAATTAATATTTATCAAAATTATTAGAATTTGAGGACTGAATGTGCCGATTGAATGTAGGCTTTTGCTTCCTACAACACTTCAATTTCTACTTGCATCCCACAATTTTTGAAAAACCAGTTTTGCCTTTTAGAGTTTTATTTGAAAGGCATGACCTCCATGGAAGACGTGTTTGGCGGTGGTTGTTTAGAAGTAAGACTAGTTGGTTTCAGGTATAGAAGGGTATTATTTTTAGTATTAATGGTTGAAATGATGAAGATGAACGTGTTTGTAGAACAAACAAATGACTTAGAATAGCATTTATGGAATTGGTGGAGAACATTCTGGATAACACAATATGGAAGAGTGCAGGTGGTTGTCATGGTACTCTGTAATCGTTTTTCTAGAACATAATTTTGTACATTCTGGAAAGCACATTCTGAAAGTAACGCACAAGATTTATGGAATGGGAAGTTCATAATATTTTTGAAAGCCTTGATCCAAAAGGTTATGTTATGGGTTATATGTCTTTTGAAAACTGTGTTATGGAATAATAATTATTTTATGGAAAAAAAATATTCAAAATAATATTTGTGATTTCTGCAAAGGTAATTCTATAATTGTATTGTTTTCATCCGGAAACCATATTCTGGAATATAAAATTACAATTCCAAAATTACTTTTCTAGAAATCATAAATATTGTTTTGGATTTCAATTTCTAAAAATTAAATTCTATATTTTGTGTTTCCTAATGTTTGGTTTGGATTGGGTAGTGGAAAGTTGAGGGTGTGAGAGGGTGAAAGTATGAAGATTTGAGAAAAAGTGTGAAGAAAGTTGAAGGTGTTTGGATTGGGGTAATATGTTAGTGTAGATGTTTGACGAAAGTTTATTGAAGTTTGTGAGTGATGTGATGATTGTGAGAATTTTTTTTTTAAATATGTAAAAATATAAGTTTATAAATTTACCCTTTTAAAATATTTAAATAATAAAACATGAAATATAAAAAAATACAAGTTCCTTATCATTTTTAGAACATAATTTTTTTTGTAAAAAAAATTATAAATAATATGATGAGTGTGATTGAAAAAAAAA
>Ga0123341_1000938_pt1 | contig 20440 bp, 11 predicted proteins | sample Turbeapinknodule_FD_89959 | JGI IMG/M metagenome (GOLD analysis project Ga0123341, IMG submission 89959) | Root nodule microbial communities of legume samples collected from Mexico - Turtle bean Mexico pink nodule | ecosystem: Host-associated > Plants > Roots > Nodule | place: Mexico: Nepantla...
CCCTTCTACTACTGAAAAGGTGACTGTTGAGCCAGGCACATCCCGCAGAGCAACTAATGTCACTCCACTCATGAGAAGTTCAGTTCCTCCTACTTTTGCAAAATTTTTTGCTATTGCATCCCTTCGACAGTATACAAATAGCTTTTCTCAAGAAAATCTTATAGGAGGAGGCATGTTGGGTAATGTGTATAGAGCCGAACTTCCTAATGGCAAGGTGGGTAGCATTGTTTATTAATTACATTGAATATGTTATGTCTTCCTTGACTTTTATCACCCTTAAATTGCCAATAATGGCTACATTTATCTTGTTGATACTTTGTCCTTTCATTAGTAGTCTTGAATGTTTTTGTAGTTGAATAGACATTGTCTTCTTGTTTGTTCTTATTTCAAATTTTGTATCCTGATGTCAAAATATAGTGTAGTATGCAATTTTTATATTAATGTTGTTTCTGGTTTATTTTCTGATGGCTATTTTTGCATGATAATGTGAATTTTACACATTTGAACTTTCTTATTTAAAAATCTTATACAAGAACTAGTCTTCCCGGTGATGCAATTGCAATATGCATTGATGGCTCCTTCTCTTCTTTTTGCTAACACAATTGCTTGTCTCTGCTACATCCACGATTCTTGAACAACATTATTAAACTATATAAGATCGTTTATTCAATATTTTGTGAAGTTATTTCTTGGAGGACACGGTAAATGGCTAAATGCATATATTGATCTATCAAAGTTTTAACTACTGATATCTGTGGATCACATTTTCATTCTAGTCTCTGTTTCCCTTTTCTTACTAAAATATCTTAGTGTCATCACTTGATGGGATTCATATCTGACACTTGACTTTCTTTATAAACTGTTAGTTACTTGCTGTAAAGAAACTGGACAAGAGAGCTTCTGATAACCAGAAGGATGATGAATTTCTTGAATTGATTAATAGTATTGATAGAATAAGGCATGCAAATGTTGTCGAGCTTGTTGGATACTGTTCCGAGCATGGTCAAAGGCTTCTTATATATGAGTACTGCAGTAATGGGTCACTGTATGATGCACTCCACTCAGATGATGACTTCAAAACAAGACTATCATGGAATGCTCGAATTCGAATAGCTCTTGGGGCAGCCAGAGCTTTAGAGTAAGTCAAGTAGCTATTATTATGATGAAGAAAAAAATTTGCTCAAGCTTGTTATTTTAGCTTACAATGGGTTCAAAGTTTTTTGTTTTCAGATTCTTGTTTCTCCTGCCTAATTATTTCAATTGTCCTCAATGAATTCATTTAAAACTAAAAGTATTTTTGCAAACTCTTTATTATTAAAGAGCTAAGTATGACTTGAAAAGAATAATTTGAATGAAGAAGGTTTTTATTCAATTGAATTAATTGAAACAGTACATTAACCTCTATATATAGAGAACTCTAACCTTAAAAGTAATTATTCTAGATCTTCTACAGTTTCTAACAACTTCTAGTAGTACATTAATATCTTACTAACAAGAAGCTTCTAATAGTACATTTAATATGCTACAAACAACACTCTCCCTCTAACTTGTCTAAGTCACCAAATTTCCACCCAAGAACATGCAATATCTTGAGGTGGATTTCCTATCTATGGCAGACCCTGCATAATCTGCATCAGTGTACACTTCCATTCTTAATTTTTCATTCCACTTAAACAATAATTCCCTTCCTGGACTTGTCTTCAAATATTGAAGGATTTTGTTCACAATTTGTAAATGTCTATCCCTTGGATCATGCATGAACTAACTAACTACCCTCATATCATAGGTTAAACTGATTAACTACACTCATATCATAGGTTATGTCAGGTCTGGTGTGAGCAGTGTTATTGATATTGGATAATGAAAAATATTGGGGACCCCAAAAATCCTTTATGAAGTTATAACAGAAACCATAACAGGTTATGGTGGAAACATTGCGGTAAAAATAAATACAATATATACGTATAGATAATTAAAAAAATTACAAAAATAATGAAGGAAAGATAAGAAATCTGCAGTTGTGAATTTGAATTTTTAGGGCTGCAACAATTATAATATTTGAAATGGGTCAAGTAAGGCCCAAATAAAGCTTGTTTTAAATAGGTTTTACAACTTAAATTAGCATTTCAATTAATGCAGCAACTCACTTCCCTTCATGCACTGCAGAACACATCTCATCCCATCTTGTAGAGAATTTGAATAATTAGGGTTACAATATTTAAAATAAGTTTGGGCCTTACTTGGCCCATTTCAATTATTTTAATTATTGTAGCTCTAATTATTCAAATTTACTACAGTAAGATGGGATGAGATGTGTATTACGAGTCTACGACGCATGAAGGGAAGTGAGTTGCTGCATTAATTGAAATTCTAATTTAAGTTGCTAAACCTACTTAGAACAAGCTTTATTTGGGCCTTACTTGGCCCATTTCAAATATTATAACTATTGCGGTCCTAATAATTCACAATTGCATATTTCTTATCTTTCTTCCATTATTTTTTTTTAAATTATCTATACGTATATATTGTATTTTTCTTTACTGTAATGTTTCCACCATAACCTGTTATGGTTTTCGTTATAACTTCATAAAGGATTGTTGGGATCCCTGGTATTTTCTGTTATGATATCGATAACACTCTGATTTTATATGGAAGAAACTCTCTAGATGATCCTGGCTTGAGACCAAAGATGCCCTTGTTAGGAGCTACGTCAGAGACATGCATACGAGATGTGTAAGGAGAAGTATTAGGAGTACTAAGAGTAGAGACATGCATACAAAATGTGTCAGGAAAAGTATTAGGAGTACTAAGACTAATGTTAGTATGAGATGGTTCATGTATGAAAGGGACAAAATATGACGAGATTCAAAAGACGAATACTCCCATGAAGTTGAGGACACATGTAAAATGATTTAGTTTCATCGAAATTGACATCTATGGTGGTAGTTAGGCTTAAAATTCACTTCTTAATATGGTATCAGAACCATTTACAACTTATCCTAACAAGAGTTTGTTAGGCTAATCAGGTCACCTGCCATCGGACCACCCATAAATATAGGCTTAAAGTCCACTTCTTAATAGAAGTAAGGTAATAAACTTTCGACTCAGAAGATAGTAACAACGATATCCCTTTTCATTAGATGCATAACCAATGGATATACATTTAATAGCTCTAAGATCTCACTTTCCATGAGATTGACTATGAACTTGGACAAATACAACACATCCAAACATTTGACTATGAAGACTAGAGAGGAAAGGAACACATGGAAAGAAGGAAGACATGGACTCAATGGGACTTTGACCATCTAGAACCCAAGAGGGTAATGGGTTAATGAGATAGGTAGCAATGAGGGTAGCCTTTCACCAATAAAAATTTGGGATATTCACAAGGAAAAAGAGTGCCCTGTGTTACCACCAAAATATGCTTATTTTTTCTTTCAACAATGCCATTTTGTTGTGGTGTATCCACACATGTGAATTCATTAACAACATTTTTGGAAAGGAATTTAGACATATCATGATTTACATATTCCCTTCCATTATCAAAACACAAACGTTTAATTGACTTTCAAAATTGTGTTTTTATCTCATGAAATAATTTGACAAATAAGGTAAAAACTTCAAATTTTCTTTCATGAGGAAAATCCATGTAACATGGACAATCATCAATAAAAGTGACAAACCATTTAGCTCTTGATATACTAGGGTTTAATGCAAGCCCCTGGACATTAGAATGAATCATCAAAAGGATAAGCACTCTTAGTATTATTAGGAGGATATGTGGCACGATGGTGCTTTGCAAGTTGACATACATCAAATTTAAATGACTCAAAAGATTCTTTGGAAAATAAGAAAGGGAACATAGACTTTAGAACAAAAATGGATGGATCCCCTAGACTATGGTGGAGAAGTCAAATTTGACAGGATCTACAACTGGTGCAAGATTGGGGTGGAGACATGAGGTATTTTGTCTATTGTTACTATTCTTAGTTCTTAAGTTGTTAAGGCGATACAATCCTCCCTCGTCCTTACTAGTTCCAAACATCTTCCCTGTGGCATTAAAAAATACAATTAGTGGGAAAGAAGGTTATAGAACAATATCATGTGTAAGTTTTTGAACAGAAATAAGGTTATTAGAAAGTTGTGGAACATAAAGGACATCTCTAAGATTGAGAAATGGCATAAGAGAAATATTACCATGTCCAACTATTGAGATACTAGTCCCATTGACAATAGTAATGTAATTACCATGAAGAGAAACATATGATGTTAAAAGAGATGAGTGTGGAGTCATATGGTCAGTCGCACCCAAGTCAAGAACCCAAGAGTCCTTGCATAAATTTTTAGAAACATTAAAAGTGGGTTCTTGCATAAGAGAGTAGGTACCAAAAGGTGGCTTACTAATAGACTCCACGAGAGATTTTTTAGATGTTCAATTTTAGCACGTAATGCAGGCATTTCATCTTCAATTGAAAAGGATGAAGGAAGATCAACATTGTTTTATGGAGTTGTCGCGCTAAGATAAATAGTAGGATTCTTTAGTCTCCTTAAGTAAAACAAATCAGTAAGACAGAAAGCTCCGATGACGGTGACAACTTTGGTGACCCTCCTAAGTAAAATGGAACTGTAAGACATAAAGCTCTGGTGACGGCGGTGATGGTAGTGGTGATGGCGGTGGCGGTGGCGACGACAATGACTGGTGGTGATAGAACCCCCAGTTGGGTGCACTTCAGACAACACTAGAAAGAACTCTAGTTAAGACAGTAGAGAATAAATATCGAAACAGGGCTCCCAAGATTGGGAACTCTGATATCAACTTGAAAGGAGTAATCCAAATGAAGGAGGATTTTTATTCAATTAAGTTAATTGAAACAGTACATCAGCCTCTAATCCTAAAGTAATTATTACAAAGAAATCTCTAGAATCTTTTGCAGCTTCTAAAAACTTCTAGTAGTACATTGATATCCTACTAACAAGAAGCTTCTGGTAGGTACAGTTAATGTCCTACTAACAAATAGCTTCTAGTAGTAGATTTAATATCCTACTAACAGTATGTTCAAACCTTACTAGAACTTTCTAAAGTGTAAATCGGTAAAACTCATGCTTACCATCAAATCTTCTCGATGTGGATCTTACAATTACTCAAAATACATTATGCTATGCTTTGTTCTTCGTATGAAAGAGAAAGTAATTTATATATCGCCAAACTCAAATTTTAGAACCAATTGAAGCCAAAATCATTAGATATTGGAGCGGACCAAATCATGGTTTATCAAACCAAGAAATGTCATATTCAGTCTATTTAGAGAGCTGTAGGATTTTGTATAATTTATACAAAAACGTATTTGGATGTTTTGTGCTGGGAACATTTTTTTTTTTTTTTAATATGTTTTAAGATACAAATTATGATGTTCTGAATGTAATATTCTTGTCCTTCAACAAGATATCTGCATGAGCAATGTCAGCCACCTGTAGTACACAGAAATTTGAAGTCTGCCAATATTCTGCTTGATGATGATCTATCCATCCGGGTCTCTGATTGTGGTTTAGCTACATTGATAGCTTCAGGATCAGTCAGTCAGGTAAAATAGCATTTGATATTGTAAAAGTTTTTTCAACATAACGAGGGACATGATAAAAAATTTACTGGGTTGATGATGTATACTTCATGCTATTGTAGGAGAGATTTATTATTAAATAGCTTGTCATTAAATAAGCATATCAATGCAGTTTGCATGATAAGTTTGTTAATATTGTGTGCATTGTTAGCTCTCGGGGAACCTGTTAACTGCTTATGGCTATGGAGCTCCTGAATTTGAGTCTGGAATATACACATACCAAAGTGACGTGTACAGCTTTGTAGTGATCATGTTAGAACTTTTGACTGGCCGTCAGTCCCACGACAGGTCAGAATGGATAAAGTCATAATTAGAGTATTTCAGTCATATGTTTCACACTTTTCATCAGTTATTATTTGCAACATCCTCAACAGGACACGTCAACGCGGGGAGCAATTTCTGGCCAGATGGGCAATTCCCCAACTTCATGATATTGATGCCTTATCGAGCATGGTCGATCCTTCTTTGAATGGAAATTACCCAGCAAAATCACTGTCAAATTTTGCAGACATTATCTCTAGATGCCTTCAGGTGATTTTTATCTACGTGAACTTTAAGTTCCAGTTATTATTACCTTATTCTATGGAATTAATTTTTTGCCTGGAATGTATGTAATGCAGTCAGAGCCAGAATTTAGGCCAGCAATGTCCGAGGTTGTCCTATACTTACTAAATATGATAAGGAGGGAGTCTCAGCAAAGTGAATCAAATGAAAAATGAGAATGGTAATGGCATTTGTTTGTGAATTAATCATGATGTGCAGAGAATCACTTGCTGAATTTCAACTAGTAGAGATATCATCTCAGGGTAGCCCGATTAGTTGTCTCCATGCTTCATTATTTCCTACTAACCTATTCAACATCCAATGCCAAGTTCTACCGGAGTTTTTGTCCTATCAATATAAGAAAACTGAATTGTTGTGATCCACACTTGTATCTGTAGCCGTATCATATCTCATAATTTCGTAGTTGATTAAACCATTGTCATGTTGGTAGTGTAGAGGTGTGCTAACTAACCCATTTATTTGATAATTGTTTCCAAATTCTTGATAGTGATGTAATTTCGTGATGATATCCTTGTGGCTTAGGTTCATCCTTCACAATAAAAGTTTGTTGATCATTTGTACCAAATCGCTGACAAACATTGTAACTGGATATTTACTGTTCTTTGTACACTTCAAAATGATATCTCTGGTTTACTTGTGCTGTGCCTGTTGGATCTATATTTTGGATTGCAATTGCATTTGCAGCATGTAATGTAAACTATAATTGTGTTTAGATAGAACACAATGATAATTTATTAATTGTAGGTCCAAAATAATTGTTTTCAAGATCTTTGAATTTTATTTTTAAGATATGTGGGATTATATACAAGGTCATGAGTTCGACATTTGAGTTCTAAGTCTTTATTTCTGTCTTGAAAACATCTATAACACTATAAAGATAATTTTCCTCCTTTGTGTACACAATTATTTTTCCAATTTTATCCTAACCTCTTGCAATTCATTCATTACTTGCTCCTATCATTTTTTTTTATCATTAATTAATTACGCTTCAATTGGATAGGATATGGATTATTAAGGATTATTAAGTGTGTTTTGCTGGACTTGGATAGAATAGGTGAGGCCAAGTATATATGTAATGCTAATAGGAATAGGTTTGGAGGCTAAAGGTTCTTGAAAAATATTTTTTTAGGATAAAGGGATTGGTTATAGTCTCTAGACAAGATATTTAATGTTGTACTTTTGGATAATTGTATATTTCCATTTGCATCTTTACTGTGAAATATCTGAATTAAATCAATAAAGTAATATGAATTCGTAAAAGATTATGATTTTGAGGGTGTTCTTGAGGGAATGAAAGTCTCGAGGGAAAATAGTGCAAATTGTCAACCCCAATTTTGTTTTAGTAGTTAAAATTAACAATTGAAACAAACAATAAAAAAAATAACAATTAACTTGAAAAATAAAAAAGAAAATTCAAAATACTAATATAATAAAAGAGAAGCGTAAGTTAAAGAAATAGAAAAGTATATTTGGTTGAAAAAAATATATTTTAGAAAATTATTTTATTTTCTTTAGAAAACACAAATAAATTAGTACCTACAAATAAGATAAAAAAAAAATATTTATAACATTTTTTTATATAGATATGGTCTAGAAAAAAAAGATAAAACTAAAGAAATCTTTCTTAATCGTATTTAGTTTTTTTTTTCAACTCTTTGTTAGTTCCTTCAACCCACTTTCTCATGCGGACTATTTCTTCCTGCACTTTCATATATTTTTCTGTCACCTCTATATACAACATGAAAATATATTTTTATCTTTTTTGTGTCATCCTCATAGATTAGTTTCTGGATTATGTAATCTGGAAACTCATTTGAAAAAAGACTTCTGGAATACATAATCCGGAAGCTAAATAAAACTTCTGGATTATGTAATCCGGAAAGTAATCATGCATCTGAAAAAAGGCTTCCAGATTATGTAATCTAGAAGCTAATCACAAATTTGAAAAATGACTTCTGGATTACGTAATCCAAAATATTATAGAGGAACATTTTTGGAAATTTGAAAATTTATGGAGGTGAGAGAAGAAGGTATGGAGGTCCAAGAAGAAATAGTCTCTCATGCATTCAGGTAGATATCTTATTTCCCTCTTACTTATAGTCCACTGACTTCATTCTCTCATTTAGTATTGATATGATAAAGGGAGTATGAGTTCATGGGTCGCCTTTAACCTGTTAGTCAATGGTAACCTACTAAATTGAGATTGCTTCTTCTTGCATCTCCATGACTTTTTCTGTCACCCGATACTAAAAGCGATTTTATCATTATACCTTTTAGTAAAAAATATTTTAAAAAATTAAATATAACTTAATTTAACTTTAACCTACTTCTATTTTCTCTACGTTGCCTTTCACTCTTTAAGCGGCGTAGCTCCCACCCTTCTCCCACCTCCTTCAAAGCTTTCTGCTTCTAAAGTTCTCATTCTCTCAAAGCTTTCATCCTTTCTAAACCTCTCTTTCTCCATCATTCACCATTGCCTTCTTCATCCACAGGTTAGTAATTTTACTGGTTTTCATTTTTATTTTGTAATTTGATGGAAGTATTTGAAAGGACATAGTGTAGTTTGGTAATTTCTTCGCATAAATAGGTATCGGATTATGTAATCTGGTGAGTGTCTAGTTAGTTTCGATTACATAATTCAGTGGGGTTTAGGATTTCAAGAAATTCTGAATTATGTAATCCAATAGGGTTTAGCGTTGCAATAAGTTCTAGATTACGTAATTCGATATTGCCAGTTGTTTAGTTAGGGTTCCAAATTACCCTTTTCGACAGGTTTACCTCGTAATTTAAAGGGACATTGACATTTTCGAGTACCTGTTACACTAACCTTCAAATCATTCTTATACTTTTTGTAATTACCCCTTTTCACAGTCTAACAAGACATATGTCTTTTTCCCTTGCTTTCCATTTGCTATGCCATACCTAATAAAGACAATAACAAAACCAAGTCCATAACCAACCCTACAAACCCATTCAAGTAAGTCTTCTCGCAAAGGAAGCATCTACACAAAGTTATTCTAACAATATTACAAAATCACTTCTTCAAATTATAATACAATAAACATGAATGAAATGAAATTTTATTCACCTCATCTCTTGTAAAATGGTACCATAGTCCCTTTCAACTAATTCATGTTGATGCACTAAATTCATTAATTATTCCATACTACATATCATTTTTATTTCATAGGATTTTTTTGTAATCAATCCAACCTCCATGTCCATACTTACACCTTCATTCATAAAACATAAACTTTCATTTTATTCTAATTTTCATAAATTCACACAAGTATGCAAAATAAAAACAACATTCAGTTTTCCTTCCGGATTGTGTAATCCATAACTCATTTAGTAACTACAAAAATCTCTTCCAAATTGGGTAATTCGTAAAGCATTTAACAACTTAAAAATGACTTCCGGATTGTGTAATCCATAAGTCAAATTTTAACCGTAAAATGAATTTTGGATTATGCAATCCGTAAGTCATATTTGAAGTTCTAAAATGACTTCTGGAATCCATAAGTCAAATTTTAACAGTAAAATAAATTCTGGATTATGTAATCCGTAAGGTATATTTGAAGTTCTAAAATGACTTTTCCAGATTTGCGTAATCCATAGTTCATTTAGTACTGGATTACACAATCCGGAAGTCTGAGTTTGGTTTATTTTGGATCTGGTATACACACGGATTACCTAATTCGAAACATTTTAGTTTTCTACGTAAAGCACCAGATTGTGTGATCCGTTGATCCAATGGATTAACTAATCTGGAAATGAGTATTTAAGGCACAAGAACTTACCGGAGAATGAGAATGACGAGCCAATCGTGACCACTACAACAACACTATCAGTACCAACACGATCGTTACCACCACCACTACCGCAACTACCACCACAATGCACCACCTCAAAGTGTCACATCACCACCACAACAACAACAAGCACCAAACACCTTCTTTTCCACTCAGCGACAAAATGTAAAACAAAACTTCTATTTTTATCTTTTTTTACTGAATGATAATTTTGAAATTTTAAAAGTTTATGAGGTGCCAGAAGAAGTCACGGAGGTGCAGGAAGAAACAGTCCTAAATTGATGGATATAGATGGGGATGAGACAGGTCAACTCATTGATCCATTTTTTTAAAGTTAAAAATTAAATAAAAAGGTAGTTTAAGAAATCAATATTTTGTATTCTATTATTTAAATAATAAAATATTATTGATATTTATAAATTAAGTTTCAAATATTAATTATAATGGATTGATTTAACATATAAATAATAATAATTTTAATTTATCCAATTAGAGATATTAAAAACTTAAAAAATGTTCATATATATTAAAATAAAAATATTAAAAAAAAAAATTGTAGGTTTACCCATCAACTTACCATGATTTTTAGTCCATCTAGCCACAGCAGGCGACAATCATTTTTTGACTGACTAACAACAAGTTGAATTAAAATGGATAATGATAATCACCTATATTAACATGTATATATTATTTCTCTCACACTAATTCACGTCCCTTTGCTCTTTACTCACACACATTTTTCCTTCTCATATGACCTCATCCCAATAACGAACTGTATGCATAACATAAATTTTTTTTTTTGTATATACATCCTTTTTCTTTTCAATCTTGTTTTTTCATACTTCATTAAAAAACATGAATTGCATGACAGACTGTTGTACAATGCAACTTTTGTACAAATGCAAACACTCATTTGTTTTGTCAAGACAATGTTGGTTTTTCCCCTTGCTCTACACAACCCAGCTTATTCGTGGGAAGCAAGAAATCTAGTGATAAGTGTCAGATTTAAGTAATATTTCATATTAAAATACATGCGCTTATGAATATTAATTGATAAAATAATCATAAAATAATCCTTAATTTATGAATTTATACATTTTTTGTGATTTTAATTTGAATAAGAACGATTTATTCCAAAATTTGTGTTAATTTCAGGATTCTAGGGAAGAATGGAGATGATTGGGCAAAATGAGAATATACAAAGCTAAAAAGAAAGCTGGAACGCACCAACACTCACCAAAGCTCGCCCAAACTCGCCTAAGCTAGATGCTTCTAGAGGATCTCGCCCAAGCGAGATCACTCTAGTGATGTTGGGCTTTTTGTGACCAAATCGCAGACAAACATTGTAACTGGATATTTACTATTCTTTGTACACTTGAAAATGATATCTCTGGTTTACTTGTGTTGTGCCTGTTGGATCTATATTTTGGATTACAATTGCATTTGCAGCATGTAATGTAAACTATCATTGTGTTTAGATAGAACACAAAATGATAATTTATTAATTTTAGGACCAAAATAATTGTTTTCAAGATCTTTGAATTTTATTTTTAAGATATGTGGGATTATATACAAGGTCATGAGTTCAACATTTGAGTTCCAAGTCTTTATTTTTGTCTCGAAAACATCTATAACACTAGATAAAGATAATTTTCCTCCTTTGTGTACAAATATGTCTCTTGAACTCATTAGACTTGTACTCACCCCCTCCATCACTACGCATCATCTTAATTAGTCTGTCACTCTGTCTTTCAACAAAGCTTTAAATATTTTAAAGCAGTGGAATACCTCATCCTTGCTTTTCAATAGATAAATCCAGGTTTTCCTTGAGAAATCACCAATAAAGGTTAAGAAATATTTATTACCTCCAATTGATGATATGTTCATCGGGCCACAAACATATGTATGAACAAGCTCCAAAAGAAATTTCGCACGCCAAGGCTCCTTAACAAATGGTATCCTGTGATTCTTTCAAAAAATGCAAACCTCACACAATTGATCAGGGTGATGAATATAGGGTAAACCATTCACTAAATTTCGTTTGGAGAGATTTTCCAAACTCTGAAAATTTAGGTGCCCAAAGCGTAAATGTCACAACCACGATTCATTATTCATTATTCCATTCAAACACTTGAAATCACCCATATGAAAATCTACTGGAAACATGCAGTTTTTTTAATAAAAGGTTTTAAGAATCAAACCACCTTTTTTTTATCAAAAATTGAGAATTGATTTTCAACTATGTGGATCATGTAACCCTTTTTGGCCAGTTGTCCCATACTCAATAGATTACTTTTCATATCAAGTACATAGAAAACATCATAGATGTACCTGTGATCACCGTTCTTCAATGTGATAAGAATTCGCCCTTTTCCAGTCATCGGAACGAACCTGCCATCACCGAATTTCACTTTTGTGCGAAATGAGTCATCCAAATCTGCAAATAGCTCATTTTGACCACACGTATGATTTGTGCAACCTGTATCCAAATACCAAGTCTGATTGTTTGGGGTTTCATTTGATGTGGCTGCCATTAGTATTGCATGATCCTCTTCATCTTGTTTGTGATTACTATCTTCTTGAGCACAATTGGCAACATGATTATCACCTTTTGATATGCACTCATTTGCATAATGGTCGCATTTATGGCAGTTATAACACTCCACATTTGTTTTATTATACATGCCTCCTCGTCCTCCGCAACCACGTCCTCCGCGTCAAGAGTTATTTGAAGTTGGATTGTGATTGGAACCAATGTTGTTTTTCTCAACGCCTCTATGATTCTGGCCACCATGACCTTTGCTGGAATAGCTACCACCACGTCCCCGTCCTTTGCCTCGTGAACTACCGTGTTTATGATAGGAGCTACCAATTGAGGCTTGTGCTTGTAAAGCCTGTTCAATTGGTTTTCCAATCTTATTGTCATTCATTCATTGCTCATGCTCTCGTAGGGAACCAGATAATAACCTTACTGTCATTGTTGAAATGTCATTGGCCTCTTCAATTGCGGCAACAACATGTTCAAATCTGGGAGTTAAAGACCTCAAAATCTTATCCACCTTTGTCTGCTCTGAATGTGTTTCACCATTGGTCTTCATCTGATTTGTCAAGGCAAGAACTTTATTTATATAGACATCAACAGTCTCTGTGGTTTCCATCTGCAGTAGTTCATATTGGTGTCTTAGGGTTTGAAGACACACCCTATTGATCTTGTCATCACCTTTATAATTGGTTGACAAAATTATCTAAGCCTCACTTGCAGTTGTTGCTCCTTCTATCTTCTCAAACGTCTCATCATTCATCCATTGATGAATGAGATACAAAGTCTTATTGTCCTTTTTCTTCTGGTCACGATGCGCTACTCATTGCGCCTCAATTGCATTATCAGCTAATGCAGACACTCCACTCTCAACGACATCCCATAATTCATGATAATCAAGCAAAACTCTCATTTGCACACACCACCGATTGTAATTTTTTCCCTCAAGGATAGGGACTAATAATTGGGTAAAGTTCATGATAACAGATTGGATCTTGATACCAGTTGTAGAAACTAATTGAAGGAAATAACATGAGGCAAAAAGTTGTAGAAACTAATTGAACCTAATTGCACGAAATTGCAAAACTGCTGAACTGAATTCAATAATATATATAATAAAATTACAAATACTGGAAACTATAAAATAGGAATACTAACAACCCTATAAACTGACAATTAATGCAATACTAACGGTAAATAATTTAAGGGTAATAAAATTTGAATTAATAACCAACAACTCCTCCATCAGCTTCTCACCACCTGATATCTTAATCTATGTGACTTAGATCATCACTGAAACTCGAAGATCTCTGTTACCACATTGACATCAATACTTAATACACAATAAACATCAGTCCACATTATTCCAAAAGTATGAATTCAATTCCATACAATTTTCATCATACAATATCATTTAACATAAAAAAACTAACACTTAAATATTAAACCATCAAAGTTTAATATTTTTACAAGTTTACACAATATATAAACAAATCCTTGCAAGATAAATTGAATATTGGAACCACGTTCCCTCCAATCCAGATTTTCTAACCTAAGGTATTATTGAAAATTAAAGTTAACTTCCCTTACCTTAATTATTTGTTTTCCAAGCAACCTCTAAAATTTTAGTCTTTAGCCTCTCAGTCTAGATAAACTTTAAAATATAAGGGCCTAATGCAATTATCCAAACAGAACAGAAATTCACTATATAATAGAATAAGTTGAGAGGATTACTTTTTTCAACTGATCCCACAAAGATTGATGACTAAATCATAGAGAAGAACAAAGAATATGTGATTTTTAAAATAAAAATGAACTTACTTTGTTTGAAAATCTGATCAGATAAAAATGTACTCCGACTCTTCAGCTACACCATGATGTGATCGGATTTTAGAATAGATGAGTTACGTAAGACAAATTGAAAAGAGAAAGGAAAGGCAGAAAGAAAAAAAAAAAAAAAAGGAAAGAAGGTGAGGGGGAGGGCTGTTGCTGTCTTGGGTATTGCATATAAAAAACAAAAGAGAGTTATTAGATGTTATATTTTTAAGTGAGTATATTTGGAAGAGATCATATCGATTTTATGTTTATTCTATATTTCACTATCAAAGCAAATTTGGCTGATGGTTGATGCAATGTGTTGGATGATTAAGCATTGAGACAAAGAATGTACGCTACGTGACGTTTCGTGTTAGATTGAATTGACAGCTCCTTATGCACCGAAAGATAAATCTTACTATTTCTACTCATCACTTGGCTAATTCTTCACCACATAAGCCAAAAAGTTAACCTTGGTTAAACAAATCTCAACTGAAGTATATGCATTTCATTTTCAATGCTTTCTTTATAACATTTTTGCACCGAAAATTTCAGTTTTTGACCAATTATACATGTTTCATGGTTTGGATTTTGACCCTACTAAATAAAATTTATATGGAATAATATCTTGTAAAAAACCAAGTCTAACATGTCAATAAAAAAAATGATAAAACTATCAAACTATAGAATATTACAAGATGTGAGATATTCAAACTTAAATAATAATATTAAATTTAGATATAAAATATGTAGATTTGTTGAATACTTATTAATAGTGATGAGCATACCTAATTTGAGCATAAATATCTAGAAAAATGTATGTCATTCAAACTAAAATAATAAGGAATTTTAAATGAAAACTATAAGAACTTACTATAAGATCGTGAATAAAAATTATAGGACTAATATTTAAAAATAAAATTGTAACAAACTTGATCAAACATGCTGAAATTACAAACTTTGATTTTTTTTTTATCAAATTTCAAGAGGAAGTTAAAGAATTATTTTTTCTTTATATGTAGTGAAGGGTCATTATTATTAGTTAAAGAGTGCCCCTCTTGATCAAATTGACTAGTTTTCTGTTTTTTTAGTGCATCATTCTTAAGTTGAGAATTGTTATTTAGAACATATATAAAGTTAGAATGAATTATATGAAATAATTTTAATAAAATTAAGAATAACTAATAGGCATTACATAATTTGTTTTTCCAAATTTTTCTATCAAGGAAATAGTTCGAAGTTAAAAAAAAATATTAGTTAGAAAAATAATTCATTATATTATATTAAAATACAATATATTTTTTTTCAGTAATGATTTTTTTTTTCATATTGAGAAATTATGTTCAGTAAATCCAAATAGTCCAATATTATTTGCAGTAACAATATTATATTTCATATACATGTTTCCTTTTTCTCTTTAGAATAAAACAGGAATTAAGTTTAAAACAAATTCTTAGAATATAATAGTGTTTCTCATAATATCAAGTATAAATTCGAGATGAACATATTCAATCCTCTAGCTCATCCAATTAATTCTTAAACCTTGTCTCTTTTATGAATAAATATTAAATTATAGTTTTATTTAATTAATTCTTAAATTTAACATATGAACACCTAACTTTTAATTCCATCCAATTAATCCTCAAATTTATTTTTTATATAAATAATATCCTATAATAGATTAAGATTAAACTACCAAAAAAATATAATTCTCAATCATTCATTGGTTTTAGTTAATTTTATAAGTCCTTTTTCCAGACATTGAACCATAATCAAGTTAACATTAAAGAATATTTATTTTTATTTTCATATAATTTTTTAAATTAATATTTTATTAGTTATACGAAAGAATGAAATGTAAGAAAAATGATAATAAATAATTAACATTAAAGATGAATAAGTAATTGACTTTTCTTTTTGTTAGTATTTTATGTTAACTTTCAGGTGAAATGGAATTTCAATTAATAAAAACAGAACAGTATGTGAAAAAAAAATGTTAATTTAAGATAAAATTATAAGAAGTCTATTTATTTGTACAAAATATAAATTTAAAAGTTAATTAAAGTATAAACTATCAACTTTAAGAATATAGAAATTAATTAAAAAAATTAAAGTTCAAGAACAACAAAGTAAAATTTAAGAAACACTACATTTTTATGGCAAATTTGATTCTTAGCTTACCTTACAATAATGATCCAACAAAATACAAGTGTTAATAAAAGCTTATTTTTTTAATAAAATTTCTTAGTGTTTTTTAAAAGGAAATAAAAGACAAAGGTGTTTTCTTTACATATAAGAACATAAATAAATCTACATATCCTAAGTCTTAAAGAATAAATATAAGGATTTCACTAAAAGAATATTAAAGTAAAGTTTCTTACAAAAAAAAAAAAGAAGATAAAAGGGTGATGAGGAAGATGGTTATAAGAAGGCATGCAGATTTTTCGTTTGTGGAGTTTGTCAGAAGCAAACAGAATCATCGGAAAGAGAGGAAGCCGTAGATTCCAAGGCTTTCTTCTCTGTCTGTCACTCTCTTACTCTCTCACACACACATTGCATCAACAATCGCATTCATTTCTCTCTTTCACTCCGATTCATGAGTCGCTACGATCCCAATCCCTTCGAGGAAGAAGATGTCGAGGTTAATCCCTTCGCGGTTAGTATTCATTTTCCCTAATCTCCTTTCGTTCGCTTTTCCTCTGTCTAATTCATTCTTCGCAATCGCTCTTCGCTATACCTAGATCCGTTTCTTTGCTCCAGATCGTTCCTCAGTTGAACGCCTTATATATTGTTTGTGAATTTTCCGATGCGTAATTACTAATAACTGAACCGCGGACATATCTAGTGAGAGGGCAATAATTAAATGGATAAGATCTTCTTTTCGTACAAAGCATTCGGATTGTGAGTTTATTTGTTTTAATTTTAACCGTTTTCGTTTCAATTTTTCGATCTGGTTGATGGACCTGTCTCAGGTTTAACGACTTGATTTTTTTTAACGACGGTGGATTCCTTTCTGCAACGGTCTTAAATTGGTTTGATTTGGGGATTTTTGAGAGATCGAACCGTCGAAAACAGCGGTGTCTGGATAAATTTTTTGGCCGGCTAAGTAATGTAGTTGATCTATAAATATTTGCTTATGAGAAACTGTATCGTTTTCCTTCCTGGTAGCGTCTCCTCCTTTGAAAAATCCATCTATTGTTTTTTTAATTGAACTTTACTGTTATCATTCGAAATAAAAACAGTTTTGAAATGTATTTATATGATATTTTATATCTTTGCGTTCAGAAGAAACCAAGTATATCGGGACAACAGCTAGATTTGTATAAAGGGAAGATTATTCCTAAAAAAGATAAAATTAACGTACCCTGATGCCGTAAAGACTCTTCGCTGTAGGAAGATATGTGGAAGAGTCATTGTACGCCGTTTTTTCCTAGCATTGGAAAAGAGGCTATTTTCGGGTTCAAAGGTGATTGACTAGTCACAAAGGGCAACTTTACTGCTGCGTCAAGGCTTGCCTTCACGACTTAATGAGAAAAATCATGAGTCTAACTAAGACAAAAAACATTTTACCAATAACTCTATCCCTTGTTCAAGATAAAGGATATGTAAATCTCTTGATATCCAGAAAAGCTGTGTTTTTGGGCTGATTCTGTCTTCTTGGGAGGAAACATGCTGTTATTGAGTATGAAATAGCGTCAAGTTTTATTTATCAGTCATTTCCTTTGGAGGGCAGGGAATTCCTCAATGAATTAACAAGAAACTGACTTCTCATAATTTTTCTGTATATTATTGATGATTTGTTTAGTGATTATTGGATGAAATATGTTCTTCTAACTATGCCATGATTGCTGCCTTTGTTGATTGAAATTGCAGAAGTGCCACCTCACATATGCCGAGTTCTTGTAGTCTTGCTTATTTGATTATTAATTTTAGAACTGAAACATTTTGCCTTTTCATTATTAATATTAGGATGGACAGGCTAAAGGAAAAGGGTCAAGTTATAGTGGAGGTGCATTTTACACAACTGTAAGTTTGCCTTTTCCTCTAAACCTGACTCATGCATTAAAACACTATTTTATGAAACAATATTTTAACAAATAAAGCAATCAATGGTTGTTAACTTTTGATATGTATCCTTTGTATTTTAATTGTGCAACAGTGCAAGTGCGATAACTGTTACTGGTCTTACTATCTTGAAATTCTTATATTGAAGCTTTGATTTCTGTATTATTTTCCCTTTATAATTAATCTAGAGATTTATATATACTTGATGGGTTGGGAGGGATCAATTGGTAGTTTGGTACACTTGTGTTGTGATGTTACTCTGGATGAATGGGTTTGTATGAGTTCTCTGAGATTTGTTATCTGTAGTATTTACCCCATTGTAATTAATCTAGAGATTTATTTATACTGATGGGTCAGGAGGGACCAATTGGTAGTTTGGTGCACTTGTGTTACTCTGGATTAAATACAAGATCTGAGTTTGTAGGTTTTATTATAGTATTGGCATATGTTGGCAATTAATGATTTGCACTGTTGAGTTACTGAAGATGATTACATGTTGTAGAATAATAAAAAGTTGGAATGGACTCTTTTCCTTTTAAACTTGGTAAAGTGGGTCAAATTGAATTTTGGCAGCAGAAGAATTCAGTGATAATGCTCTTTCATAATGTGCAATGTTTTCTAGAGTTTATGATTTCTCATTCAAAAGAATGTATTAAGGCTAAAAAAATGGAATTTGAGGTCACTTCTGTGCAATAGGTTGTGAAGTTACACACTAATGGCAACCCTGTTACTATGGAGGTTTTTATGGGGTATGATGATAGGAACTAATTTCATGTGGGAGAGGGAAAGCAATATTCAGCCTCAGTTGGTTAGCTGTCTGTCAAGTGGAGAAACTAGGATATTAAAATTTGAGATCTTTGTATAAAACTTCACGGTGAAAGGGCATGGAGATATATTCACCTATTTCCATGAAAGTGATGATTTGTGTAGGAAGGCTCTAAATGCAAGGATGTGTTTTCTTTTTTGTGTGGAATGGGTGTATCAATATTATGAAAGTAGAAGAGTCTACGGGATGGGGGCATTCGAAGACTGTCAGGCTATGGAGTCAGGTTCAGTGATCAGGAACGAAGTAAGAAGTGAGGACAGGGTTTACTGACTTGGAAGGGCAGATGTGATATCTATGGAATTTCTTTGATATAAATTGAGATTTACTAATTCTTTTTTGTAGCCTATATGACTATGAAATAGCAAGAATTTGTGAATAACTGTAATGGCACACTGTCTTCCCTTAGGATCACCAGTATGGGGTAGCAGAGAAGTCAAAAGACTGTCTGTAGCCTATTGCTTACTTAATGTAGTAGTTGAGGAAGGGCTTTGTTGAGGTGGAGATTGGAAAGAATTGGCTCCATATAAAGTTTGCATTAGGGGCTAAGCAAAGCTTACCTAGTTTCCTTGGAAGGCTGTCTTAAAGTGTCCTCGGTTGGCCTAGGCCTTTTCCCTGTTTTTGATTGCAAAGTAAGTCTACAACCAAATGGTCCAAGAGTTAAATTTTGGACGGACTTACTAATAATGTTATTTTTTTTCTGTTGTCATGAAATTTGGAAACCAGGTTGTGGCAGTACACTTCTATTATATTATGGTTTTCTCTTTTGGTGCTTCTTTTCCTTTGCCATTTGGGGGGAGATCACTCAATGTAGATTGATGCAATACTATTATAGGATGTTCTTTTTTGATAATTTGTCAACAGCATTATTTGGTGTCCTTTTTATTCCCAGTGTCTCTTTGGCCTCATTTCCAAACTGTGTTTCCTTTTAAACATAAAATATAAACGGAAGAAGAAAAATTCTTTATATTAACCTAGTACATTCTTTTTCTGAATTTGCAGAATTCTGGAAATGTTCCCTCTGCAAACTCAAGGCTCTCACCCCTTCCTCCAGAGCCTTATGATCGGGGCGCAACTATTGACATCCCCCTTGATAGCTCCAAGGTAGGTTGGATTATGAAAATATTGAAATATATATGTATATGTATGTATGCATATGCAAGGTTATCAAACCGTAGGGTTAAGGGTCTGCTGAGGCCTC
>Ga0123341_1000939_pt1 | contig 20431 bp, 11 predicted proteins | sample Turbeapinknodule_FD_89959 | JGI IMG/M metagenome (GOLD analysis project Ga0123341, IMG submission 89959) | Root nodule microbial communities of legume samples collected from Mexico - Turtle bean Mexico pink nodule | ecosystem: Host-associated > Plants > Roots > Nodule | place: Mexico: Nepantla...
CTCTAAACTAAGATTTAAAAATTGATTTCTTCGAGTAAAATATTTTAAAAACCCTAGCTAAAACAATTCAAATTTCATTTTTCTTTTCAAAATTTAAAATTTCCCGTTCGAATACAACATAAGAAAATGAGTATGTTTTTTTTTTCTATATCATTTTATTTTCTGTGGTTTTCTCACTTGCATTCGATTTTAACATGTTTTAGTGCCATCTTCTATAATGCTCAGTTTAAAAATTGCAATAGATTGTAATTTATTTATTATAATGTAACCTCTTAGAAAAGACCAAATATAAATTACACATAACTCAGTTCCAAAACTAAGACCAAAACGCGATTTTCCTTTTTAGACAATTCTTTCTACACTCAACCTTTTTGAAGGTGCTTCCTACATATTTTTTAATTTCCAAAAATATCCATCATTCCAGAAATAGAAGTGCGAAATTGAAAAAAATACATTTAAAAAAGTAAATCTGAAATAGATTATTGTATTTCAAGAAATTGAAATTCAAAATAAAATTCAAAAATCAAAATTTCATTTAAAAAATTAATTTTGGAATTCAAAAAAATACCCCCCAACAAAGAAAATTTAAAAACATATTTAAAAAAGGATTCGAGAATTTTTTTGTCCATACCTTTTTTATTTAAGGATATTTTTTTCATATGAAAATTGGATGCTAAGTTCAAATTTAACAAGGTAGGTAGGGATGACAAAGCGGACCGTCCTGTCCCGCATAGGCCTGCAAAAGACGGACCGGGTTGGTTCACCCCGCATACAAAATGCGGGCTGGTTTTCATGGCCCGTTTCACATACGGGTTGGCTCGCATTTTTTTTGGAACGTGGAGGAGGAGTGAACACAGCAGCATTGTGTGACATTAGAGCGACGCGATCGACAGTTGCAGGCGAAACCGCACGGAGTCACAGGTGGAGTGAGCGACGGCGTTGCAAAGGAGAGTGCGCCGTGTGCTATTTTTGGAACAGCGTAGCTACGTGTGTTTTAAGTGGAAACCTAATTTTCTTTTACTCAAAGTTGACACTTCTACACTGAACTATTGCTGGCCAAGTCAATTAATTTTTTCTTTTTTTGTTTGCAGTTAGCGGATCAGTCCACCTCGCCTCGCTGCTGACCCGCAGATTATGCGGAACAGGCTAATGCGGGTCAGTGGGTTGAAAAAGTAAACCTACCCCACATTTTTAGCAGCGAACCGCAGACAGACCTGCATATGCTCGATTTGCCAATCCTAAATGTAGGGAGTAATTGTCTTCCTTTTATAATAAAGATGATATAAAAGTATTAGAAAAGAGTAAAAACATGATAAACATGTAAGCATATAGTGTGCATAACTCTAGAAAAGAGGTGTGACATAATGACATTGACGTGACAAGAGCAGGAGTGGTTGTTCTTGGCCATGCTTAAAGTGTAGAACATCGTTGACGTCCTCCTCTATCGTAATACAATCAGGAAATTCCAGAAATCACATATCTTCCACATATTGTACAACCAAATTCGGAATTCACGTGTCTTTCACTAAATTGTACAACCAAAACATATGAATAATTGGACATCAAATGCAGTGTTGTACCCTCTATAAACACGTAACTATCATACACCATGCTTTCTGTTTCTTTCTGCATTATATACGCTTCCCATTACAATATTTCCTGGGATTTTTACCAGGAAACTATCCATCAATTTGAAATTTCACAATGCAATTATTGAAGTGAATAAAATTTACTAAAATAGATAAGTCTTATTAAGGTGTTACGACTTCAATTATACCACGTTTGCACGCCTTTTCATAATAAAATCATGTTACGTTATTTCGATCCATCAATTTTAATAATTTTTTAAAATTTTATCCATTTTAATAATTAATAATTTTTTAAAATTTTATCTATTTTAATAATTAATAAGTGAAATTGTATCTCTTTAATAAAAGAATCATATTTGGTTGTGCTTAAATGTGAAACCATGTTAATATATTAACACTTCTTATTTGACGACTCTTTCTTTTGATTTTATAGTTTTTAATAATTAATAAATTTCAATCAATAGTAGAATGTGTATAAAAAAAATGTGTTGTTAGTGTATCTCTGAGTAAATGCGGAAATAAAATACAACTTTAGTGTTAAATAAAAAATTAACACTACGTTTTACTATAAATTTACATTTGAATTAGAGGTTTCTAATAGCAAATCACTTCAAGTTAGCAAACAGTCACTCCATAAGTTTAGTTATAAGCCCAAACAAGTTATGCAGAAGTATAACACGACAGAAATAAAAGTAGATTAAAATTAAACCTGGTTTTTTATTTTTATTCAGAAGAAGTATCATATACAAAAACAATTTAAGTTTGCTAGACTTTCAGAAAAAGTAATGCGAGAATGTTTTAGAATTTAAATAAAGTAATCCTGCATGGCTGATTCCACCCTAAGCAGGACTCTGCTAACCTGATTAAAGCAAAGATGCATCGTGAGGGAAATAGTAGTTATCAAAACAATGCAGGTTACTCATTCTTGCTTGTAAACTAATGTAGGGTACTCTGGATTCCACATGTTATTCTTCACATATTCTGCGACTTCATCCTGCAATTCCCATAAAAAAAATCCATAACTTTGAAGTTTTGATATATAAATACTTGCATTTGATCTAGGACGAGAATAAACTACTCTTACAATATGATTTGTGAAGGCATGCAAAGCTTTCAGCTCAATTCAGATTATGATAAGGAAACATTGATGCATTTGAAGAAATTATAAAGCAGCTATGATGATTAACGCCAAAGAAATAAATGGTAAAAAGTAGTCATCTAAAAGTCAGATCAGACCTATGGAACTTCAAGATCCTTAATGCAGACAAATCAATCTCACATACACTAGCAAAGGTCCCATTTGTTTTATCAGGAGGTAGGTCACATTTTCCCATTTTTTGTTACTAGGTAGTGGTAAATCAGAGTGCAGACAAACCAATCTCACACACTAGACAAGATAGTTACTGATTTTTTTTCGTAACAAGTAAACCTAATCTGACCACGGTTAACAGTTCTGTCTAGACCCTGGAAAAGTTTGTTCTCATGAAAAGTTAATTCCAACCACATTGTAGTATAGATTACAATGGTATGTCCTCCTACAGTTACTAAGAAAATGTTGAATATTCCAAGCAAACAAAACTTACCTCGCTAAGTTTCTTTAGCTCCCTAGCATCCATTCCATGATATCCTTCAGCTAGGTCCTCCTCCAACGCTTCTTTTATAACAGCTGCGGCTACCTTCTCTGTAATATCTCGGATTCTATAAAAATATGCATTAGTTTTTGAGAAAGATGCTGCTCCTTAAGAACTATCTCTTATAGCTTACAAACAGCAAAGAAAATGCTAATTTATACCTGGATGTTGAAGGGAAAATAATCCCTTTGAGGACCTCCTCTTCACTCATATATGTAGCCAGACTTCAGTTTCCAATGATATTAGGCAGGGCAAAAAAAGAGTCAAAATCAAGGAAATACCTCAACATTTAGGGATGAATAAACTCATGCACGAATAATAATTACGAATAACATGGAAAATGTTAGGATGCCTAAATCATTATTTCTAACTTAGCACTCAAGCTTGAAAAAATAATCTATCTGGCCGGGCCTCAAAAGACATAATATGCGTATGCATCTTCTTTATCAATTGCTTCATCTTTGTCACTAGAAGGGGATAAACACTTTTGATGTGGTGCTTTTATATTTTGAAAGATAATAAACTCATTTATACAAAGAGAAGACACCGACATATGAGCAAGGAGAACAAAAGGTCCTACTTAAATTATGAAAAAAAAGAGCAGAGAACAAAGGACACTTCAATGAATCAAAGCTACCCAATGCCACATGGTAACTGAAAAGGAGTGAAAACCCTGTAAACCCCCCTTAAGATCATGTGTTTTACACTAAATAAAAGCCAACTCCAGTATATTATTCAAAGTACTGCATTCAAAGTATATTGATTACATTAGATAGGGAGATAGGATAAGATTTGATAGAAAAAATATATTTCCAAATATGTCTCATTATTAGATATCGATTTTGTTTGTCCGTACTGCATCTTTTCTTCATTATAAATAAGAATACTCATTTGTGTATATAAAGAATTCATTATATTCTTTCTCAGTTTCTCTTTTCTCAACACGGTACCATCCTCCGTAGTTTTCATTAGTCCTTTCAACAATATTAATACACTGTCGTATAAAAACAGAACTTATCCTTAGAGGGTGCTTTCATGACCCCTTGTTCTTCTAAATACAAGATAAATTACAATGCAAGGTTACGTTGGCCATATATTGTCCACGCTTAAAGCCCAAAGAACTCTTACATGCAAGTTTGTTGTAAATAAAAACATTCATGTCAGTAATGTGTCTTCACTCAACATCTTAAACTTTAATAAGTGATGATTCATGACATGGTGTGAGAAATCGTGTAGGCAGTAGAAATAATTGTGGAATTATTTTCCTTGATTCCAAAACAGAAACACTACACGAGTATTTAAAGAAGACATGATCCTAATTAAAAGAAATAAATCTCCTGAAATAAAAACTTTAAATGAGTAGAAAATCTACCAAATAAACTCCTAACCTCAATCCCTTGATTTTAGGGATTTCTTACAACTAAATCTATATTCATTGCACACTCCCATTCACCACATTTAACTACATCAGCACAGTTTGATGACCCATTCAGTTTGTGGAGAAACAAAATTTGTTTGACACTTTTTCAGCTTAAAGCCTATTTTGGATTTGAAGTAATTAATAACAGAAGTATTTTCAGAAATTAATAAATCAAGTAAAACATACCGCTCAGACGCAGCCTGTAGCATGCCATCAGAGATTATCCTAGCACCTGACAGAAGAGTTCCGAGACCAATGCTGGAACAAAAGAATATATTTAAAACATTAACTGTATATTATAAAATATCATAGGAAACTGTTAAGTGTAAACTAACCCTGGAAAGAGGTACATGTTGTTTCCCTGGTTGCAGTGTCCAATATGACCATTTCCTGCATGATTACAAGAAATTGCCTTTCTGAGTTCCCCTTAACTGAGACCAAGAGAAAAAGGATAACCAAAGATATTTTTTTTGGTACCAACTAGTACTTTACCAATGTAAAATACATTTATATACTTTATGCACATTGTAGAACAAATATCAATTTTAATAAGTTTAAATAAAGTACAAGGCTTGATTTATACCCAAAGAAACAAACTTATTTAAAATTTGAAGAGAAATGAAAAGTTAGAAAAAGAAACAAAATCCTTTCCAGCTTTGGTTAGCTTAATGCTTAATAAGTTTAGTGATTGTCAATCTGTATCAAGGTTACTGTATATATGTGAAATGAGGATTGTATACTGCATAAAACTTTCTGTATTTAGTTTGCAGATATAAATAAAACATCTGGATTTTCTGTGTTTCCCTTTGTTAATCCCACTCATGCAAATAAACAGCTGCTAAGGATATTTTTCACAAGGACAAATTCTGGTATAAGTAGAGGCATAAGTTTTCTTTCCCCATTTTCTACCTTAATCACCTGTCATTAAGTATTTAAATAATTGGCTCATCCAATTTCCATAAGGACAAATTCTCTCTTATTTACAAGTGTCTGGTATAATAAGCAGAGGCATCCCTTCCCCATTTTCTACCTTAATCAACCTGTAGTATTTAAAGAATTGGCTCATCCAATACGTCATAACTAGTGAAGAAAACTTGGACCTTGTAAGAAAGACAGAAGCAAGAAAAGGAAAGGAGTTTCTATTACAGAAAACTATACCAGAAAAACCATTGTTACAAGAGAGCGTAACAAACATATATAGGAGAAAACCTGATATAACTAAATTAGTTATTCTTTTAATATGTTATCATCACCCCATAAACTGAAGGTGGGATTGATTGACACCTTAAGTTTATGTCTAAATCTATTGAAGGAAGTGTTAGAGATAGGTTTGGTTAATATGTCTGTTACTTGAAATCGTCCAAGGAGATGAATGATACGAACTTGCTTTTATTGACATGATCTTTAACAAAATGAAGATCAAGTTCAAAATGTTTGCTTCGGGAATGCATAACCGGATTGGCTAAGAGGAGAACAACATCCAAGTTGTCAGAATAGATAGTTGGAACGATAGTGACTAAAGGCAGCTCTTGAAGCAAAGAAGATATCCACAGCATTTCAGATAGAGCATTTCCGATAGAGTAGCAGTGACATTGTGATATTCTGCCTCTGTGCTGCTACATGAAATAACTGACTGTGATATTCTGCCTCTATGCTGCTACGTGAAATAATTCTTTGCTTGTGTGATCCCCCAAGAAATAATATTGGATCCAGGATAGATACAAAAACCTATTGTGATTTGCGATCTTGTAGACTTGCGATCATCTAGATCTGATCTCCAACCACTAAAACCTACAATAGAAAGATTAGATGGAGAATGCAATGATATGCCAAAATGAATAGTACGAGCAAGATAACAGAATTCGTGTCACTGCTTCCAGTGATGTTCCTTCGATTGATGTATATGCTGGAAAATTTTATTGAAAGAGAAGGTTAACTCAGGTCGTGTGAGGGTGACATATTGAAGAACTCCAATAGTGGACAGATAAAGTTGAATCTTCAAAGCATGTTGAACCATCTCGTGCTAGACGGAGAGATGTGATCATAGGAGTGGAATGGGTTGAGCTTTAGCTTCATGCATGTTTGCACATTGCAAAATTTCTTTAGTATACTTGGTTTGAGATAGATATAGATGATCAAATGATATCCATGTACATGTCGAAGAGAAGAGGAAACATCGGAAGAATTTTTTCTTTCATCATCTATACTTGGTTTGAGAGAGATATAGATGATGAAATGATATCCATGTACATGTCGAAGAGAAGAGGAAACATCGATGTGGGACTATACTCAACAGAAATAACCACTTCGCTAATGTGGCAAATGTCAATCAGTTTCACAAAAACAGAGGTTTTATTCAGGTACTCTATAACTCCCCCACAAGCTCGTGGGAACTCAACCTTGAGTTAGTCTCGTAAAGAAGCAAATTGAGAGTTAGATAGTGACTTGGTAAGAATATCAGCAATTTCAGCTGCAGCACTCTTTTCTGACAAAAAAGATATCTAGCTTCATATGTTTGTTCTTGATGCAGCACTGGATTATGACTTAAGGAAATTGTGCTTTGATTATCACAGGAATATGAATCTGGAGTTCAGAAAGAAGAGATTGAACCCAAAGAACTTCAGAAGTTGCAAATGCTAGGCTTTAATATTTTGCTTCAGCTGTTGATTTGGCAACAAGTGCTTGCTTTTTAATCCACCCTGACAACGAGGTTGGGATCCAAAAATAAACAAGCACCTAGAGTAGATCTTCTATCATCCAAGTCAAAAGCCCCGTCAGCATCTGGGTAAGCTTGCAAGGTAAGAGGAGAAATGACAATTGTGGATTGGAAAAGATGACCAAGATCCAGAGTCCCTAATATCTCGGAATTCTTTTTATAGCAACCCAGTGGAAGGCTAAAGCTTGAGCCATGAACTGACACACCTTGTTCACTGCATATCCAATTTCAGGGCTGGTGATAGTAACACAGTGAAGAGCCAGGACAACGGATATGTACACAGTAGGAACATCAAAGTAATCAGAACCATATTTAGACAATTTGAGAGTGTCTTGCAGAGGATTAGAAACTCTTTTAGCATCATCCATATTCCATATCAACTTTTTGCAACAAATCACAAGTATACTTTATTTGATTGAGGATAATAGTTCAAAAAAATTTCTCTCGACTTCTATACCAAGAATGTAGTCTAAATCTCCCAATTGTTTAAGAGAAAAATAGCATTCAGTCCGGAGATAAATGAAAATGAGAATTATAATTGCCTATGATATTAAATTGTTTTCCCTTAACACATACCCTTTTGAATCCCAATCGTAGGGACTAAGGGATTAAAAACATGTGCAAAGGGACCAAGAGGGATTAAACATGTTATGTGTGGGAACTAAAAGGAGATGTTTTTAAGTATAGAGATTAAAAACAAACGTTTTTTGAAACTATAGGAAACAAATGAATAATTCAACGAACTAAATATACATTTACTTTAAAATGAAAACAATCCATACAGAATAAACATTAACAAACAATTTGAAGGTGTACCTATTATATGGAATTTGGTTCCCTACTCTTCAAACAGAAAAGAAAGGATACTGTTCTAATAACACTAGGAATCCTAGTCTGCCTATATGAAATGAGTTTATAGACAATCATCTTGGTTCTTAAGTTCCCAGAAAGCAACAATCAAATAGTTTTATTAATACTTTTCATGTCACCATCACTAGGTTATAAACATTTAATATAGAAAGATTCTGTGGGGGATTCGCAAACTTATACCAAGATCCACATTACTGAATGGACTTCCACTTGCAAAAATAATGTTGTCACCCAAAATGGAGAATGCTTCTTCAGGGGTGCATTCAGCTGTCAAAAAAATGAGGGAAGTGCCATACACACTATTATAAATCCATATTTTTCACTTCCACGGCACATATCAATCAAGAAAAAGAATACATACCATTCTTTGTAGGATTTGACATGGCAAATATGGCTGGTCTTGTTGATGTTGAATCCTTGAGGGCTTCTAATACCTGAAGGACATGATGTCTGTCATTAGTAAGTTGCCGAAAGAAATAAAACAAACATTTATGTCTACGAAAGCATGAAATGACAGGCAATTTTTCCCTTGAGATTTTGTTCAGTTTATACAAAGAATACAAGTGGTTGTGCTACTATGAAAGGAATGAAGATTTTAAAAGCTCAATAAAAGGAACCAAACAACACTGGCCAACAGATTGATGGAAGCAGCATAAAACAGTAAACACCATATCATGATTCTCTCTGAGTGGGGGATAGAATTTCCCCTTTCAAATTTCTTTCATTTTTTTATACAAACATGGGATGATAGAAAATAAATGTTGTAAATAACATATTAGTAGGATAAAAATATTCCCAATATCTCTGTAGTAATCAGGAAAAAAATATCTGCAGAATCTGTATCTGTCCATGTCCGTAGTGGTGCTAGAGGAAAATTTGATCTTAGAGCTTTAAAATGTGTCTTTGTAGGATACTCATCCACACAAAAGGGATATAAATGTTATCACCTACCATCCAAAAAATTCTGTTTAGAGATGCCACTTTTTTTGAGCTACAAAGTTAGTTTCACGTACATCATCTTCAAGGGGAGACTATAATAAAGGAAGATGATTCTCCTCTGTTGTCTCTTGATTTTAGACTTGGACCAGAAATAGGGACTGAAAATTAAACAGATTACGAGAAAGAAGTTCAACCCACTAAATCCATTCAAGATGAGGATCATGTAAGATTTGGGAAAAATCTTGTTTATACAAGGAAGACAAAGACCATTCCAGAATCTGCTCATGTCCATGAATCCAATCCAACATTACATGAGGTAACTGTTTTTCCAAATGATGTAATCTCTAGTGAATGAATCTCTGATTTCTCAACTGAGAAGGAACCTGAATCCGATTTGACACCAGCCTATGAGGACCTAGACATTCCAATAGCCCTTAGGAAAGATACTAGAAAATGTACCACCAAACCACAATACCATTTACCCAATTATTTATCCTTTAAACATTTCTCACCTATTGATGAAGCCTTCCTTATAAGCCTAAACACTACCATAATACCTACCTCCATATATGAGGCATTGAGTGACAAAAAATGGAAACAGACCATGGACTTGGAAAGTGGTTACTCTTCCAAATGGAAAAAACTAGTAGAATGCAAATGGGTGTATACTATAAAATACAAGGTTGTCGGATCCACTGAAAGGTACAAGGCAAGGTTAATAGTCAAGGGATTCACTCAAACTTATGTAGTGGATTATTTGGAAGCATTTGCTCCAATTGCAAAAATTAATACAGTCAGGGTGATATTATCTCTAGCGGCTAAATATGGTTGGAACTTGCAACAATTTGATATAAAAAATGTCTTCCTTCATGGGGAACTTGAAGAGGAGATTTACATTGAATTGCCCCCGAAGATACAATGGGAAAACTGCTGCCAATCTATTTGCAAACTGAAAAAGATATTATATGGACTAAAACAACCACCACGAGCATGGTTTGAAAGGTTTACTAAAGTTATGATAGGTTTGGGCTTCAAAGAAAGCCAAGGAAACCATACACTGTTCATTAAACACATTGAGTCAAGGGCAGTAACATTGTTACTGGTGTATCAGGCTGAATGATATTATTTGACAAGTGAAGATGAAGAGGAGCAACAACTATTAAGCCAACATCTAGCCAAGGAGTTTGAAATGAAGACCTTGAGAAAATTGAAGTATTTTTTTGAGGATTGAAGTAGCCTATTCTAAACAGAGTATTTTCATATCCCAATAGAAATACATTACTGATTTGCTGAAGGAAACTGGTAAGATAACATGTAAGCCTACAAGTACACCAATTGATCCAAATCTGAAGCTGGGAAGTGTAGAAGAAGATATTGCTATTGACAAGGAAATGTACAAGAGATTAGTTGGCCGACATATATTTGTCTCACACTAGACTTGATGTTGCATTTGCAATGAGTCTAGTCAGCCAGTTCATGCACCAATAAAACGAGATTCACTTATGGGCATCACTAAGAATTGTGGAATATCTGAAAGGGACTTAAGGCAAGGGAATTTTGTTGAAACTAAATGGGAAAGCAAATCTTGAAGTATATCTTCAAGGACAAAGTGTCTTTTTTCTTAATAGTTAAAGTATAGATAGATGCCATCTTAATTCAACAATCTTAATGAAACAAGCATGCAATGAATAATGAAATCAAAACTTCAGATTGTTTACCTCATTTGAAAACAACCCTCCAACAGCTGATAATCCTAGGAGGACATCGGGCTTCACTTGCTTGACCTGTTACCAAAGTTCAGTAAGTAAGAATGTAAGCAACAAGTCCAGTAGTTACACATCTAAAAGCTGGAAATTTTGGAAGAACTATAGTGGACTATAAAATATTAAACTAGGAGACCCTAATAGATAAAGTGAGAGATTGGAAAGCTTTGTTACATTAATTTTTCTATATATTATGCTTTATGTCTATTTCAGACACAATCTCAGAATATTTTTTAAATTCATCTGTGTCCTTTATTCGAGAAAGAAAAACTTCACAGCTATAAACGAACGTGTGTTTGTGATGTGTGTTCACTTTTCTGTAAATATATTGAAGAGAAGCCAGAGAAACTTATATTAGGAGTTGAGTTTAGGATTATAGGCATCATAAATGAGCTGGCTCATTAGTTGTGCCAATTCATTAAGTTTATATTCAAATGCTAAGAATATGTCCCAGAAAATCAGAAGATAATAACTAAAGAAATAGCTTAATGATTTTTTTCTTAAATTTTGATTTATTTCGTATCATGGCTTTCATAATTCATATTATCATCTAATGTAATATTCTCACAAACCACTTCCTCAAGGCTTGCTCCTTCTCTCAGTCCTTGGCGATCCAATTCTTTCAAATTTCTTGCAAAAGGAAGGGCATCTGGATCAATATTTTCACGTCCTTCAGATATTAATCCCTATATTTGCAAAAAAATAATAAGTGAAATGAACATGCAAAAAAATGGACTCTGAAACAAGGACAATGCATTAAACAATCAAAACCTTTTCATTGTAGTAAAAAAGCAGAATAAGATTCATACATTGAGAACAACATTAGATCGCCTTTACAACACAAAATAGTTATCATGCAACATAATTGACTACAAAAGCATTTTCAAAGGCCATCTATATGACAAATCAACAAAAGCATTAAAAAAAGAAATTCATTCAATCAACAAGTTTTTTGTTCAGGTTTTGTTCATATATATGGCTTTGACATTTTGTGTAGTTCCAAAACTCTTAAAAACACTTTTTATCACTTCTGTCAATGCTTTTCATAACTGCTGCTATGAAACTCAAACCCCAGAAATACATATGAATGCAATAAAATTTGAAATGCATAAGTTAAGCTTTCCATGAAAAATAAAATTTAATTACTACAAAAGAATAAACTGCATCTAATAAGGACATCAATGTCATGATATACAGTACCTTTGCATCAACAACCCAAAACTGACTTTTTGCACTCTCAAAAGCTACTTCATTATTACCCAACATTCTTGCCATTGTTTTTCTGGCTGCATTAAGAACCCCAATTCCAGCACTGCAGTAGTACAAATATAACCAAATTAGCAACAAAAGCCTTGAATATGACTGTCCTACATGAAAAGGATTTAGATATATGACAGAAAAGATCTTTATTGAATTAAATAATTTGAAACAGTACATTAGCATATATATAGAGAACCCTATCTTTAAAATAATGATTACAAAAGATCTCTAGTATCTTACAACACCACACTTGTAATGATTACAATATCTTCTTGTAAGTCAACAAAATATTTTCTCCTAACTCGAGTACTTATAATGGATTCAACATATAAATTCTATTGAAACAACCGCTTCACTCAAAACTTTCATTAAAACAAAGGTCCTCTAAATGAAACCAATAGAAGTTTCCAATTAAATCTACCATATAAGCAAATGTACGGACATCTACCATATAAGATTAATAACAAAGAAAATAAACTCAACAGTAGTATGATTTAAATTCAGCCAAAGGCAGGATGCTAACCAAGTCAGCACTATTAACTCATGAGTACATGAGGTTTTCCAAGGGGTGTCTCTTTCTTATCCCTGTCATACTTCTCACTGGAAATTTTGGGAAAGTGTTTGGGTGGTTTGGAGGATAGTGCAATCTAAAATCCATCCCTTTCAGAGGGGAGAGCCTCTACTTCAAATGGACATTATGTGTCTCACATTCAGCCAATATGTGATTGTAATCACCATTAACCACAATATATAGAAAAGACCACTCCAACCACTTGAAGGCTGTATAAAGTGGATTCAGGTATACCCACTAGATACTCGATATAGAGGAAAGTTAACTCGAGGAAGCAAGGCTAATAAGAGAATTGTAAAAAATAGATGAAATGTATTTCTGATGTGATTACAGTCTCAATTTATAGACTGTTTACAACCTAATTAAGGAAATAAATAATAGGTAATGAAAGCAAGAAATAATGAGTGATTAAAGTTGTACAAATAAAATAAAATAAAATCACTAACAAATCTGTCCTAATAAATAGAGAATGAAATTTGCACTTAATTACAGAATAATTCTCCTGATTATGCAACACTCTCCCTCATGTTGGTGAATGTATATCTATCATTCCCAACTTACAAGTAAGATCTTTGAATTGTTTTGTGGGAAGTCCCTTAGTAAACATTTCTGCCAATTGGAGTCTTGAAGGAATGTACTCAGTGGCTATAAGACCATTATCCAACTTCTCAATAATGAAATGTCGGTCTATCTCTACGTGCTTTGTTCGGTCATGTTGAACTAGATTGTTTGCAATACTGATGGTGGACTTATTTACTTTGCAACATAGAGGATAGGTTGTTTCATGCGTAATTTACTTTGTAAGGAATTTCATCTACTTTTTCTAACTTTAAGCTTTGTTATTCCATAGTTATTAACGTTTTAATTAAATAGTTTAATAGTTTAATTTTTTTATATATTTAAATTGTGTAGTAAATAGAAAATTACTAGGAAAAAATATTTTCAATATCCCCATAGTAATTATGAAAAAATATATTCTGAATCTACCTATTTCACTTCAGCATATTACTATTTCATTATTTTAAAAGGATTTCATTATGTTGAAGTCAAATGATAAGAATGTAATTGGTATGATTGTTATCAATAAAACAATTATTTATTTCCTTAAATAGTTCAAGTTAGTATCAAAACTTCTATTTTGGGAGTCCTATTTCTGCTACCTCAATGAAAACCGCCATCGTCATTGAAGTTAGTGGTGGGCCAGAGAGGTATGCCCCACTTCGGCTAGCACAAAACTAGTAGGTGCATCATCAACAAAGTTGCCACACACCGTCACATGCAACAACTAGTATCAATGCATGTAGCTCATGTGTCTTTCCTGGAAAGCCCACTTGCTGCCACCATAGATAGAGTCATTGGGATCTCCTGAGCCCATTTTAAGAGCCAATGATGTCTCATTTGACTTCGATTTGAGTAAATTTATATTTTTTGGTTCCCAAAACCTACAAGGAAAACCTATGTTAACCATTACATATCTTAAATCACAATTTCTTTTAGATACGGAATTTAATTGGAAAGTATTTTAATATATTGAAATGAGCCTAATGACTTTGATTGCTAGAAATAGGATTTAACTAATTAGTTGCTTTACATTTGACAATCTCAAACCAAGATCCTATATTAAATACTTCAGGGATTGATGTTTAGTAATGGAACTTAGAATCTAGCTATTGAGGGATTAACGGTTAGTGCTTTCTAGCAATAAATTAACATAAATGGACGATAACTTATCATTATTCTTAGAAAGTGAATTTAGGCCTAACTCAACTCTACAAATCGACTTGTAAGGTGAGGTATGCATCTACTTATATACTATAATTTAACTATCCAGTCGATGTGAGATCTCCAATAAGTGTAAATGATTGAAAGATACATGAGAGTTAGGTTTAGTGTAAATCCATCCTAAAACTTTATCATTGTTTAAATTTGCAAATCTCCAATAAATTTGTGAGATCTCCAATGAGTTGATTTAAATTTTGCTTCTCGATTATATTACCGAAATAAATTTGAAATCAAGAATTTGTGAATATATTTGCGTAGATTTTCTATTACTCAAATAGATATAAATTTTCTATATAAGTGTTTGACTGTTTTGACAGTTTTTCTTTTAAGCACCGACTGAATTCCCATTTTTTTTGTTCATGTTTAGTTTTTCATTTTGAAGGATATCTTGTCGTCCAGAAAGAGTAAGGAAAATAAGATATCCTTCTTCAATAAGAAACAAAAAAATATCACAAATAAAGGCTACTCAGATCTTCAACATATTTGTTGGAGAACTTGTATAAAAAGACAAGTACTTTAATACCAAGGAGAAGCCAAACACATAATATTATCAGAAAAGAGTTGTCGTCCACATAATTTTATTTCCTATGAAACCATGCATCTTAAAATAAATACAAGTCACCTACGTCAAATCATCAATTTTAGAGGTGATAGATAGCTTAAGTAAAAAAAATAACCTAACAGAACTAGAAAGAAAGATATAGAGTAAAACTATACTCCAATAATTTTGTTTGCTAAAACTAATGGTCACCTTGCAATATCCGTTCATGGTCTCTTTGAGATCCTTAAATCCCTGGTTTACAACAGAAGATTATGACATTTAATTCATCTAGTTGATCGCAACTAGAGGGAAAAGGTCTGGCTGTTATGTTCTCTTCAAAGTTCTCAAGCCACTCTATCAGTAACAAGTTTGGCGCATATGATTTGTTTAATCAGAAATGTTTCCACAGTTTTCAAGTGACAGAATATATCAATCCATTATGAAATTCTTTTAGATATTATAGCATACGTTTCACATTTGAATATATATCTGAATAATTTGGTGAGCAGAAAACTATTAGATTAAATCATAAATGTTGGGTCATCCTTTCCTTTCACAAGACTAACTAACCTTCCAGCACCAGCAACAACAATCTTCTGCTTTGGGAAGTCAATCATCGGTCTTCCTTGTGCCCTTACAGCACCTAGAAGTCCAGCAATTGCAACACCGGCTGTTCCCTGCATGGAGAAATTTGCAGCATTAAGAAAGTGAAACGATCATGATAGGGACTTGATATTATGAGGTGTCTAAGCCCCACATAAAGTAGGTATACAAAGTCAACAGATCTAAATGAATAAGAAATAGTATTTATGGCTACGCAAACCATGAGGTATGATACTTGGTAGGGCACTTAAGTTTGGTTCTTCCCCTTTAACAATTATCTTTTCAGGGAGAGCACTCCATGTTACATATCACATCATCATAGTCCTTTAAAATATATTGAAGGACCATTGTCTACAAATATTTCAAATTATGGTACATTTCATAAACAATCAAATGGATCATAAGAATTTTTGTTTTCCAAAACAAGGAGCAGCAAGCCTATATCTAAAATACAAGCCAGTATGTAGAACACCAAGTTTTGTTGCTAAATTGTTTGGTTTGTAGGTGATTCTATTGATATCTTCTAGGTGTAAAACAAAGGGGTCTATCCCTAGACTCTTTCCCGTGAACTAGGGTAAAGTTAATAGATGGATCACCCTTTCTTGTCCAGGAAGGAAGTGGATCCCAAAACAAAGGTTCTAACAGTAATATATGGCCTATTAACTTATTTAGCCATTCTCTGGTTTTCTCACCATTCTTAAACTAGAGTTAAGTACAAAATAAAATAATTGCTACTTTGTTAATGTAAATATTGTGCCACCTAGGGACATTTTTGCTTACCTGGCACATCTTATATTGTTTTATCGAAAACTTGCAGTTAGAGTATATGATCAAATGAAAGTTGTATTTATCTTATCTTATCATTTTGTTTATTTTATTTTTCCATATATATATATATATATATATATATATATTTGAAAGAAGAAAATTGAATATATTTCTGAATGTATTTACAAATGTGATTATAATATAAATTTATAGACTATTTACAACCTAATTTAGGAAAGAAATAATAGATAATTAAAGCTATACAAATAAAATCAAATCACCAAAAGATACTAAATCTATCATAATAAATAGAAAACAGAATTTGCACTAATTATGGAATAATTATCTCTTAAGTATGCAACACCCCCCCTCAAGTTGGTGAATGTATATTTATCATTCCTAGCTTGCAAGTAAGATCTTTGAAATGTTTTATGAGAAGTACCTTGGTGACCATATCTAGCAATTGGAGTTTTGAAGGAATGTACTCGATGACTATGAGACCATTATCCAACTTCTCCTTAATGAATTGTCAGTCTATCTTTACATGCTTTGTTCGGTTATGTTGAACTGGATTGTGTGCAATACTGAAGATGACTTATTATCATATGACAAACCCATAGGAGCTTCATATTTTATTTTAAGGTCATCAAGTATGATCTTCATCCATAATAATACACAAATCCCTTGAGCCATGACTCTAAAATCTGCCTCTACACTTGATCTTGCAACTACATTTTGTTTCTTGCTCCTCCATGTCACCACATTTCCACCCAAGAACATGCAATAACCTGTGGTGGATCTCCTATTAACAATTGATCATGCATAGTCAGCATCAGTATATACTTTTATGGATAAGTTTTTCCCTTTTTTGAATAGCAATCATTTCCCGGGAGAGGCTTTTAAGTACTAAATAATTCTATTTACTGCTTGCAAGTGTCTTTCTTTTGGATCATGCATGAATTGGCTAACCACACTAACTGCATAGCCTATTGTCTAGCCTAGTGTGTGATAGATAGATAAGTTTTCCAACAAGTCTTTGATATTGTGTCTTCTCCACCTTTGGGCTTTCCTCATCATTCTCAATCCTATGATTTTGCTCTATTGGCACTCCATTTGTCTTACACCGCAACTTACCAGTCTCTTTGAGGAGATCAAGGGTGTATTTTCTTTAAGTAATAAAGATGCTCCTGTCTAGAGTAAGCAACCTCTATCCCAAGAGTGTACTTCACTTCCCAAAATCTTTCATTTCAAGTTTATTTTTCAATCTCATCATCACCTGCAATAATCATATCATCTACATAGACCAAAAGTAGAATGAGTTTACCATCCTGAGAATGCTTCATAAATAAAGTATGGTCACCTCGGTTTTGTAAAGATCCCAAAGATACCATAGCTTGAGTAAACCTTCCAAACCAAGCAAGAGGTGATTGTTTAAGGCCATACAGGGCCTTCTTAAGTCTGCACACCTTATTCCCTTCATTAGTGACGCCATAACCTGATGGAATCTCCATGTATACTTCTTCCTCCAAGCTTCCATGCAAGAAGGCAATTTTAACATCAAATTGATGCATCTCTCAACCAAAGTGCACTGCTAGGGAAAGAATAATTTTGATTGTATTCATTTTTGCCACTGGAGCAAAAGTTTTCTATAATTGATCCCATAGGTTTGGGTGTACCCTTTTGCAACCAACCTTGCCTTATACTGATTCAGTAAGCCATCAGACTGATACTTAACCTTGTATATCCACCTACAACCCACTGCCTTCTTATCATTTGGTCTCTCTACAATCTCCTAAGTCTCATTCCTTTCTTATGCATCAATTTCTTCATTTATAGCTCGAATCCATATCTCATCTTTTAAAGCTTCTTGTACTGATGTAGGGATTCTAATAGACTTAATAGCTTAAAGAAAACTTCGGTGCCGCATAGAAAGTTTTTCGGTAGATAAATTGGGATATAGGATATTTGACAAAAGATCTTTTTTCTTTTCTCAAGGAAATAGGTAAATCATATAGGTTTGGTTCAAAAATAGTATTTAAAGTGTCCTCAAGAGTCTCACGGATATGAGTTCTTACCTATGATTCGGACAATTGAAGTTGTTGTTCGACCAGGACGGGTTCTCTTTGCCTTCGCTGATATTGTTTCCCAAAATATTTGTCCTGAGTATTCTTCTCTAGTAATGATGTTGGTGTAGGGTCGTTGTCATCCTCCCGAAGAATGAAATCCTACTACAAAGGAAAAGGTGACAACTCAAGAACCTAAGCTTCTTGAATACTCTCCCCATGAAGCTAAGAACTAGGAAAGAAAGACTTTCTTTCATCGAAGGTGACATCCTTGGAAACATAGACTTTACGACTTTGAGGATGATAACATTTGTACCCCTTTTAGTTGGGGGCATAACCAATGAAGACACATTTGATGACGTGGGGATCTCACTTACCCCGATAAGGACTATGAACATGGACAAAAGCAGAACAACCAAAGACACGATTATGAAGACTAGTCAAAATGGGAATATAAGGATAAAATGTGGTCATAAGCTGAATTAGAGTAACACCCTCTACAACCTGAGAGGATAATCTACTAATCAAATAAGTTGCAGTCAAACTGCATCCCCAGTAAGATCTAAGAACAGACGTTTGGAAGAGTATGGTTCTAGTAACCTCACGGAGATGATGAATTTTCCTTTTTGCAACCTCACGGAGATGATGAACAACTCCATTTCCCTTAAGGAACTTGGAAAGGTTTTGGTTCACATTCTCTTCCATTATCAGAACGCAATCTCTTAATTGGGCTTCCAAATTGTGTTTGAACCATTCGGTAAAAATTGAAGAATAAGTGAACACTTTGGACTTATCTGTCATGAGAAATATCCATGTATCCCGAGTACAATCATCAATAAATGAAACAAACCATTTTGCACCCGAGTTATTAGAATTAGGTGGAGATCCCCATACATTTGAATGAATAAGATCAAAAGGTTTAGAACTTCTATTACCATTGGGAAGAAAAGTTGTCCGATGATGTTTAGCAAACTGACAAACATGACACTCATAGTTAAGGAACAGTAGGTAGATGTCTTACTAAGGGAGTCCATGAGATCTTAAAACCAACTAAGCTTTTGTAGATTGGCAAAATTTGGTCCTATTCACAGAAAAAAAATAAAAATCTGCCGAAAATTTTTTCTAGCGGCAATTTCCGACAATTAATGGCGGTGGTCGGTGGTCAACGGTGGCAGGGGCGTCAACGGTGCAAGGTGGTGGTCAATGGAGAAAAGAAAAATAAAACAGTTGCAACAATGAAGGCTGCCCAAAAAAAGTAATTGCAGCAATGAATGCCTAGAAAAAATAATTGCAACATGAAGGCTGCCTGGAAAAATAAAATAAGTGTAGAAGCAGATCTGATACCAAGTTGAAAGAAGAAAATTGAATATATTTCTAAATGTATTTACAAACATGATTACAATCTAAATTTATAGATTATTTACAGCCTAATTAAGGAAAGAAATGATAGGTAATCAAAGCAAAAAATAATAGGTAATTAAAGTTATACAAATTAAATCAAATCACTAAAAGATACTAAACTTATCCTAATAAATAGAAAACAGAATCTGCACTAGTTATCGAATAATTATCTCCTAATTATGCAACATATATATATATATATAATCTACTAGTACCTATACATCTACAACAACCAAAGAATTATCTCACTAGGTGATGTTGGTAACACGATCACACAGGGTCATTTGACTTGGTTAAAGATCAAATCTTCAAAGATAATTCATCACGAGATTCTTGTTAAAAACTGTTGCATAATTAGGAGAATTATGTTATAATTAAGTGCAGATTCCAGTTTATATTTATTAGGACAGATTTGTTAGTGATTTTATTTTATTTGATTTGTACAGCTTTAAACACTCATTATTTCTGGCTTTCATTGCCTATTATTTCTTTCTTTAATTAGGTTGTAAAACAG
>Ga0123341_1000941_pt1 | contig 20425 bp, 8 predicted proteins | sample Turbeapinknodule_FD_89959 | JGI IMG/M metagenome (GOLD analysis project Ga0123341, IMG submission 89959) | Root nodule microbial communities of legume samples collected from Mexico - Turtle bean Mexico pink nodule | ecosystem: Host-associated > Plants > Roots > Nodule | place: Mexico: Nepantla...
ATAAAAGATTAAATCAAATTCATGTAAAAAAATACACAACAACTCTATAACCTAGATAAAACTATACATAAGAAGTTATACCTATTATAAAAAAAATCTAAGAAAAAACAGACAAATTAAAATACCAATTAATTAAATTGAGACAAACTTATTATTTTTATATAATCTTATTATTTTTAATATTAGTCATTCTATCTATCAATCATCCCTTTCTTAATCTCTTGAAACATCATTAATCCCTTTAACCTTTGAATTTAGTTTGTAACTATCATCTCCATTTAACTTCAAACAAAAAAAAATATGTTCAAAGAAAGATGTCATGAAGCTTAAGAAATAGTATAAGTACTAAAAAGTTAAGCATAAATACTACTACAAGAGTGTGCAACATCAACTATTTTAAAAATTACAAAATGATATCAAATTCAAAATAAAACATCATAATAAAATGTATATGCTGCCCCTTGTATACACGGAACAATAAGGTACACTATCTATATATTAAATTAAATTAACCTTGCAAAGTGAAAAAAAAAAGAGCCCAATTAATGTTCACACACACTTGACGTAAAATAAAACTATGTAACTCTTTTTTACATTTTCGAACTAACAATACTGTAGAATACTTTGAAAACGATTAAAAAGTTTGAAACGTAGACTCACTAGTTCAATGCGTTCAAATACAGTTAATAATGGAAAAATAGGTTAAAGTTAGATAACTATCCTTGTTAGAACTAGTTACTAGTTACAAAACAAAACAAAGATCATTACACCAAATATAGTTTTTTAAGGTAATTAATTGATTAATTTGTTGGCAACAATGACTGGTAAAATATTTGTTGATTAAATGTTAGATTAGTATGTTTGATAATTGCAGCAATAATTAGCGAACTTTTCTTTATCGTGGATACGAATTATTTTATTATAACTTTTTTACTTTTTAATTTGTCTGGAGAAAATCTGTCATAAATATTTGTAAAAGAAAAACATGAGATGAAAAAAGTGAATTTTTTTTTTATAAACTAAAGTAATTTATATATCATTTAATTTATAAAAATTACTTTTTTTTATTAGCTTTTCCATTTTTTTTAAGTCATTTATAACCAAAGTAATTCTTTTTATTTTTTATTTCTCTTAATGATTTTTTTTCTTTAAATCAACTAATATAATTATTTCTTGATTTAAAATTAAATAAAAAATTCTAATTTTTATGTTAATCAACAATGCTATTTTTTTAAAGTCATTTAACACTTTAAGTATCGATACCACATACAATGTTAATGTTTAAGTCTCAAATTCGTTTGGAAGATATTATTAAAATTAATTATCGTATCTAGAGTATTGTGCGTTTGGAGTTCAAATTTTCTTATGATTTTATTCTTAAAAAACATTGAATTAAGAGAGAAATGTGTATTTCTAGTTTTATTGACTTCGATTACTAAATAATATAACCTATCGAACGTACAACATTTTATATAAAAATACATTAGATCTGATATGGAACTTTAAAGATAAGGAATTTTTTAAATAATCACTTGAAGTACATTTAATTAGTTAACATTTTCTAATATTTAAGTTTAGTGTAGTATATATGATTATTTTTTTCCCACCAATTTGGATGAAAGTAAGTAGCTATATTTATTTATGCAAAAATTGCCGTTGAATGAGATGATTTTTTGGGATCATTAGTTTATTATTATCACTTAATATAGGGTTGAAAACAAAGTTTGTTGCATTCTCTGAGAAGTTCTAGATCTGGATCCACATTGTGTTACCTGCATATGAACAAAACACCATTCAATTGGAACACGTCAAAGTCCGTCGACTAAACTGATTTTTTTAATCTCTAATGTCTACGTCTGAAACCATATATAAGATCGATTTTACTATTTTTTTTTTAATTTTTTCAATTTATAATTTTTCAATAAAATTATTAAATATCAATTAATTTAAAAATAAAAACAATTAATCATTATATTGATTAAATTAGATATTATTTTATAAATTAAAAAAATATTATTTAAAATAGTTTATATTATTAATAAAAATTTATAATTTTTTATCAGCAATAAAGAATTAATAAATAGAACCACTTCAAGGATGGTTCAATCTTTATACAAAACATGAAAATAAACCACATCTCCCCTAACAACCTATCTCAACAAGGGAGAAAAACCACCACCTAACACGAGAGACTAAAGCACTAAACTAATCTACCACAACTTAAACCAATAGGTTCAACTTTCCAAACAAACAAAATAGATACCACTATAACGTAAAACTCATCCCAACTTCACAGACAGTCAGCATACCACCCAACCAAATCGCCCAACAACAAAATAAAGTCTTGCCTACCTAAAACATAAACATACAACTTAAATTGAATTCAGACAAATCAAGAAAGAAAAACACCAGTCAGAGAGGGAGAAGTAAGCAAAGAGAACTATAGAAGTAACCCAAGACCAAACATTCAATTGGGCCAAAGAGAAGATTTCAAAATGATCCACCACTTCGCCAATGAAGATAACTTTATTCCTATGACTCCAAATTTCCCTAACCACTGAGATCCACACACTCCCCAGAACTAAGTTGATAGATTTAGATGCATTACAAAAATGGATCAATAGAAACAACTGACAACAACCCTAAACACGAGAAACACTAATTCCACACTAATCATGCTATTCTACAACTGAAAAACAGATGGTTAGTAGAATCCTCTTTTAATAAACAACAAATAACACTTTCGATCACCACCCTTCGTCTAGCCAAATTAACTTTAGTAACAATCTTGTTTTCTAGCACCCTCCAAACCAAAACCTGGGTCGCAGACAACGCCTTAATGTTCCAAAAAAATTGTAATAACTCAAGAGCACCCTATCAATCTATCCCCTTAACAAACCGTAAGCAAAATTAACTGGAAACTCAATAGACACACCACATTTCCAAGACCACTTGTCATCAATACCCGAGACAAGACTCATCCCATGCACCTCCTCAAGTAGTTGACAAGTTGTCTTCTCCCACTCAACGAGACTTTTTCGCCACACCAAATTCCACCTCCACACATTAACTACTAAAATTAAAATCACTTTATAATTTTTTATTTATAATAAAAATTATTTTAGATACTATTTTTTTTTATAAATAATATTTAACTTAATTGGATAATACTAATTATTTTTTGTTTTTAAATAAGTTGATATTTAATAAAAAAAATAGTGAAATTTTATCTAACCAAAACTTTTTTAGTTTTTCTTTATTATTTTTTAGTTTCAAAGGTGAATTAACAATTGAGTAATGTATTGTACAATCAACTATGCATCAAAATAATTAAGTGTGCTATTTTTATAAATTGTATTTTTAATTTTTTTCATCAAGTAGTTCGAAATGATGAGATTCATCTAAAACATGAAGAATTGGAAAATAGAAAAATGTTTAAAATATAATCTGAAATCTCTTTGGACAAGGAAATAATAATTGCTAAGAAGAAGTTGTGAGTGAAAGGGACTGATAAGAAATTGCAATGTGAAAGGGATTGAAGTAGTTGGTATACTTTTGTTGCTAAAATCATAATGAAGAAGCCAAAGCAGCCCCTCAAATTGACTTACTTGCAAGCAACACCACCAAACTTCCCTTGCCACAAAGCTTTGCATGAACAAACCTTTTAAACTTCACTTTACGTCTCTAACATTACCACCAAATAACATTGAAAAATCTACATCCATAACTAAATTCTTCTTAGTTTAAGCTTGCTGCAAAAATTTCAAACATGTTTTCTTCTACATGTAATAGTTTCTACTTGTTGAGGCTGAAAATGTAAACAGAATTTATGGATATGTAATAGGTTAGGTATTGGCACTAGATATCGGTCAATTTAGTATTTAAAGTAATAAAAATATTATTTTAGTATTTGGATATGATAAAAACTAAAATGATTAACGTTTGGAAATTTCAGAAATTATAAAATGGTCTTTTTGTGATTTCAGAAAGTACATATAAAAAATGAAATATTAGATATAAAAATAAATTATGGTTCAAAGTGAATTATCAAATATTTATTAGGTTTGGAAGTTTGTGGATAAATACATTTGATAAATATTGGTAGGTATAAGTGAAATAGTAGTGGATATATATATTTTCATTAGGTCAACTTAACCATGTTAATTAATTAATTAATTGATTGATTAATTAACAAGTGACAGCTTAGAGGGCACGTTTTGGAGGAAAACCCTTGTACACTTTCCATCCACTATACAAGTACGTGAAGTTATAGAGAAAGAGTGTGATATGATTGGCATATTCCATAATAACATGCCTTGTAAGCTCAAGCATCATTTTATTGTAAACATATAATATTTTCTGCCCTATAAAAACATTACTTTGTCAACATCCTTCATTGAAGGAAGCATCAAAGATGAAACTCAACTTTTCTATTTTATCCAAGCTTTTGATACTGCAATGTCTTTCAGTTCCATGCCTTTCTCAGGACTTTGATTTCTTCTACTTTGTTCAGCAGGTAAGTCATGAATTCTGCAATATAATGTGTTTTTTTTCTACTTGGATTCATTTACACATCTCTTTGAATTAATGTTCACATTTTTCATATTATGATATTCTTGACGTATGTTGCATGCAGTGGCCAGGAGCATACTGTGACACAAAGCAGAGCTGCTGTTATCCTAAGACTGGGAAACCTACAGCAGATTTCAGCATCCATGGACTTTGGCCTAACTACAAGGATGGCTCATGGCCCTCAAACTGTGACCCTGACAGTGTCTTTGATAAATCTCAGGTATAGAAAGTTTGATGATAAAAAATGAATTTAGTTATTTGGTGAGTTGAAATCATGAAGTTTTATAAGGTTTTCGTTTTATTTAAAAGTTTATAACTATGTTAACCAATAGATTAATTAAAAAATGAGATCATACATGTGAAAACATTGGTGTTGGAAGAGACATGACAAGAGTTAATCCACATTGTTTATATACATGTCATGTCACGACCCTTATGAATATCTTAGTTTATTCTGGTTAAGACATTTTTTTACATAACCGACTTCATTAGTGTGGTGGAAATGGAACACTAAACAGCTCGTCAAATTGAATCAGCAAATTGAATACCAAATCAATAATCAATATATCTAAGAATACATTTGATAATTTTACTAAATGGTGTGTTGATTAGTGAATATTTCTGAACTGAAGCACTCATTAATGGCATATATATGATGCAGATCTCACACCTTATAAGCAGCATGGAGAAGAATTGGCCATCCCTGAGCTGCCCAAGTAGCAATGGAATGAGGTTCTGGTCACACGAATGGGAAAAACATGGCACTTGTGCACAATCTGAGCTTGATCAAAGTGAGTACTTTGAAGCAACTCTCAAACTCAAGCAAAAAGTAAACCTCCTTCAGATCCTCAAGAATGCAGGTACATGTATATACAACCTTTTTCTTCATTTCTTATATATGTTGTTTGAAGTTATAATTAGACTTTCAAAAATTGCATGAACAAAAATGGAATATTTTAAAATTAAATTGAACTTTAAAAGTACTTCAACCCAACTAAATGGTAAAAGATAAACCGATGTTACAACTTGAGTGTGAGATGAATCATACCCAATTATTTCAAACTTTTATATTAGAAACATTTCAGTGTTTTAAAATTAAATTAAAACAAAAGAATAGTTTCATTTCAGTTTGGTATGAATTTGATTCAATTCAATTTTTTAAGACTCTTAGTTATAACATCTTATTCTTATAAGTAATTAACCTTCTCAATTTATATTAAAATTATTTACAATTTTTTACTCTATCATTCATCTTATTTACTAATGTGACACTCTATACTATTGCTTATATTTTTTTTTTCATTAAAAATTTGTTGTATATTTATAATTGAGTTCCCACCACTTTATAGATTTTATCACTCAAATTTGTTAGAAATGATTTGTTTTAAATAGTAGATGAAAAGAAAAATATAATTAGAGCAATAATTGTAATAGCAATTGATGAATTTCAGGGATTGAAGCAGATGATGAATTTTACAGCCTAAATAGCATAACAAATGCTATAAAAGAGGGCACTGGGTTTACCCCAGGGATAGAGTGTAACAGAGATTCAGCTCATAACAGTCAACTCTACCAAGTTTACTTGTGCGTGGACACTTCTGGCTCAGATCTCATTCAGTGTCCTTTGCTTCCAAGGAGCAAATGTGGTGAACAAGTTCAATTTCCCAAGTTTTAAGAAAATTCAGTTATCTACTTCATCACGTTTTTCCTTTTTATCTTATATCTTCACATCATGGTTAAATGAGTCTTCAAAGTAATAAATGTTCACTATGTGTTTCACTTTGGACCACTAAAGTTGTTTAATTCATTGATGTATTAGTTTGTTTGAGAATGTCAATATCAAGTGAATTTTAATTACATTTTAGCTACTCCAACCCATATACTTTGGCATTGTAAGACAACTTTCCAGCATGAAGTCTGTTTTGTTCCTGTTATTGCAACATAGAGCCTCACACGCATACCCACCAGACATATGTTTAAACATCGTTTCCTTTGCAACCATTCAGCTATCAGCTGTGTAATGTACCTTATCATCCCTTCTCTCATGGCACAACATACCTATGTTAGCATAGCAATATAGAAGTGATTAATGATTAACTTCCTTAGCTTCCTGCATAAAACGGCCAAAAAAGCTTCCTTAAGCCTATTGACCCAGAATTAATGTTGTAGGGCAATACCTATGTTTGCCATTAGAAGACCTTATTTTTCTTTTAAAACACTTTTCAATCAGCAAAGAATTGAATTTGACCTTCCTTGGTCCAACAAAAGGTGTTGAATTCTGCACCTGGCTACTCTCAACCATTTGATTTTATGGCTATATATGCAATGCCCAATTTGCAACTTTCTACCCATACGAATTTGCAGCAGCAGACAAATAGTGAAATTTACTCCCATGGAAACTTTTTGATACCACACTTGGCAAAAAAATTCAAATTCCAAATCCAATTCATAATTATCTAAATCCAATCCATAATTATCCAAATCCATATTACTTTTAATTCATTTAAATAGATTTATCTCAAATCCAAATCCATATTTTTGGATTTTAAGTCCAATCCATTTAATTGGATATGGATTGGATACAATTTTTGGATTCCCCAAAATGAATTTTGGGTTGGATTTTAACCTGGCCTCGAACTAGGTTGATGTGAGTCAATCTGGGCTCAAGTCAAGCAACGTCAGCTTGACTCCATGTCGAGCCGAGTTAGTTCGGGCCAAAGTTGAGCCGATTCAATCCGGACCAAAGTCAAGTCGAGCCGCGTCGGCCCAGGCCGATGTCGAGCTGAGTTGGCCCGAGCCGATGTTGAGCCGAGTCGGCCGTACCTATGTCGAGCTGAGTCAGTCCGGGGCAATATTGAGTCGAGTCGGATCGGGTCCAGGTTGATCTGATTCGGCCCGTGTCCAGGTCTATTCGAGTGGTGTCGGGTATAGATCTAGCTGAGTCGATCGATGTCCAGATTGAGTCGGTTTAGGCCTACGTCTAGTCAGGTTAGCCCATGTCCAAATTAAAATGGATTTAATTTAATTGACAAAGTAAATTTAATCTAGATTTAGTCCACTTTAAATGGATTTGAAAAAATCCAAATAAATTTGATCAGTTAAAATGAATATGGATTTTAAATCCAATTCATTTATTTGGATTTGGAAAAATTCCAATCCATGACCACCCTACTACACATGCACTGGATAAGTTGTGCCTTATATAACTTAGCCACAACCTAGTGGCCTTAAAAACTTTGCTAATGTTGTCCCATATACAACCTTAGCTATGAGTTATATTGCACAATAGATCTCCTTTACATCAAGTGGTATTGCTACCTCCCTTTACGCTTCTTGCCTGCAAAAACATAACATCAGTACCTTCCCTTGCCTTTAGGTATAAGCATGACATGAGTGTAGCTTAAAGCATTACCGAGTACACAAAGGGGTAACATTTAAGAATAAAAAGGAGTAGCCCATCTAAATCGATATTATACAACAACTAAATCACTCAATTGCATGTGATATAATACCTTTGGGTCAACTTTCCAACACTGAATCAAAATAAATAACCTTAAAGTTTGTTTGGAATTTTGTTGGATTACTAGGATTCCTCTGTATCAACCATATGGCTATGCCCTTTGAATAAAGAAAAACATAGTAATAGAACACTGATATCAAACAACTTACAAACCTATCCCTTACTCATCTCTGCATTTACAGATCCTTCCATGAATAAGAAAGATTATGATGAAGGATCATCCCAGCTACCTAAACCATCAGGCTTAGAAGAGAAGAATTGTTGAATAGAATATTCTTTTTTAAAAGATTCTCTTTCTGAAGTGTTGTAAATTTGTATAGAGTATTTAGGATTTTTTAATCCAGTCTTATAAAATTTTGTATTAAACTTTTTTAGCCTTGTATTTTGGGCCAATTTTTATATTAGAGTAGAAAAACTTGAAGGGAAGTCTAAATGACATCCACATAGGCACCACATGGACACCTACATGGAGTCTTTTCCTTCCTTTTTCCCAAAGTGACTAGTCTTCTTCCACATGGAGCAAAGAGGCGCCTCCTACATTTCTTCTCCTCTTCCTAATACCACTTGTCACATATTGAATGGAAAGATTTGAGGTGCAAGGATTGCCACATGACAACTCATGAATGAAGAGTATTTAGGTGCCACATGTCATTCCATGAATGGAGAGTTTTTTTAGTTTCATTAGTCACTTTTGGCTCTATAAATAAAGAGTTTTTCTATTGTAAAAATAAGACTTGAATTGAGTAAAGAATTTCTGCCAAAATAGTTTTCAAAATTCCTCTTAAGTCTCACTTTTTTTGCTCTCACTCTCTAAGTGTAAAAGCCTTAGAAAAAGCTAGAAGGTTGGTCTAACCTTCTTTCTAGCACCATTCTCCAAACCCAAACTCATTCATATTCTTACCCATTTTCAATGAAATCTTTTATTGTCTTGTCTTCTCCACATTCAATCCATCTACAACCGAAGACCTTAAAAAAGGAAAAGGTGAACTCCATTAGTTGGTACTCATAGCTTTGGTTTCTTCATTAAAAATAAAAAAGAGATAAGTTATTGGTTGTTTTATTTGCCCTATTTCTTGTTCTTAGTTGAACTGAACATATGGTGTTTTGTTCTTTGTTCATCATGTTCTTCATGGGTGGTTCGGTTATTTTCATTTAATTGTTGTAGAGTTATCAGTTTTCAAGTATTGATGTTTCTTTGTGTTCTTTGTGGAGTCTGAATCATAACCCACCATGTTTCATGTTGAAATTCATTTTGGTTTAATTTTGGGTAATTTTTGCTTGTGTTCTTCATAATACCAAATGAGTTTCTTGATGTTTGAAGTCTTGTGTTGTTTTGATTAGTTTTCTGTTTGGGGTTTTCTATTTTCATGTTTCCCCTTTCATTTGTCAAAAAAATATAATAATTCTATGATTAGTATTGTATCCAAGGTGTTTGATAAAATGTCTATATGAGTTGCACACAAGTGTTTATGAAAATGTCTCATATGAAAATCAAATTGTATAAGCTTTTGGTGCATTTTTTGGTTTCAGTTTTGATTTCTAAACTTACTATTGGGTCATTAGTAAGTCTCTTACATTACAAATCCCTTTGTGTCTGGTAGTTGTGTTCTTTTCTTAAAATCTTTAGGTTTTTATCTTGCTACCAAAATTGTGTAACATTGCTCTGGATTGGAAAATTTATTATGATAAAAATATTTTTCCAAATCAATTTTTTTTATCTAAAAGTTTCAACATGTCACTGATGTTGGTTTAAAAAGGAACGTCCTAACTCCAAATAGAAAAATTATGATAAATTTTGAAAAGCCAGGACGTTCATTATTGAAATCTGGGTTTGAGCAAGATTTTTTTCTCTAGGTATTTGATTTTTTAAAAATAATCCATTGATTGGTTTGACTTTAAATTTTGAGAGGATGATGCTTGGGATGTTACCTATAACTGGTTAAAATTTCAGAATCCAATTCCATCAAGAATAGTTTACATAAATTTGGGAAGCTTTGCTGTCAGTGGAAAATCTAGTTTGTTTTTTGGTTTTTAATTCATTCTAGTGCCTTTGATAGGTTCCTTTTGTTGTGCCATCTATTTTTATTGTGCCTTAATTTTTGTTTGTCATTTCTTGACTTTCATTTCAATCATGTATGCATATGAATCCAATTTGGTTTAGCCTTTTTAAATTAGATTTTCTTGATTTTATTTCTTGAAATATTGAAGAAAGGTATGAACATTCTTGGAAAAGGTTCAGGCAACTATTCAACTATTTTTTTAGGCTTTCTTGCAACTTTTAGAGTGCTATCAAAGGATAAGTAGAGACTCAAATAGGGCTGGACTAGTTGGCAATCAAAAACACTTCAAAGTTTGCACCAAAGAACCAAGAATAGTGGATAATTTGCATGGGTTATGATGTGAGTTGATTTTAGGATTGCACATTTTATTGATTGCTCTTTGTTTATGATTTTTGATTTAGCAATTATGGTGAGAACCCTAAGAAGATTCCCATTGGACACAAACTTAACCAAGTGGTTAAGTAAGTGTGAAGGTTCACTTCAGAAGGGCAAAGAGAAAAGAAAATTATAAGGTGATAATGATGTAGTGAAATTAGAGACAATGAACAAATAAAGAAGAAGAACAAAGTAAAGAACAAATTAAAGATTAGAAGAAGACATGTATGGAATGGAAGGAGACGTAAATAAATGATAAAAGAGGAAGGGATGAAGAGATCTTATGGGAAGAAAGGAAGTCACGCCACTTGGAGCATAGGGGCTCCAAGATGAGTGATGCAAGAGCCGCCACTTGAGATATTACCCACCCAAGATAAGACCCAGATAACTTGAGTCGCCACTTGAGATATTACCTACCCAAGATAAGACCCAACACGAGAGCTCACAAGTCTCACAAAATCATTCTGCAGAGTTTTTTTACTCTTCAAAATTAAGTTGAAAATACATGAGGCAAGACATCCTATTTATAGGAAGGGGTGCCTTGGTGGGCAAGAGGGGTGAAGGGTAGAAATGGCGAGGGGGAGGGGCTGCCTAGGGTGTTGACCATGGGCAAAACCGCACCTTTAGGCATAACTGCTAGAAGGTAGGTTAAAAACCCTAATTCTAGGTGCCTTGTCTTGAAAAAGTGGGCTTGGTATAAGCCCATTTCGCTAAGTACACTCCCTTTTATGCTATGTGAACCTTCTCTAGCCTAGTTTGCTATTTAGACCCCAAAAGTGAGCCCAAATTATTTACAAACATGTTTTTGTCTTTTAAGAATACCAGAAGAAAGAACAGTTGATGTTCTGGTCTATTCCAAATTCTTCTTCTAGTGAGGTCCGTTTGATATTTGGTGGGGCCTTGACTTGATTACTGAGATGACTGCTCACAGTGTGAATTGTCTCTTGAGTCCTTGGTCATCTTCTTGGCTACTTGAATTGTATCAAGTTATACCACAAAAATTTGAGGTTCTTTTATTTTGTGCATTTGATTTTTGGAAAAATGCCTTTTCGCAATTCCATTGTACTTTTGTTAGTAAATCCATTTTAGACTAGAAGTGTGTCAATTGGCTCTAAGTGTCAATTGTACTTCTACTAGGAAATGCCTAGCTATATTCTCTTTCCTATAATTGCTTTTGATATTTCTTTGTTTCCTTTCTTTAATTGTTATTGATTTTTAGGTCTCCGTGGTATTAGGAGAGTTCCTTTCTTAGTATTCTTTAAACCTTCCTTTGGTTTAGTAGGTTCATTTGCATCTACAAAAATACACACACACACACACTTATAATATCTTGTTGAAAATGTTTTTGGAAGTTACTTGAAGGGTCTTTCTGAAGACTATCTAAGGAACTTTCTGACTAGGAAAGACTTGGTACTTACATATTTCTTGTGATTCACCTCTCTTTCTGAGGAATTTACTTAGCCTGGCTCTCTTGAGAACTTTTAGGTGACTACCACCAAAAATATATTTTTCTTTTCTTTTCTTTTTAAACTATTAAAACATCTTGAGAAAACCCTTTATTACTTTTGATGGGCTTTGAAAACTCTTATGAAAACCTTTGAATATTCTAAGACCAACATGAGTAATCATTTGCATGCATATGATAATAGAGGTAGAGAGATTAAACATGGATTACAAGATACTAGGAGGGAGATTAGTGACCTAAAAAATATGTTTGCCAACTTCATGAAAAGTCAAGATAAAACTCCTAGTGCCCTTAAGAAAGAGAGAATTCAGGAAATATTCCTAAGTGTGCCCATCTTTAGAGAAAATTAGTTTGGAAAATGAAGTACTCATCAAGGAAGAGAATTGTTTCATGCTTAGAAGGCTACTTGCAACCAAGCTATTGAGTTAGAACAATCACAAAAGGGAAAACCTATTCCACATTAGATGTGAAGTTTTTGAAAATACTTGTTCTTTGATTGTGGATAGTGGCTCAATTTGTAATTGTTGTAGCACTAGGTTGGTTAACTAATTAGCCCTCTCTACAACTTGATGGAATTCCTTCTTCATGAACTGAAAACTAACACTAATTGAAGTGTAGATGGAGGCGGAAGTAATGAAAGAGCGAAGCCAAGGAAGAACTCAGAATTCTCATGGAGCTTGGAATTTCGTGAGGTGTCTTGAAGAGTGATAGGTGAGGCCTAATCAATTGGGAAGGGAGAAGATATCAACAAAGGTGTCTAACCTAAAGAGAGGAAAGACAAGGAGAGCTTTTTCTAGCAAAGTGGGCAACATAACTCTAGTATTATTGATCTAAAAAATCATGAGCCAAGCACCTCCCTTTATAGGTGAAAGGGTCAACCAAGATTTACAACAATTGGTGGTAAATTGGAAAAAGAAAAGAATTCAAATGTGGCGCCTAAACTTTGTGATAAGGCAAGTGTGATTGTGTGTTCACCATGTGATCTAGTTAGGTCTAATTACTAACCTGAGGTTTAATGTGGGTTGTAATTAAGCCCAATTATACCATAGGTAGGTTTTAAAAACCTAATCATAACCCTAATTTACTCAAGGCCAAAATACAAGCTAAAATTATATGTTACTATTAAGCAAGAAATTTAAATCCTACTCTAGGTTGTACCACTAGGTTATGGCTCAGAGTAGCTGAGTCCCGCTCCTTTTTAATTCTTCTAGCCATTGCTCTAGTGGTTGTCCTCAAATCAAAAGTATCTGCCTCATCATATGTGCTACATGCAAAAGGTGTTAGATCTATAACATTAAAAGTAGCATGTACTCGACATTCCTAAGGCAGGTCTAACTGATATGCATTATTGTTGATTATTTTGAGGATATGAAAAGGATTGTCTCCTTTGAGTAGGAAATCTATCTTTTCTAAGGTGAAGAAGCTAAACCCAATCTCATTCATTAAAAACTATCTCTCTCTTCCCTTTATTATTATGTCTAATGTATTTCTCAGTTTGCTTATGTATTTGAGTGCTAATTCTCTCATGTAATTTCTTAATAAATTAAGCTTTTGTTACCCTTTCCTTATGCAAAAATTCATTTGGATTAGGTAAAGGTAACAAATCTAAACGAGTATGAGGATTAAAACCATATACAACTTCAAATGGGGAAATATTGTAGTCTTATGGACCACTCTATTATATGCAAACTCTATATGAGGAAGGTACTCATCCCAAGATTTGTGATTTCCTTTCATAACTGACCTAAACATAGTTCATAGAGATCTATTGAGTACCTCTCTCTGTCCATCAGTTTGAGGGTGATAAGAGGTTGAAAAATTAAGTTTAGTTCCTAACCTTTTCCAGAGAGTTCTCAAGAAATGACCTACAAATTTTGGATCTCTATCTAAAACTATAGTCTTAGACAGTCCATGAAGTTGGACCACTTCTCTAATAAAGAGTTTAGAGATGTTGTTAGCATCATCAACTTTATGGAAGGGTATAAAATGGGTCATCTTTCTAAATCTATCCACTACCACAAAGATGGAATCAAAACCTCTTTTTGTCCTAGAAAGCCCTAATATAAAATTCATGTTAATGTCTTCCCATAGGGCACAAACAAGAGGTAAAGGAGTATAGAGTCCACAAGGCATTGTCTTAGGCTTAGATTTTAAACATGAGATACATCTATGACAATGTATTTGGACATCTTTTCTTATATAGGGCCAAAAGAATTTTTCTTTTAAAAGATCTAGAGTTTTATCAACTCCAAAATGGCCCATGAGACCTCCTTCATGAGACTTTTTGACAAGGAGTTTTCTATATGTTCCTTGAGGTGTACAAAGTTTCTTTTTCTAAACAAATACCCCTAAGAAATATAGAAACCTCCTTGTGCCCTATGTTTGCAATTAACAAAGGTGGATGCAAATTCCTGATCGTGCTCATAAAGCTTATGTATGTTTTAAAATCCAAGAATTTAGGCTCCAAGTTTAGAAAATAGGGCATGTCTCATACATAGAGCATTTGTCACAATGTTTGTATTTGCCTTTTTGTATTTGATAACATAGGAAATTGTTCAAGAAATTCCATCCATTTTGCATGGCATTTGTTTAACTTATGTTGACCCTTAAGATACTTTAGAGACATTGATCACTATGAATGACAAATTCTTTAGAAATTAGATAGTGTTCCCAAGTCTGTAGGGTCCCCACAAGTGCATAGAGCACTTTATCATAGGTGGGGTAATTGAGGGCTGCACCATGTAATTTTTCACTAAAATATGCAATTGGGTACCCACCCTGCAATAACACTGCACCTATGCATACTCCCGATGCATCACACTATAGCTCAAAAGTTTTTCAAATGTTTGGAAGTGCTAGAATGGATGCATTGGTGAGTTGAACTTTCAACTTTTGAAAGGCTTGCTCTTGTTTCTCAGTTCAACAAAATGGAGTGTCTTTATTCACTAACTCATTGAAAGGTAAAACTATAAAACCTAGAAAACCTACACTATCGACACAAAAAGTGCACTTCTCTACATTAGAAAACAAATTATTATTCTTAAGAACTAATTACACTTCCCTAAGATGAACTAAGTGGGATTCTAGACTATGACTATAAACTAGAATATCATCAAAGTAAACTACTACATATTTACCTATAGAATCCTTAAGGACATGATTCATAAGCCTCATGAATGTACTAAGTGCATTAGTAAGACCAAAAGACATTACTAACCACTCATACAGTCCAAATTTGGTCTTAAAAGTAGTTTTCCACTCATCACCCTCTTTGATTCTAATTTGGTGATAAGCACTTTTGAGATCAATTTTAGAAAATATAGTGGACCCATGCAATTCATAAAGCATATCATCAAGTTTAGGAATTGGATGCTTGTATTTGATGGTGATATTACTGATGGCTCTACAATCACAACACATTCTCCATTTTCCATCTTTTTTAGGCACCAACTAAACAGGTACAACAAAAAGACTTAGGAATTTTTTGTATGCAACCCTTCTCCAACAATTTATGAACCTGGAATTCTATCTCCTTAGTTTCATCTGGATTAGTTCTGTATGCTGGTCTATTTGGTAGACTAGCTTTAGGCACTAAATCTCTTTGACATTTTATGCCCTTGAAAGGTGGAAGTCCAATTGGTCCTTCCTAGGGAACACATCAAGTGTTGAACAACTCGTACTCTAGAATCAAGGTATGTTTCCTTTCTCTTTTCACATCAGTTATTCCTTCATGAGTCACCTCTAGGATGTCCCACATTTCCTTTGTGGAAGCACATTGAGAAACATTGAAAAAGTCATCATAACTTAATGTAGAGGTTATAATGTTCTTAGCAATGCAATCATACTAAGTTTTCTTTCCCTCAGTCTCAATCCATTGAGACTAAGGTTTTTCAACAAACACTTTATTAGTTTCATGTTTTGGTATAAAAGGCCCATTTATAATAGCATCCCAGATTCCTCTATCAATTGATTCAACAAAGATTTTCATTATGACTTTCTAGAACTAATAGTTCACTTTACAAGATAATGGTGTTCTGTTTATGGAAGCCCCTTCACCAAAAGATAGTTTTTCAGCTATTTAAAAAAGATTTTAGGATCAAAACTTGAATAACATACAACAACTTAGTTCCTGATGCCAATTATTAGAATAAGTGGCCAAAACGAGAGAGGGGGTGAATTGTTTCCACAATATTTTTGAAAATACTGGAGTCAGATTGAAAATTCAATAAAATCAACTAATTAATTTATTTGTTCAACTCATTATAAAAGGCACAAGTATATATTAAAAAAATAAACTAGTTGTTACAAGAATTAACCAATTGATTTAAACACATAACACTATAAAGCAATTGATAAGCAGATATTAGAGTGTGTGTGAGAGAGATATTGCACATGAGATTTATATTGGTTCACTTTTACACCAAGAACTACATCCACTCCTCGGCAAATTACTGAGAATTCACTAAACCAAACACACAAGGTTTACAAAAAAAGTCAAGAGTGTTAATCTTGAACCCTACAAGAACACACAATACTCTTAACCACGCACATAATTCAGAAACCCTATCTGAATCTACTTACAACAAAATACATTGAAAATAATATAGTTTGAATACACCTGGATTATTACAAATGAAACATATTAGAAATGTACACCTAAAAACCTTCTTTAAAGAACAAGAATGATCCAAAAAGTAAACTCAATCTCCAGGAATAATTTTAAAACTTTCTATTTTTCTCTCTTATGAAATTCGTGTTTTAAAATTATCAGAAAACATCTTTACATAAGGTAATAATGATTGTAAAAATAATTTGATATTTAATGAAAACAATTGCATCAATTACTAAGTCTTTGTTAAAAATATGTTAAAAATTGGTTAATATAAAAGAATTATGTTAAAAATATTTAATTGAATTATGAAATAACTTATTGTTTTCTTTAACATAAGAAATCACCAAATTTTAAACTAGTTCTTTTATCGAAATAACTGGTTGATTTCACTTAATAGATAAGACAAAAATAGAAAACAAATCATTTTTAAATCCTTAAAAAAACCTTAAGTGTTTTCAACATGTTGATATGATAAATCAATCCGTTAAAAATACTAACTATGGTCACCAAACTTGAATAAAACTAATTTCAACTGATTAATGCATGAATCAACTGATTAAAAATACACAGGTTCAGAAAATAAAACATTTCAAGGAGATTACTATTCAAGTAACTTGGATCATAATGTAATGCAAAGTTATACATCAAAATCTACCTAACCAAACACACACACACACATACATCGTCAAGTCTTCAAGACATATTGTATTCATCAAAGCTTCTTGGTCAACAATTTGTATTTAGGATTGGGCATTGTACCCAATCTAAGTAAGAAAAGCTTACTTTGTGGCCCTTATGTTTCGTTCATGCCCAAGATTGTACTTGTGCCAAGGAGAGAATTTCCAAAACATCCACATTTGGTTAATTAAAAACAATCTTATTCCTATGTTTCCATATACCCCATATGATAGCTACCCATAAAAACTTTCATAGCTTATTTCATTCTTTTTTAAAGTTGATACAACTGAATTGATTGAAATGTTCCGCCAAGGAGTTGTGGTTTACTAAGCTAATCCTGAGCCGTCTGTTACACAACTTTCATGTCATGTTTGATATATGGCAGTTTAAAAATAAATGTGATGTTGTTGCAACTTCTTTTCTGCACAGAACATATAAAGTACTCCCATATTATATTGACCTCCTAATCAAATTTTTCTTTGTAACAATCTTGTTTAACATCGCCCTCCAGGTGAAAGTTTGGGCAAAGGATAGGACCTTCAAACTCCAAAGTACAAGGAAATGTTTAGAATTTTCCCTTAAAAACGATTTTAATAGCATTTTATATATTGATTTAATCGTGTATATATTACTTTTTGGGTCTTTCCATAGCCAACTATCCTCCTTGTCAATTACCGATGCTTGTTGTGTAAGGCCCGAAGTAAAATATGCTACTTGCAGTTTCTCCCATTCAAACCATTCCATTCTTCATTTAAAATCATGCCACAACCTTAATCACACTTACCCATTTATATCATCTCACTTATTCTTCAAGATGTTATAGGTTTATTACATCTCATATTTTAATAACCATACATTTTTTTCTTCCTAGCTATTTGACTCTAAAGTGTTTCTACCAGGTCAAATTAAAAAATCTTGTATTTATTATTATTGATTGATTATCAACTTCTTTTAATTGTGTTTTGTGCCTACTTTTTTTTTTTACGTATATACTTAACCTAAAAAATGATTAAAAAAATTATGTATATATTAATATGATTAAATAATAAATTATTTTTTATTATAGCCACAAATATGACGATAAGTTATTAATAATTCAAAATTTTAGTTAAAACAATAAATTATGAACAAATTTAAGGAACTCTAAAGTTGAGAAAAAATTTATGAGAAAAGAGATCTTGTATCATATTATATATTGAATATGTGTTTTTAACAATGAAGAAGGTTAACATCGAGGTACTTATAGTAAATAAAAAGTTAAGAGATAAGAAAATGGTGGAACACTCATTACAAGAAAACTCTAAGTTGAGATGAAAGTTCAATGTCTACCACCTCCGAGACGTTAGAGAGTGTTAAAGCGTCACAACTTGACTCAAACATGACATGATGCATTCCGTCGACCATGCATACTCAAAACGAACATAAATGGAGCCAAAGAACCCTATGTCAGCTAAATCGACACAAAGAAAAGCAAAATATGGAAGATTTTGCTAGGACTAGCCCGACTCTATAGTGGAGTTGGGTGTAACTAGGGTTGATTCATCTCTAGCCGGAATTGAAGCATTTTAGGGTCCAGACGATGCTAACTTAGATAGGTTCATGTTAGGGCCTGACAGAAGCTAGCTTGGATTATTGCATGTTAGGGGTAGGACAACTTAACTGTGAGTGCATGTGCTAAAGCTAGGCCAACTCTAGCTATTAGGTGGATGTTAGGGCTTGGTTAACGCTGATTAAGTGAATTTAGAGACATTTGGCCTCATTTCTCTGCACCAGCTACCTCGAGTGCCCCTTTCTGTTTAAAATCCTTAGTTTTCTTCTTCTCGTGCCTTCTTCAAATCCTTCTCAAATTTGTGGCTTCTTAGTACTCTTTTTGCCTCGTTGGTTAATAATATTCTTCCTTGTTTGGTTGGTTACTCCATTTTTTTCTAGCTTAGTTGATTGGTGCTTCCATTTGTGCTTGCCCCCCTTTTTTGTTGTGCGTGAAAGGAGAGCTCTTAAAATCTTTGAAGCTTGCTCGTGGGGTGAGGAAGTGACCAAGGTTTTGGGGGTAGTTTGGAGTTGAATATGATGTGAGTGTGTTGGTTTCTTAGTTCATTTTTTTTTTCATTCTTGGTTAGGCTTAGTTGTTTATTAGTTCAGCTGACTTGTTTATTTTGTTCGTGTTACATTTTGAGGTTTATCGTGTTTAGATTGAGATTATTCAGAGGTTGGAGGTTGTAGGAGGATTCTTACTTGGAGGTAAAAGAATGTTTTTGTAGTGACCCAAAGGTTAGTTTTGGTCAGTTTTAAAAGTTCATAATACATTGTAATAGTTTAAAAAAATTGCATTAAATTTGACTAAACTACTTGGTATGAATTAGTTTGAGTTGATCTTGATACATTTTTTTAGGTGATTCGTTTGTGTTGAAGTTTTTTTTTTTAATGATAGCCTTCTTCTCCTTGCATTGTTTTTTACTTGAATTTTGAATGGAGATGAACAAATTGTGGTTACGGAAGTTACCAAGGATGAGGAAGACATTTCGGTGGTGAAATGGGTTTAGGGATAAGAAGCTAAGTGAGAGATGAGGTCAACTCACTAGGAAGGAGTCTAGGGTTAGCTAACTAAGAGATTACCTTATAGATAGCTCAAAAACAAGTGTGGCAAAAAATGGGCAGCATAACATTCTTATTCATAAGCTTAAATTTACATAGCCCAAACACCTTATTTATAGATGTAATTCTTGGCTAAGTTAAGAAGAAAAGAGTGGGAGTTTTGAATTCAAATGCTAGGTGCCTTCCAAGTCAATTCCATGTGAACTAGGCGTGTGAAGGATGATGATCCTTGGTGCACAAGAATGCTCTAGGGCTGACCTAGGGTTTCTATGGAAGGCTCCTAAGCAAATAACCAATCACTAGAGCTATGGCTAGGAGGATACATGAAGATTGAGACTCAATTAAGGTCAGCAAGGTTAAACTCTTATCATTTTTTGGTCAAACTTTAGTTTGTAGAAATGTATAAAGTAAAATAAGATTTATTCGAGTTTGTTGGAGATCCCACATCGACTAGAGATTAGAGCCTTTCATTGTATATAAGTGGGTGCAAACCTCAACCCTATGAGCCGGTTTTATGGGGTTGAGTTAGGCTTAAAGTCCACTTCGTAACA